>Ga0209174_10001524_pt1 | contig 16247 bp, 9 predicted proteins | sample JI91814BDNA_FD_187505 | JGI IMG/M metagenome (GOLD analysis project Ga0209174, IMG submission 187505) | Wastewater effluent complex algal communities from Wisconsin, to seasonally profile nutrient transformation and Carbon sequestration -... | ecosystem: Engineered > WWTP > Effluent > Algae...
GAACCAGTAGAAAGTAAACAATATCCTGTTGTATTTTCTAATCGAGTGAGTTCAGGAATCATCGGTATGTTTCTAGCTCCTTATTACGCTGAATTAGTTCAGAAAGGACAATCCCGATTAGCCGACAAAATCAATCAAAAGATTTCAGTAGATGATTTCACTATGACTTGCAATCCTCATTTGCCGGGATTTCCCGGGTCTAGACTTTTTGACAGTGAAGGTGTTGCAACAAAGATTACTCCCATTATCAAGAATGGAGTTTTACAAACATTTCTCTACAATCTAGAATCTTCTAAGAAAGCAGGAATTGCACCAACAGGAAATGGAAGTCGCTCTTATGCCGGCAAAGCAGGCACCGGAACATCCAATCTAATTGTAGACAAAGGAACAAGAAGCGTCGAAGAGCTATTAGCCGTTTATCCTGAATGCATCTATGTAACCAAACTAGAAGGATCATCGGGATGTTCTGCTATCTCTGGAGAAATTTCCATTGGAGTGCAAGGATTTCTCTATCAAAACGGAAAGCGCATAAGACCGATTGACCGCATCACACTCAATTCCAACTACTTTGATTTACTTCCTCTCATTCGCGGACTTTCCAATGAATACAATGATTCCTTTAGCTCAATGAAAGTCCCTGATATATTAGTCGAATCAATGTATGTGGCTGGGTGATTATTTTGCCACAGAGGCACGGAGACGCAGAGAATTTAGTAAGTTTATATCTGATATTATACTGAGACAATTCAAATTCAACAATGAACCTTACTCCGTGTCTCTGTGCCTCCGTGGCAAGTCTCATTACCAATAAAATAAGCAATAATGTTAAAAATAAAAAATAGTATTCATATTTACATTGTATCTCTTTTAACAGGAATCATTACGGGATGTTTCATCATTCTATTTTCAAAAATTCTTTCCTATGCAGAAAACTTTTTTCCTTTCCTAAATGTATCGGCTAACTCTCATTTAACGCGGGAGTTCAACTGGCAGTATCTATTTCTACCAGTATTAGGTGGTTTATTGGTTGGATTTATTACGCATTACTATTGTCCTGAGGCTAAGGGCAACGGGATAGACAATGTATTGGACTCGTTTCATAATAGAGATGGAGAGATGCGCGGAAGAGTATCTGTATACAAATCGATCGTTACAATTCTTACACTCTCTCTAGGAGGAAGCGCCGGTAAAGAAGGACCTGCCGCACAAATAGGAGCAAGCATAGGCTCATCCATTAATGATCTTTTCGGTGGAGGAGCGCGCGCTAGGAGAACCATGTTGCTTGCCGGAGTCAGCGCTTCCCTGGGAACAATATTCCAAGCACCTCTTGGTGGTGCGTTAACCGCAATAGAGATGGTCTACAAAGAAGATCTGGAAAGTGATGCTCTGATTCCTTCTATTATCTCGTCTGTATCAGCTTACTTTTTATTGAGTTTCTTTGGTGTGATTCATAGAGATGTATTTCCACTCGATGAATTGTCTGTCGCATACTTACCATTTTACCCTATTCTTGGTTTTATTTGTTTTCTGATAGGATTTTTATTGGTTAATTTCATTAAGACTCTCAGAGGTTTTTTTGCTAAATGGAAAATCTATCCTCCTTTCAAACCCGCTATCGGTGGATTAGTATGTGGAATTATTTATTTATTTTTTCCCGTTGTATCAGGAACAGGAGAAAATTTCATTCATAAATTTCTTTTGGAATCAGGACTACGCTCTGCCTTCGCAAAGTTAGATTTAATCTACTTTATTTTATTCGTGATAGGATTTAAAGTAATCGCAACAAGCTTTACAATTGCATCCGGTGGTTCAGGCGGAATCTTTGGTCCCTCTTTATTTCTAGGTGGCTCTATTGGAATGCTTACAGCAGAATTTGTTGGAGTCTACTATCAATTAGACCCTGCTCATTATCAAAGCTTCATCTTAGTAGGCATGGGAGCCTTCTATGCTGGTGTAGCTAGTGCGCCTATCGCTGCCATGATTATGATTTGCGAAATGATTGGAAGCTATGTGTTACTTCCACCTCTTATGCTTTGCTCTATCCTAGTTGTATTGTTATCTAAAAAATTCAATCTCTACCAAGCACAAACACACAACCGCTTTCATTCTCCTGCACATGCATGGGATATACAAACAGATGTCTTGAAGACAATGCCTGTTTTCCGCTACAAAAAATTCCTTTTACATTCTCTTGTGGTTTCTCTCGATAAACCGCTCAGTAGTATAAAAAAAGAATTAATCCAATTCGACGATAAAGATTTTGTAGTCGTTGATTCCCAAAATAAATATGTAGGAATGATTACTTCTTTGCAATTGACTCGTATCGAAAATAAAAAACAATTCAAGTCATCTATTTCGCTCATCCATCCTATTCGACTAGACGAGAGCATCGGCGATGCCCTCCATCTACTCAAAGAAAAACACTTAGATAAAGCGCCTATCGTCAACGAAGAAAACGAATTCGTCGGCTACCTGCGCTATCATGAAATACTGGAATTGTATTTCGCTAAGAAGTAGGGTGTTAATCCTATATTACTCGCTATAACTCTCCAGCGGCAAACAAGCGCATACCAGATTTCTATCTCCATACACATTATCTACGCGACCTACAACAGGCCAGTATTTGTGCTCACGTAAATAAGGTAGCGGATAAGCGGCTAACTCGCGGGAGTAGAGATGATCCCATTTATCAGAGATGACCATCTTAGCAGTGTGCGGTGCGTTCTTGAGAGGATTGTCTAGTTCGTCTAACTTCTTAGCTTCGATGTCTTTGATTTCTTTATGGATGGCAATCATAGCATCACAGAATTTATCTAGCTCTTCTTTGGACTCGCTTTCGGTTGGTTCAATCATGAGAGTTCCAGGAACAGGCCAGGACATAGTAGGAGCGTGAAATCCAAAGTCCATAAGACGTTTTGCAATATCGTCTACTTCTACTTTTGCGCTCGCCTTGTAGCGTCTAACATCGATAATGCACTCGTGAGCGACTAAGTCTTTATTGCCGCGATAGAGAACAGGATAGTAAGACTCTAAACGTTTTGCAATATAGTTAGCATTGAGAATTGCCATTTTTGTTGCGTATGTCAAGCCTTCTCCACCAAGCATAGCGATGTATATCCAAGAAATTGTTGTTATACTTGCACTACCCCAAGGTGCGCTAGTTACTGAATTTGTATTTCGTTTGCTTCCGTTATCGACTAACGCATGTCCTGGAAGAAATGGAACTAGATGAGCAGCAACTCCGATTGGTCCTACACCTGGCCCACCACCACCATGTGGTATACAGAATGTTTTATGTAAGTTCAAATGACATACGTCCGCACCAATTTCACCGGGACTGGTTAATCCCACTTGTGCGTTCATGTTTGCTCCGTCCATATAAACCTGTCCACCATTCGTGTGAATGATTTCACAGATTTCTTTGATCGTTGCTTCGAATACACCATGAGTAGAAGGATAGGTAATCATCAACGCACCGAGTTCGTTCTTATACTTCTCAGCTTTTTCTTTCAGATCAGCTACGTCAATATTTCCGTTTTCATCACAAGCAGTTACGATTACTTTAAATCCCGCCATCACAGCAGACGCAGGGTTTGTTCCATGAGCAGATGTTGGAATAAGGCAAACAGTTCTATGCCCCTGATTCTTGGCTACATGGTAATCTCTAATAGCGAGTAATCCCGCGTATTCTCCTTGAGAGCCTGCATTTGGTTGAAGTGAAATTGCTTTAAATCCAGTTACTTCGCAAAGCCATTTTTCTAATTGAGAAAACATTTCCAGATAACCACGAGTTTGCACTTCTGGCACAAATGGATGAAGCTTAGAAACTTCAGGCCAGGTTAAAGGAAGCATTTCTGTAGCAGCATTTAATTTCATCGTGCATGACCCAAGTGGGATCATAGAATGAGTGAGGCTCACATCTCTAGATTCAAGCTTGCGGATATAACGCAAAATTTTTGTTTCAGTGTGATAGGTATTAAAGACTGGATGAGTCAAGTATTTGCTGGTTCTAACGAGTGACTTTTGAAAATTATAAGATACAGTGTCTACCGCAATATTTACATTTACAGCTACGCCTTTATTAAATACGGAAAGAAGCGTAAGAATATCTTCTTTGCTCACAGTTTCATCCAAAGAAATTCCGATCGAGTTTTCTTCGTAACGAAGATTTACGTTTTTAGATTCCGCAAGTGCGCGAATTTCGGATTGTTTGCCTTTATCCGCAGCAATAGAAATGGTATCGAAATAATTTGCAGTATTGATTTTAAATCCAAGCGACTCAATTCCCTTTGCAAGAATAGAAGTAAGCAAATGAATTCGAGTAGCGATATGCTTAATTCCTTCCGGTCCATGATAGACTGCATACATTGAGGAGATAACTGCGAGTAATACCTGAGCCGTGCAGATATTGCTAGTTGCTTTATCGCGGCGAATATGTTGCTCTCTAGTTTGTAGCGATAAACGCATAGCAGGCGCACCTTGTGAATCTTTAGATACACCAATGAGTCTTCCCGGAAGACTACGCTTAAATTCTTCCTTCGTTGCCATGTATCCCGCATGAGGTCCACCAAAGCCAAGCGGTAAACCAAATCTTTGTGTGCTACCAACTGCCACATCAACACCAAATTCTCCGGGTGCTTTTAGAATACTTAAGCTGAGTAAGTCAGCAGCGACTACTACTAATACTCCGCTAGCATGAGACTGTTTTACAAATTCTTCGTAATCATAAACATTTCCATTTGTCGCAGGGTATTGAACCACAGCGGCAAAATATGATTTGTCGGCTTTGAACGTTTTAAAATCACCTACAACTACTTTGATTCCGACGGGAAGAGCGCGAGTCTTTACTACGTCGATTGTTTGGGGATGACATTCATCTGAAATAAAAATCGTGTCTCCGTTGTCATCAGCCTTCACCGCATGACAAAGAGTAACCGCTTCTGCTGCTGCTGTTGACTCATCAAGTAAGGAGGCATTTGCAATTTGAAGACCAGTCATATCTATAATCATAGTTTGAAAATTTAGAAGTGCCTCTAAACGTCCCTGCGCAATCTCTGCCTGATAAGGGGTATATGCTGTATACCAACCGGGATTTTCTAAAATATTTCGTTGAATCACTGCTGGAACAATGCAGTCATTGAATCCTGTCCCGATATATGTTTTGAATATTTTATTTTGGGAAAGGATTTTCTTTAACTCTTGCAGCACTTCGTATTCACTCTTCGGCTCAGTCACACGAATCTGATTTTTTAAGCGAATGTTTTTGGGAACCGCTGTATCAATCATTGCGTCTAACGATGAGTATCCAAGAGTATTTAACATTTCTTGCACTTCGTTATTGTCCGATCCCACATGACGTTTCAAGAAGCTGTCTGCTGGGTCGAGCGGATTGATAGATTTTTGGGAGAGAGTTGAGTTTGGATTAGTTGTCATTTATCCTTCCTTAATACTTACCTTCCATAAATTATCCAAAAAGCAGCTTGTCAAGTGTAACTCAATGGATCATTTCCTTCACAAATTATTCTTTTTTAAAAAATCCAGAATAGTGGATGATAAAATTTCATACTCCTCTTGAACTATATTATGAGATGCGCGTGAGACGATCAACAGCTCCGATTGATTAATTTTTTTATGCATTTCTTCGGAACGTCTCGCTGGGGCAAATAGATCTTTTCCGCCTGCGATAATAAGAGTAGGTAAAAGAATTGATTCTAATGATTGACTGAGTGGATGATTGTGCACATCCATTAAAAAATGAATGAGTAAATTTAAATCCTGACGCTTCATACTTTCCAGAAATGGCTGAATGTCTTCGCGAACTGTTCTTTCTTCATTCAAAAAAGTCTTCTTTGCAACAAAGAGTCTGAGATCAAAAGGAAGTGCATGAATCCATCTCCATGCACTAGCAAATGCATGTGGGACAACAGGCGAAAGTTTCTTTAAAGCCTCACCGAGCTGACCAAACACAGTCGTATCTAAATTTAAAAAAGAATCCATCACTCTATCACTAAATCCTGCGATTGATATAAGAGAATTAGCTACTTCCGGATAACGGAAATTATACTCAAACATGATTTGTGCACCTGTGCTGTAACCGAGAAAGATTGCTTTCTTTACATTTAGTTTTTCTAAGACTCTTCTTGCATCATCAACACTTCCTGCAACGGTTACTTCCTTGTAACTCCTTGGTGTGCCAGACATACCATGCCCTTTATAATCCCAATAGATGACTTCATATTTTTTAGAAAGTAGATTTACTATTGGTTTTAAATTTGCTTCGCTACAAGTAAAACCATTGAAAATAAAAATAGGAAATCCTTCTCCTCTCACATAGTAAGCGATCCGAGTCCCATCATTAGCAATAATAAAATCCATACTGCTTCCTTAAGTTTTATTTCTTGAACGTAGGCATTTTGAAATTAAATTTTAATTTAGGAAGTTTTAATTCAAACTTTGGTTTCTCTACTTTTTCTTGCTCAAGGGGCAACGCTTGTAATTCAAAGTCGATTCTCACATACTTTTTATTGATGAGTTTCATTTCTAAATGACCATCGAGTAAACGTAGGATTTCTTTTATAATCGCCCATCGCACAGAATGTATATTACCCCCAACCGTAAAATCATTTAACTGCTTGTAAAGTTTTTGCGTCTTTTTATGGTCGAGGCTATAGAGCATAAACCGGAAATGAAGATGATTTTTCAAATCTGATGTAACAATTAAATCTATGCTACTTATATCTTTAAAGCCAGTAAAGTCAATCAGGCGAATGATGAGCGAATTGATTAAATCTAAACTATTATGAATTTGGAATTTGTCATCTACTTTGATAGTATAAGTGACATTAGCCATTGCAAGTATCGTTCTTATAAAATCGACGAAATCAACTGTTTCTTTCGATAAAGGCTCTGCCATTACTTCTAGACGGGATAATTCTAAAATATCATCGAGAGAATACTGCATCTCATCATAAATGACTTGAATTTTGGAAAGAGATTCTTTTACTGCTTGCGGATTATTATTGTTTTTGAGTGCTCTCGTTGTTAAAATGGATTCATCAATTGACGGACTTAAAATTCTATCCATATATAAGAAAATTTTTTCTCGTAGCTGGTCAATCTCTGTTAGCTGTTCAAATCTATTTTGAATTTTAATTTTCAAAAAAATAAATCTGAGACGAAGTGCCAACGTTACTAAAAGAATATAAAACAGAACCGATGCTTCAATAGAAGATTGTCCTTGAATATAACCTCTTAGCAAGAAGACCTCTTTGATTACACTATAAATAAAGTATACGAGTGCAATACTATAGATAATTGCATCTCTATCTTTTTCTTTTACTTTCTGAATAGAGATATACAACGAATAGCCCAGGATGAGTAAAATATTAATTACCCATATATTAATAAAATTATTCCAGAAAACATAATTTGGAATTACAAGAAATAAAACACAAAAGGCAAGATTGAGCAGGAAATAATAATTCTGATATTTTATCTTTGGTAGTTTGAAAAAACTTTGAAAGAACTGCACATAAAAGAATGGCATATTCAAAATTAAAGCTGACTCCAAGTATTTGAAGACTAAAAAATTATTCGAAAACTCAAATCGAAATTCATTTTTGGTAAACAAAAGAATCGAAAATGAAATGATAAAAATACTAAACGCAAGGTATTCCTTCATCTCTTTCATCTTTAAAAAACTGATAACGAAAAATACTCCGATAAAAAGATAAACTGCTTCAAAAATCGTATCGTCAACAGAATTTTGAATAATAAAAGAGGTTGCAGATTCTAAAGTCGCAATTCCCACTGGACCAGAAACTATACCAGCATAGGCCCGGAAGTTTGAATTTATCTTTACGGCTAATACGTTATTGCCCTTTCGTAACAATCCGGGCGGTATTGAATAAATTCGTAATCTACCAAAAGCAACTTCATTTTGATGAATATCTTCCGGACTTTTTCCATTGATACCAATGATTTTTCCATTGAGATAAACTTCATCTCTATCGTATATAATACCGAGGGTAAGAGCTAATGCGCTTGTAAAATTTTCAGCATCCAGCTCAAAGGACTTTCTCATCCAAAAAATTCCCCTATGCGAACTATCTACTGTTCTTAGATTTCCTGGAACTTCTACTGCCTGCCAGTTTTGATGAGAAAAATCAAAGTTTGCATACTCAGCATTATCCTCAAAATCTACCTGCCATTCTGTCTCAGCAAGATTAATAATCTCTGTGCTCAATTCTTCCGAAGGCGCATAGCAGTTTCCTAGAACGAATAAAGAAGCGGCTAATATTAAAAATCTAAAAAAGGTTAAATATTTTTTCATGTTTTATACCGGAATTGTTACTATGAATTTTGATCCAGTGCCTTTCGCGCTTTGGATTTCTAAGCCACCGCCTAAGAATTCGGAAATTGCCTTTACAAGTGTGAGTCCAATTCCAACACCCATTATCTTGTCGTTTCCACTTGTTCCACGCACAAATTTTTTCTGGATGTCTAATTGCTCTAGACTATCAATTCCTTTTCCTTCATCAATCACGGTGATCTCGATTAAATTTTTGGTCTCTGATTTTATCAAAACTTGTAAGCCTGCATCTTCCGGTGTATATTTATATACATTTTCCAATAAATGATAGAGGATAAGAAAGATTAGCTCCTTTGATTGCATGAGTTCAATGTCACCCGAAGAAATGGAAACCTGTTTTGATTCCCTAGCCTGAGAAAGTCTACTCTCAATCATAGAAAGAGTGTCGCTGACTAAATCTTTCAAAGAAAATTTTTCGATTACATTTTCATATTTTCTACTTTCGATTGCATTTAACACTACCGCATCACTGATGATTGAGCGCGTTAAACCTTCATAGCTTTCAAGACGCCTGATTTTTTCTGGTGTTTGCTTTGGATCAGATTCGGCTAATAGGTCTTTGACGGTCGAATTAATTCCATCCATATAGAGTTTGAATTCATTAGAAAGATTAACTAAGAATTTTGTTTTCAACTTCTCCATTTTCTTTAAATCATTTTCTTGTCCAAGGAAACGATTATAATTTTCTACCATCTCCTCTGATAGCTGAACAGAAATGTTGATAAGAAAAAACATAAATCCAAAATGAACGATAGAAGGAAATTTAATAAACTCTAACGCTTTGAGTAAGTCTACAACTACACTAGGTAGAAGTGCAAGCGTTCCGATGAATACATATTTGAGCTTATCTTTATTCTTGATATAATTTTTTGAAATGATATAAAAACAACGTGCTAGAGGGTATAACAAAAAGTAGCCGTTATATCTAACGATAGTCTCCCATTTGTCAGGAGTGTGCGCTAACCAAGTAACAATCATAAGTAAGAGCATTATTAATTCATAAATCCAATTATGCCATTTACGTTTGTGGTTTACGAAATAAGTTATAAAATTTACAAACAAAATCGGAAGCATCATAAGAAGGATTAATTCGATTCGATAAGATAGGCTGAAATCATCGAAGATTCTATATCTAAACTGAGTGCGGATAAGAGTATACATACCCAAAATAATTGAGAAGAACGAAAAGAAGAGATTACTCTTATTGGTAGAGCGAGCAAGTGAGCCTAAAATAAAAAAAAGCCCCATCGCGATAAATACAAAACCCGATATAATATTGAATATCTCTTTTCTCGCATTCTTCCAGGATAAAGTAAATTCACTCCCAATCACGGGAACGTTGTCTAATCCATAGTAGTCGGTAGAAGTATAGATGCGAACGGCTAATAAGTTTTTGCCGGGCTGTAGTAACTTAGAAGAAATGGAATAGATTCTATCTTTTTCTAAATCTGGTTGTAGGACTGGAGATACTTTTCCGGTTGAACCAATTTTGATTCCATTAAAGAATACTTCATCGACGTCACGAATTTTTCCAAAGTTGATAGCAAGAGAAACAGAAGCATCTTTTATATTTTCGGGAAGCAGCAAGCGGCATCGATACCAATGATAGCCTGTTACAGTAACTTCTGGATTTTGATCATAGCCTGAATCTGGCAAAGTCTTCTTTGCCCAACTTGAATCTTCCATGTCAGGACTTTTCCATTCCGGGTTGTCGCCTTTCATGAACACCCATCCGGACTTAAGAGGAATTGGCTCATCAAAAGAATTTAGCATTCGATCGCAATCGTCCGCATAACTTTGCGTAACCGCAAAAAATAAAATAAAGAATGAAAGTAAAATTTTTAACAACATGAATCTATCCAATAAAGCTATATTTTTGCGAGTTCCATTTGAGAATCAATCGGAATTTCTCCCTCTGCGGGAGAAAGTTTACGATAAATTCCATCACTACCGAGAATGCGAGCCTTTACATTGTCTTTCATTATAATATCTATAATCTTAAAAATTTTATTTTGAATTCTTTCATCTAGAATTGGAAACATTACTTCGATTCTCTTGAAGAAATTTCTAGGCATACAATCCGCAGACGATAGATAGACTTTTGGCTTTCCTGCATTGTGAAAAATAAAAATACGCGAATGCTCTAAGAATCTTCCAATGATAGAACGAACAACTATATTTTCAGATACTCCTGGAATGCCAGGTCTTAGACAACAAATTCCTCTGATGACTAGATCCACTTTGATTCCCATACCGCTTGCTTCATACAAAGCTAGAATTAATTCTCTATCTACAAGCGAATTCATTTTTAGAAAAATGGCTGCTGGTTTTCCCTGCTTAGCATTTTCAATTTCATTCCAAATTAAATTCAATATATCATCTCTCAAATACAAAGGAGCCGCAGATATGGTGGAGAGCTTTGGCATTTTAGCTGAGCTTGTGAGCGCATTAAAAAGAGTTCCGATGTCTTCAGTGATGCTTACATTATTTGTGAATAGCGACAAATCAGTGTAATACCGTGCTGTTGCCGAATTATAATTGCCTGTGCTCAAATGCACATAACGTTTTAATTTGTCAGTCTCCCTTCTGAGAATCAGTAACACTTTACAATGAATCTTTAGACCGATTACTCCGTATACTACGTGAACGCCAGAATCTTCTAATCTCTGAGCCCAAATAATATTTCGCTCTTCATCGAAACGAGCTTTTAACTCAACAAGAACTGTGACTTGTTTGCCATTTTCCGCTGCTTGCTTTAAGTATTGGATAATTGGAGAATCCCCACTCGTGCGATAGAGAGTCATTTTGATAGCGAGAACTTTTGGATCTTCACTCGCAAATTTTAATAAGTCTTCTACAGCTTGAAAGGAATCATACGGATGATGAAATACAATATCGCCTTTGCGAATGAGTTGAAAAATTTTATCCAGACTGTATTCACTTAGTTTATTCTTTACCGGGACTACTGGAAACTTCAATCCAGCAGTATCAGAGATTCCATAGAAATACATTAAATCTCCAAGGTTTAAGAAGCTCGGAATTTCATACATTTCATGATCTTGAATCTTAAGAAGCTCCATCACTATTTGTTTTAGATTTTCTGGAATCTTACTGTGAACATCTAACCTTACAGCATCTCCCCAAAAACGATTCTTTAATTCTTTCTTTACGTTTGTTAATAGACTTCCCTCTAATTCTTCGTGAATAGAAAGATCGGAATCTCGCATGATTCGAAAGGCGTGAATTTCTTTTACAGTCAATCCGTAGAATAGGTCTGAGAGGTGAAGAGTGATTATCCCCTCTAATGGAAAAAATCTTCTATCTCCGTCACTCGATGGTAATTCAAGAAAGCGTGGTAACAAGGAAGGCACTTGCACGATAGCAAATAGATTACGCGTATTATCCTCATCTCCTGTAAGTGTAATGGCAAGATTGAGAGAACGATTGAGTAGATGAGGAAATGGATGAGATGGATCTATTGCAAGCGGAGTAAGAATGCTGGATACTTCTTCTTTGTAATACTTTTTTATGTAAGCAATCTCGGTTGGCTTGAGTTCGGCTTCATTGTTAATGATATTGATTTTATTTGCTTTTAGATCAGGAATGATTTTATCAACTAAAACTTCGTATTGCTTTTTGATAAAAATATTTACTTTCTTGGAAATCTCTAGAATGACTTCTGAGCTTCTCATTCCATTTAAACTTTTTTCGTCAATGCCAGAATTTATCTGATCTCTTAGACCTGCGACTCGAACCATAAAAAATTCATCGAGATTCGATTCAGTGATGCATAAAAATTTCAGTCTTTCTAATACCGGGTTAGAGGGGTCACATGCCTCTTCTAAAACTCTAAAATTAAAATCTAACCAAGAGAGCTCTCGCTCGAAAAATATATCCTTGTTATTTAAACTATCCAATCTATCCATGTTTCCATTGTATTTTTTTGGTCTAAATTAGTAATCTTTTTTATTGATAAGACGAACATATTTTGGTAGGAGAAAATTTCTTATGCCCGCATACACAATATCAGGACTTAGTTCTGGTCAGAACACAAATGACATAATCCGTAAACTTCTAGAATTAGAAGCAAAGCCCATTAAAAGGTGGGAAAAAGAAAATGAATACCAGAAAATTCAAATTAAGGCATGGAATGAGCTTCGAAATTTAACACTTAACTTACAAATCAAGACAAAAGCCCTCACATCTTTTACTGCCCCTTTTTCTTCCAAGAAAGTTTCTGCTAACGAGGAAGGATTTATTACCGGCGAAGCCAATCGAAATGCTAAGTCAGCAAAACAAGAAATTGAAATTATGAAACTCGCCTCCAAACAAAAAATTGCAGGTAACAAAGTCAAACTAGACACAACTCTCCCTGCGGGGCAATTCTCTATTATCTCCAAAGACAAACGTGTAGACATTGACTTTGCCGGCGGAAAATTAGAAGACTTACAAGAAAAAATCAGAAACTTCGGAAGTCAGATTGTCAAATCAAACTTAATGAAAGTAGATTCTGACAATATGGTTTTTTCTATTCATGCATTGCAGTATGGACAAGAAGCAGCGATGAAATTTCTAGATCCAAATGGAATTTTACAAGGAGCGGGAATTGTAGGGGCTAACGTGCCTGAGCCTGCACCAACGATTAGTTCTATTCGACTCAGTGCAGAAGGACAAACGTCTTATCAGCCAGAGAAATTTATCAATAACGCAAAACCTGAATTTGCCGCTACACCGGGAGTAAATGGAGGAATATTGATTAAACAAAATACTGCCTTTGCATTTCCAGTAGATAAGTTTAGAGTAGAAAAACTTTCCTTTTTAGAATTCTATCCAGAAAAAACAACTGGAACCATTCCTGATTATCTAGCGATTGGAATTTATTACGAAACCAAAGACGGAGAAAAACTAAAATACGAAAACATTCCCGCAAAAGGTGGAAAGTATGTTGTCCCTGTTGCGACTTTTGCAAGAGACAATTTAATTACAAAAATTATCTTGGGAAATACGGGAGATGCAGAGATGACTGTCTCCGAAGTCAAGTTTGTAGTTCCTGGAGAAATACAAGGTGCAGCGATTAACACTATTATTGCGCCAGCAGAAAATGCTCTTTTTAAGATTGATGGAATCGAAGTAACACGCGACACAAATGAAAATATCAAAGATGCAATTGAAGGTGTATCGTTTAACTTAATCAAAGAAACAACACAACCCATTACGATGGAAATTTCCGTTGAGACAAACAAGGGAGTTGTGATGATAAAAGAATTTGTGGATGCATACAATGAATTGATTAAGTATTCAAAAGAAGTAAGCACAGCAAACAAAGATGCAAAAGTAGATCTCAGCACAGCGGCAGAGGACAATAACGCAGTAGATATTTCAGAAGAATATTGGAAGAATAAAACTAAATCAGGAATCCTTGCGGGGGATAATGCTATTATCCGCTTAGTAGCGGGACTCAAGACTGCGACTAGTGCATCTTATCCGTCATCTGCTGAACCGAGATACAAGGTTCTTTCAGATATTGGAATTTCTACCGGGGAACTGGGAAGTAACTGGAAACAAATTCAAGAAGGACTTCTTAAAATTGATGAATCCACTCTGTCCATTGCTCTTAATGATAATCCTGAATCGATTCGTGAACTATTTGCCTCTGACAACAACAACGACAACCGAGTAGATGATGGTGTTGGCGTTGCTATTTTAGAGCATCTAAAGCCATACACACAATTAACATCAGGACTTGTAACGAGTAAAATCAAATTAGCCGAGTCTACCATTTCTGAAAATAGCAAGAAAGTCAAAGACTTTGAATCCCATCTTGTTAGCTTTGAAAAGAAATTAAAGCAGAAATATCTCAACATGGAACAAGGCGTAGGCAAAAACAAAGCAGTTGGTAGCTATCTAAAAAATAATTTTCAACGCCGAGGTGGGGATGATTGATTTGTCATTCCCGAAAATTTTTATTTGCTAGTATACGTTATTAAAATTCTATAGATAAAGTTATGATTATATATTTAAATGAAGAAGTCTTAGAGACAAAACTTGAACAAGAAAAAACCGTAGACGAAGTATACAGTGCTATCAATTCTTGGATTGAATCAAGTGGTAAGTATTTAGTAAACTGTTTCGTGGACGGAATAGAGAAAAGTTTTTCTCAGTTAAAAGAAATCGAAATAAGCAATGTGCAAAGACTTGATTTCTATGTTGGCGAGGACATTGATATATTAATCGCTAGCCTTCTTGAATTAGATAAATACATTGATAATGTAGGAAGCGCTCTTTTTGGAAGAGATTCCCTTACTCAAAAAGAATCTCATGATTTAAAAGAAGGACTCAATTGGATTCAGACTGTTCTTAGTTCTGCAAAGACTCTTCTTCGTTTGGATTATACACGCATTATCCCCCACGGCTCTGATAAAAATATGCTTGAGATCATTGCGAAAGCTGTAGATCCAAGCAATAAATTAGATTCAGTGAAGCTAATCGAAGATTACCTCGAAAATCTCCGAGACCTAAAACTATTTACAATGGACTTACTCAATCGAGTAACACTCTTAAACATTGATACAGAAACAGTAAAAGAAATTCTTACTACCTATGGTGAGCATATGGAAGTCTTAAAAAAAGAATTCGTTCGAGTCAATGAAAACTTCCAATCCGGCAAAGATCACTTAGCCACCGAATTACTTTCTCATTCTACTGGACGACTACATGTAATGATTTCTGGACTAATTTCTGTAGGTAGCCGCGGAAACGATGTAAAAGTAGAAGACATTCAGATTAACGGTGAGACTTTATTTACAACAAACAATCTATTGACTGAAAAACTTTCCCAGATAGAAAAAGCCTTAGCGGATAAAGACATAGTAACCGCTGGAGATATTCTAGAATACGAACTACCTGAGATATTAGATAAGTTCGTGCCTTTCTTGATAGAGATTAAGAATAGATTGAAGTAATTGTAACTAACTCTCCTCACACCGAACTCACGTTAATTACAATAATACTTATCTCTTTTCACAATTGCTTTGCATTGTCTTGATTTGCAATAATAGGAATCGTTACTCGCAATACCTCTACAATCAGCATCGCTTGAGTCACAATAATATTTGTCTTTTGTCACCCATGCTTTGCATAATTTTGATCTACAATAGTATTTGTCGTTAGCCGCTACACCTTTACAGTCATAGGTAGTGCAGTAGTATTTGTCGCTTCTGACAATTCCTTTGCAATCGTTTGTAATGCAATAGTATTTATCGCCGGAAGCAATTGCTTTACAATCTCCAGATGATAGTTTTGCGATGTAGTCTAATGACCATTGGTCGCTATTTACTGAGCTTGAACTACTACCAGATCCAGTTCCGCTGCTACTAGAGGAACTGCTGCCTGAGCCAGAATTGCTTATTGAGTCAGATGAAGTCGAACTATTGCTTTCGCTCGTGGACGTGGAGCTTGTAGGGTTATCGCTTCGATAAAGAACTTGCAGTAAGATTCTTCTTTCGTTTACTTTTTTCTCTTCCTCCGACTGAGGATTGGAGCAAGCAATGGAAATTAAAACAAAGATAACTATCATTAATCGTTTCATAATGTTACCATTATCTCACAAAAATTAAATTAGTGCAATGAGTAGTTTCCCTAACTACTTAAATTACCTATTCGATTATTCTTTTAAATCCATAAGTAAGCCTCGAATACGCTCTAATTGTTTCAAGAGAGAGAAGGCTGAATTCTGAGGGCTAAGCATAGTGGAAGCGAGAATCTGAATATTCTCATCTAAAATTTTTACTGTCATTAGAATTTTCTTATCATTGCGACCGCGTTGCTTTGCTTGTGATAATTGCGTGTTATTTTTTAGAATTGTATTTGTGATGTC
>Ga0209174_10001526_pt1 | contig 16235 bp, 10 predicted proteins | sample JI91814BDNA_FD_187505 | JGI IMG/M metagenome (GOLD analysis project Ga0209174, IMG submission 187505) | Wastewater effluent complex algal communities from Wisconsin, to seasonally profile nutrient transformation and Carbon sequestration -... | ecosystem: Engineered > WWTP > Effluent > Algae...
GGATCCATGACCTTGAGCGCGACCTTGCGGTCGAGCTCCGGATCGTAGGCCGCGTAGACGATGCCCATGCCGCCGGTGCCGATGACGTCGAGCACCAGGTAGCGCCCGATGTGACTCGGCAGCCGCTCGTTCACCGCGAGGCTCGCATACTCGACGCCGCCCCGTCGGGTCGCCGCGACCGGTCGTGTCGCCGCTCGAGCCCCCCGTCGGGTCGCCGCTCGAGCCATCCGTCGGGTCCCCGCTCGAGCCATCCGTCGGGTCCCCGCTCGAGCCATCCGTCATCGTGGTGGCCGAGCTCGCGGTCGAGGTCGTATCGCTGGGCCCATCTTTCATGTCCGAGCAGGCGGGGAACAGGACCAGGGCGGCGAGGACGAGGCTGGACGGTTTCATGTCAATCGAAATGCAATCATCGAACCATCGCAGAGACATTCGATTCCAACCACTTAGAAACGCAGAGCGCAGCTCATTGCCGTCCGTGCCCTGACACCGCGGCCGAGGACTTCACCACGGCTCGGGCGGTCACGCGCCGCTTCACTGCGGCGGCAGCTTGGTCCAAAACTGCGTATCCGCGAACGTCGACATCGTCAGATTCGCCGGGCAGCTCGGGATCGCCTGTCCATCGCACGTCACCATCGCGGGCGTATACGTCGAGGCCCGGGGCTGGGTCAGGCAGGCGATCCCCGTCTTGGTCCACACAACCTCGGTCGGCGGCGCCGCCGACAGGAACGTGTTGATGCTCCAGCGGTCCTTGAGCTGCAGCGCCGTGCCGGGCTCGGTCCAGGACATTCCATCGTAGCAATAATCCGCGCGGACCACCCGGACCGCCGTGGCGAACTCCGCGAGCGTGCGCTCCCAGGGCCGGTAGCCCCACGTGACCGCCTTGCCGACCGCGCCCGACGTGCACGCGAAATACGCCGTCGCTTTGCGCGGCGCCATATCGGCGGTGAACGGGTCGATCGTCACATCCTTGATCACCGCCGCGCCGTGCGAGCCGAGCGTATCGGCGTCGCACAGATACATCACCTGGCCGTCGTCATCATTGGTCTGAAACGTATAGCGAGCCTCCTTCGGCGAGATCACATTGACCTCGGTGATCCAGATCTCGCGCGGCACCACCACGCCCTGCTCGTTGACGAGGTTGACCTGCCAGCGCGCCCCGACCAGCGCCGCCCCGCTATACACCGCCTTGCCGACCTTGATGCGCAGGGTGCCGTCCACGACCTCCGTCTTGTCGGCCAGGATCCACGAGTTGTTCGCGCCCTTGAGCTTCACGCCGGTCACCTGCACGCCGTCGTGCAGCGCCCCGGAGAGGTCCATCTCCGAGAACGGCTGGCTGCCGATCGCGCTGGTGTTGAGCCACACGCCGCCGTAGCCGCCGCTGCCCGAGCGCAGGTCGGTGCCGCCCTCGCCGCCGTCCTCCAGGACCTCCGCGTCACAGCCGGCGACGACGGTGAGGGACAGCGTAAGGATGGCGAGGATATTGCGGGCGTACATGGTGTCTCTCCGTCGTTCTGCGAGACCGTGCCTCGCGTCCCTTCTGTGCTGTCGTCAGCGACCTCATGCACGCGGCGAAACCCAGCCCCCGGCGCGGCGAGTCGAAGCTCGCATTGACCCTGCACACATTAACCGAGGTAGTCCTGCGGAATGTGGCGGCGGATAAACCATGCTCGTCAGCAATGCGAGCGGCGCCGGTCGTCGCACCCGACATGCCGACCACACACACCTGGGCCTCCCTGCAATTCCTGTCACCGCGTTTCGCCAGTTAATCCGCGAGCCGATTCGGGCGCCAAAACAGGTGCCAAACACGGCAAAAAAGTGCGCAGCCGGCGGCCGCCTTGTTCAGCGTTTGGCGCCGCGTTTGGGCGATCTCCGCCACATTTGCCGACAGCGCGGCAGCGCGGGACCCCCGCAGCGGCCGCGGCCGGCCGCGCCATCCTCCGCACCGTCGCCCTGGACCGCGTCTGCCGGTGAACTTCCGCGGTCCGGCGCCGGCATCGACCCCGCCGACGCGGCGCCCGCCGTCGACCGGCCGTATGTTCTCCCGAACCGCCACACGCAGAGAGAGCCACTATCCATGATCTCGAGAGGGCCTGAGGGCCGGGCCGTCGGTCCGATGTCCAATCCACGTCACGACAACGAGGTCCCGCGCGCCGGGGCCCCGCTGGACGTGACGCGCGAGGAGACGTCGTTCCCGCCCACGCCGGTGCTGCCCGCCCCGCGTCCGACCTCACGCACCTTGATCCCGGGCATGCCGCTGCTCGCCCGCATCGGCCGCTTCACCGTGCTCGCCGGCCTCGGCGAGGGCGGCATGGGCATCGTCTATTCCGCGTACGACGATCAGCTCGATCGTAAGGTCGCCGTCAAGGTGCTGCGCGGCGACACCATGCGCCGCGATCCGCAGGCCCGCGAGCGCCTGCTTCGCGAGGCCCAGGCGATGGCCCGCGTCTCGCACCCCAACATCGTCACCGTGCACGAGGTCGGCTCGCAAGACGGCGAGATCTTCATCGCCATGGAGTTCGTGCGCGGCCACAGCCTCGGCAGCTGGTTGCAGCTCACCCCCCGCGCCTGGCGCGAGGTCGTGCTCGCCATGATCCAGGCCGGACGCGGCCTCGCTGCCGCCCACGCCGCGGGCCTCATCCATCGCGACTTTAAACCCGCCAACGTGCTCGTCGCCACCGAGGGCGCCGTCAAGGTCCTCGACTTCGGCCTCGCGCGCGCCGTCGACTCGCCGTCGCCCGAGGCCCTCGCCCCGCTGCGCGCCGCCACCTCGACCTCCCTCGACACCGCCCTCACCCGCACCGGCACGGTGCTCGGCACGCCCGCCTACATGGCCCCGGAGCAGCACCTCGGCGAGCCCGCGACCGAGAGGTCCGATCAATTCGCGTACTGCGTCAGCCTCTACGAGGCTCTCTATGGCCAGTCGCCGTTCGACACATCCTCGCTGCTCGCGCTCACCCACTCGGTGACGCAGGGCCAGGTCCGCGACCCACCGGCCAGCGCCGCGGTCCCGGCCGCGCTGCTGCAGATCATCCACCGCGGCCTCTCGCTCGATCCTTCCCGCCGCTTCGCCGCGATGAACGACGTGCTCGCGGCGCTCGAGCGCACCCTCGAGCAGCGCCGCACCCCATGGTTCGTGGTCGCCGGGGTCGCCGCGCTGATCGGCGCCGCGGGCTTCAGCGCGGCTTCACTGCGCCCCGTCGAGGACCCCTGCGGCGCCGCCCACGGCGAGCTCGTCGGGCTGTGGGACGAGGCCACGATCGCCGCCACCCGTTCCGGCCTGCTCGCCACCCGCGTCTCCTTCGCCGACGACACCTGGGCCCGCGTGCGCCCGCGCCTCGATGCATACGCGCAGGGCCTCGTCGGCATGCGCGTCGACGCCTGCCGCGCGCACGAGGAGGGCCGCTCGTCGATGCGCCTGTTCGACATGCGCACCGCCTGCCTCGACCAGCGCCACACCAGCCTCGCCGCCTTCGTTGCGATCTTGCAGCGGGCCGACAGCGACGTCGTCGGCAACGCCGCGGCCGCCGCGGCCGCCCTGCCCGCGATCGCGGCCTGCGGCGACACCCGTGCCCTCGCCCAGGCCGTCGCCGCGCCCGACGACCCCGCGCTGGCGCTGCGCGTCGCCCAGATCCGCAGCACCCTCGCCGAGGCCCAGGCCCACGAGTCCGCCGGTCAATCGGCGCAGGGCCTCGCGCTCGTGCGGGCCCTCGACCTCACCGGCGTCGACGACGGCCCCGTGCTCGCCGAGGTCGCGCTGCGCCGCGGCAGCCTGCTGAGCGAGGCCGGCCAGCACCAGGCCGCCGAGACCGAGCTCGCCGACGGCCTGCGCCTCGCCCTCGCCAGCGACCACGATCTGATGGCCGCGAGCATCGCCACCCGCCGCGACTTCGTGCGCGCGGCCCGGCTGCAGCGCGCCCGCGAGGTCCTCGATGACGCCCCGATCACCGAGGGCCTGCTCGCCCGCATCGAGACCTACGACGCCGGCCCCGAGCTGCGCGGCGACCACTTCAACAACCTCGGCATCGCCAGCGCGATCCTCGGCCAGCAACAGACCGCCAACCAGCACTTCGAGGCCTCGATCGCGGCCCGCACCGCGGCGCTCGGCGCCGACCACCCGCAGGTGGTGTTCGCGCTCGGCAACCTCGGGCTGAACCTCCTGCTCGCCGACGACACCGTCGCCGCCGCCAGCAAGCTCGAGAGCGCCTTCCAGGCCGCCGAGGCCAGCCTCGGCCCGCACCACCCCCACCTCGCCCTGCTGGCGATCAACCTCGGCACCGCCCGCCTCGCGCTCGAGCAGTTCACCGCCGCCAGCCAGGCCTTCGATCGCGCCCTGGCGATCCAGACCGCCCTGCTCGGCGACGACGCGCCCGACCTCCACTACGTGCTCACCAACATCGGCGACCTCGCCGTCGACCAGCGCCGCTGCGCCGACGCCAACATCCACTATCACCGCGCCCTCAAGCTGCTCGCCCAGGACGAGCAGCACCCGACCGACCCCGCCGCCCTGCAGCCGATCGTCGGCCTCGCCAAGGCCGCCAGCTGCGTCGGCGACTTCGTCACCGCCCGCGCCCAATTCGAGCGCGCCCTCGCCCTCGCCGAGGCCACGCTCGGCCGCGGCGAGCTGCGCCTCGCCGTGATCCTGGATGGCCTCGGGGACATGTACCTGAAGTCAGGCGAGCTGCTCCCGGCGATGGCCAGCTACCAGCGCGGCCTGGCCATCCGTCAGGCCCAGCTCGCGGTCGACTCGCCGCGCCTCGGCGAGTCCTACCGCCGCATCGGCGAGCTCCACCGCCGCCAGGGCCAGCTCAAGGAGGCCGCCGTGGCGCTCGAGAAGGCCCAGGCCCTGCAGGAGGCCGGCGTGCTGGCCGACAGCGTCGGCGCCGCCGCGATCCGCCTGCGCCTCGGCGAGCTGGCCCTCGACAACCGCCAGGCCGCGAAGGCCCGCGAGCACTTCGAGCGCGCCCGCGCGATCTACACCGCCCACAGCGACCCCGACACCCTGGTCCTCGCGCTCGCCCGCTTCGGCCTCGCCCGCGCGCTCTCGGCCGAGGCCGGCGCCCTCACGCCCGAGGCCCGCGCCCTCGCCGACCAGGCCCTCACCACCCTGCAGGCCCGCGGCCCCGGCTTCGCCCCCGAGGCCCGCATGATCCGCGCCTGGCCCGGCCCGCGCGGCAAGTGAGCCTGCCTCTCAGGACATGTCCACAACGGCATGTCCCAATCAACATGTCGTACCAGCCATGTCCTATCCAACATGCCCTGAAGGACAGCCCTGGCGATCGCCGACCGCTCACTCGTCGAAGGCCTGCAGCACCATGCGCAGCGCCGAGCGCCCGGCCCCGTCCCAGCCCTCGATCTCCGACTGCTCGAGCGCCGCGCGGATCGCCCCGTGCGCGGCGGGCAGCACCGCCTCGAGCTCCGTCAATGCTGTCGCCTGGTTGTTGAGCGCCGCGCGCGGCAGGCCCTCGACCCACGCCTGCCCCGCGGCGCCCAGGAACTGCGCGACGTTCCACGCCGTCATCTCCGCGCCGGGCGGCAGCTTCAGCTCGCCGAGCGCCGGATGTCGCAACACCGCCGCCGCCGACGCCCGCACGACGTCGAGCCGCCGCAGCCGCAGCGACGCCCCGGCCGCGATCCGCGTCTCGGTCGCGCGCCGGATCAGCGCGACCTCGCCGGCCGCGACCGTCAGCTCGAGGATCGCCTCCGACTCGAAGGCCCCGGCGTCGGCCCCCTTTTCAAACGCCTCACGCGCAGCCGCGACCAGCCCCGCGGGAACCCTGAGCCCCGTCCAGCCCGGCGGCGGCCCGGCCTTGGATCGCCACGCCGAGAACTCGATCGGCCCGACGCTCGCCTGCCCCAGCGCCAGCGCGTGCACGATCCGCAGGTGCCGTTCGATGCGCGCGAACAGGGCCACCGGCGCCGGCCGCAGCGTCCGCGCGTGCCGCCACAGATGCCCGGCGAACCACTCGTCGTACAGATCCAGCGCCTCGGCCGCGTCGAGCAACGCCAGAAGCTCCGCGCCCGGGACCTGGCGCCGGCTCCCGCGCTGATGGGCCTCGATCGCCGCCTGGAGACCCGCGATCCGCCGAAGCACCGCTTCATCGGCCAGACGCGGCGACGGCAGCGGGTGCGCGCCGGTATCGAGGATCGACGCGGCCTTCGCCACCTCACCGAAGGACTCGGGGAAAAAGTGCCAGTGCAGCGTTCGCGGCGCGATCCAGCTGTACACCCGCTGCAAGCCCACGTCGTCGAGGCCCGCCGGGAACCCCTGCTCCACCGCGACCACCGGCTCTGGCGCGACCACCGGCTCCACCGGCTTATCACCTGTCTCCTGGGACAGATTCTGCGGCTGCGCCACCGCGCGCACCTTCTCCACGCAGCTCGCCACGAACACCAGCATGATCGCCAGCAGCCGCACCACCGGCGCGCCGTGCTGCGACAGCACCACCACGTCGCCGCGCCACATCCGGCGCAGCAGCGTCAGCGCGACCCACAGCGCCATCGTCCCCGCCGCGAGGCGCCTCATCCGACCCTCCGCCCGCAGCCGAACGCCTGCTCACGACACGCGTTGCCGTTGCGGCTCTGCAACCAGCACTCTTTCCCGTCCGAGCACTCGCCCTGGCCGCTCTTGCGAAACCGCGTGAAGCCCTGGGCCCAGATCTGCCGCAGCGGCCGGTCGCGCAGGTTGCCCTCGCTCTCGCGCAGGTCCGTGGTAGTGCACGGCAGCACCTCGCCGCTGGCCCCGATCACGCACGATATCCGCCCGGCCCCGCACAGGAACGGCTGGTCGCGATAGTACATATCCTCGCCGCCCGCGCTGCCCCATTCGTTGCACAGCTCGACATGAAACACCGCGCGCTTGCGCCTGGCGAACGCCGCGACCCGCCGCAATTGCTCGGGCGTCGGAAACAGCGCCATATGCTCCGCGCCGCGCCCCTCCGGCGCGAACAGGTGCAGGCCCCAGCTGTCGGCCCCCGAGGCCGCCACCACCGGGAACATATCGGCCACCCGGTCCGCGCTGAGGCGCGTCACCGTGGTGCCCGCCACCACCTCGCGGCAGCCGGTATCCTTGAGCACGCGGATCGCCGCGAGCGCGGCGTCGAAGCTGCCGCGCTTGCCACGAAACAGGTCGTGCTGTTCGCGCTCGCCGTCGAGGCTGATCGCCGCGAGCGCGGGCGGGTGCCGGGCCAGCAGCGACCTGAACTTCGGGACATGTCCCCCGTGCGTGTGCATCGCCCACTCCAGCCCCTGATCGGCCGCGTACGCGACGATCTCCGGGATGTCCTTGCGCAGCAGCAGCTCGCCGCCCGCGAGCACCAGCGTCGGCTTGCCGAGCGCCACCAGCTCGTCGACGATCAGCCGCTTCGCCTCCTCCGTGGTCAATTCACCCGGCGCCCGCTTGCCCGCCGCCGAGTAGCAGTGCGGGCAATGCAGGTCGCAGGCCGCGGTCACGATCCACTGCACCGCCACCGGTCGTCGCACCAGGCGCAGCACGTGCAGCAGCCGCGTCTCCGTCTCCCACACCTCCGGGGCCGCGCGCGCGTAGAGTCGGTGTAACAGTCCCATACCGGCATGTTACCCCGGCCGGCGCGGCGCCGGCACCCTCAGCGCCGGGCGCGGCGCAGCGAGAGCAGCGATCGCAGCACCTGCGCGGCCCCGCGGGCCTTCTCGACGATGCCGGCGCCATAGATCGCCCGCACCGCCCCGGTGACCAGCGGCAGGGTGGCCGCGCGCACCGGATAGAGCGCCATGCCCTGGCGCACCGGGACGCGGTCGGTGACGATCGCCTTCTCATTGCAGCACGCGCGCAGGCCCTCGCGCCCGTTGATCTTGCCGAAGCCGGAGACCTTGACCCCGCCGAACGGCAACGACTGGATCATGTACGCCAGCCCGAAGTCGTTGACCGTGGTCATGCCGGCGTTGATCGCCCGGGCGAAGCGCTCGGCGCGGCGGCGGTCCCTGGTGAATACGCTCGAGCCGAGGCCATACGGGCAATCGTTGGCGCGGGCGATCGCCTCCTCCTCCGAGGCCACGCGCATGATCACCATCACCGGCCCGAACTGCTCCTCCCGGGTGATGCGCATGCTGTGATCGACGTCGACCAGGATCGTCGGCGGATAAAAATTTCCGCCGAGCTCCGCACGCGCGCGGCCCCCGAGCAGCAGCCGCGCCCCCTTCGCCACCGCGTCGTCGACCAGCGCCTGGATGATCTCGAGCTGGCGCGGCATCGTCATCGCGCCGATGTCGACCTCGCCCTCGCCGGCCAGCGGCGGCCCCTGACGCAGCGCCCGCGCCCGCTCGGTCACCTGCGCCACGAATTGCTCGTAGATGCCCGAGAACACGTAGATCCGCTCGACCCCGACACACATCTGGCCGCAGGCGTTGAACACCCCGAACAGCGCGGTCGACACCGCCTGCTCGAGCACCGCGTCGTCGCACACGATCATCGGGTCCTTGCCCCCGAGCTCGAGCACCACCGGCGTCAGCGTCTCCGCGGCGTTGGCCATCACCTTGCGGCCGTTCTGCGGCGAGCCGGTGAAGAAGATCTTGTCGACGCCCGAGCCGACCAGCGCCGCCCCGGTCTCACCATCACCGGTCACCACCTGGACCAGCTCCGGCGCATGTCCGCGGCCCGCCAGCACCTCGTGAAAGATCTTCAGGTACTCGAGCGAGGACAGGCTCGCCAGCTCCGAGACCTTGATGACCACCGCGTTGCCGGCGAACAGCGCCGGGATCACCGGGCAGAAGAAGTTGTGAAACGGGAAGTTCCACGGGCTGATCACGCCGATGACCCCGAGCGGCAGATACTCGACCCGCGCCGCCTTGTGCGGCAGCAGCCCCGAGGCGCGCGCCTCGGGCCGCAGGTCGCGCTCGCCGTGCGCGATCGTGTAACGCAGCTTCTCGCAGACCGGAAAGATCTCGCCCATCGCCGCGTCGACCATCGTCTTCCCGGAGTCGCGCACCGCGAGCCGGGAGATCCAGTGCTGCTCTGCCACCACGCGCGCCAGGATGTCCTTGAGGACAGCTCGTCGCTCGGCGAAGCTCGTCGCGGCCCAGGCCGGCTGGGCCGCGCGCCCGCGTGAAACAGCGGCCACCACCGCCGCCCGGTCCATCACCGGCACCTCGCCGAGCCGCTCCCCGGTCGCCGGGTCGACGCAGTTCATCATGGTGGGCCGAGGCAGGGCGGGCGCGAGGGAGGCTGACATGGCCGCCGCACCCTACTCCGGCGTGCACCGCCCGCAAGCCCGCCAGCGGCCCGATTTGCGCGGGATCACAGCGAAGCGGACACGGCCATCGACGCGCCGGATCGACGCCCTGCTGCCCACCGGACCGCGGACCGGCTACCCTGAGGGCCCTCGCGGCCGCGCCGCGCGGACCAACCGGGGACCACGAGATGAAGCAGCACATCGAGACCATCACCCGCCTCCTGCTCGGCGCCGCCTATGCCGACAAGCGCCTCGAGGGCGCCGAGGTCCGCCGCATCGAGGCGATCCTCCGTCAGGTCCTCGGCGGCGAGCCGCCGCCCGCCGTGAGCGCCGAGCTCCAGCGATTCAGCCCCGCGGCCTTCAACGTGCACAGCAGCGCCGCGACCCTCAAGGACCTCGACGCCGCCGACAAGCGTAAGCTGCTCGAGCTGATCGCCAGCGTCAACGACGCCGACGAGGAGCTCGACCTCGCCGAGGACGCGTACCTGCGCCATGTCGCCGTCGGCATGGGCGTGCCCGAGGCCGAGATCGCCGACCTGACCCTCGACGTCCTCGACGACGAGGAGCTGTTCGGCCTGCTGCAATAACGAAGTCTCGCCCCCCGCGGTCGGATCGCCGACCGGCCGCGTTATGGTGGCCACATGCTTCCATTCTCGGTCCTCGACCTCGCGCCGATCGTTCAGGGGGGCGACGCCGCGGGCGCGCTGCGCAGCAGCCGCGAACTGGCGATTCACTGCGAGGCCCTCGACTATCGCCGCTACTGGCTGGCCGAGCATCACAACATGCCCGGCATCGCCAGCGCGGCGACCTCGATCGTCATCGCCCACGTCGCCGCCGCGACCCGGACGATGCGCGTCGGCGCCGGCGGGATCATGCTGCCGAACCACGCGCCGCTGGTGATCGCCGAGCAGTTCGGCACGCTCGACGCGCTGTTCCCCGGTCGCATCGACCTCGGCCTCGGCCGCGCCCCCGGCACGGACCCACGGACCGCTCACGCGCTGCGCCGCACGCTCACCGGCGACGTCGACAGCTTCCCCGACGATGTCGTCGAGCTGCTCGGTTACTTTCAGCCCGACCCTCCGGGTCTGAACCCTCAGCCCGCCCGCCCGGTCCAGGCCATCCCCGGAGTCGGCGCCAGCGTCGACGTCTGGATCCTCGGCTCGAGCCTGTTCGGCGCCCAGCTGGCCGCCGCGCTCGGCCTGCCGTTCGCCTTCGCCTCGCACTTCGCGCCCGCGCAGCTGCAGCAGGCGCTCGCGGTCTACCGCGCCGGCTTTCGCCCGTCCGCGCGGCTCGCCCGCCCGTACGCGATGGTCGGCGTCAACCTCATCGTCGCCGACACCGACGCCGCGGCGCGGCGGCTGCTCAGCTCGCTGCAGCAGGCCTTCGTCCAGCTGCGCCGCGGTCGCCCCGGTCCCCTGCCGGCCCCGGTCGACGACCTCGACGAGCGCCTGATGCCGCAGGAGCGGGCCATGCTCGCCGATCTGCTGGCCTGCACCTTCGTCGGCTCGCCCGACACCGTGCAGCGCGAGCTCGAAGGCTTCGTCGGGCGCGTCGAGGCCGACGAGCTGATCGTCAGCGCCATGATCCACGATCAAGCGGCCCGGCTGCGCTCGTATGCGCTGGCCGCCGAGGTCCGTGATCGGCTCGCGCAGCGGCCGACGAGATGACCGGCGCGGCGGGCCCGACGGCGCGCGGGCGCTGCGACGCCGGCCGCCACGGATCCTCACAATCGCTGCACCCCGCCGACGAACGTCGATATCCGCGATCGCCTCGGCGATGCATCCAACCGGCACCGGCACCGGCGGCAGAGTTCGCTCAGGGTGCTCGGTATGTTACGCAAGCACGGAACCATCACACTCACCGGGACCGCGCAGATCCGGGCCCGCGCCGATCAGGCCACGATCGACCTCGCGGTCGTGACGCGGGCCAGCACCGCGAGCGAGGCGATCCGTGAGAACGCCCGGATCGCCGATCAGGTGATCACCGCCGTCAAGCAGCAGGGCGTGCCCTCCGACGCGGTCGCCACCGCCGGGATCCGCGTCGGCCCGTTTTATGTCTGGGACAAGGACACCGAGACCAACAAGCTCGGCGGCTATGAGGCGATCAACGCGGTCGTCGTCGACATCCGCGTCGAGCTCGCCGGCGTCGTGTATGACGCCGGCGTGGCCGCGGGCGCGACCCACGGCAGCGGCCTGACCTTCCGCCTGCGCGACGAGGCCATGCACCGCAAGCAGGCCCTGCTCGCGGCCGTGAAGGCGGCGCGCGACGAGGCGGACACCGTCACGCGGGCGATGCGGGCCCACATCGTCGCCCCGGAGAAGATCGACGTGCCGCCGGGCGGCGGCCCCGTGCTCTTCAAGAGCGCCCGCCTCGCCATGGCCGAGGGCGCCACCGAGACGCCGGTGCTGCCCGGCGAGATCACGGTGTCCGCGACCATCGAGGTCACCTTCCGCTACCGCACCTGAACCACGCAGAAGCGGCGCAGGCTGGCCTCCGGGCCGACCTGCGCCGCTCTGCCCCTCGCGGGGCTCAGTCCGAGGTCACTTCACGCCGACGTCGCCGGAGAGCAGCTTGAACTCGATGCGGCGATTGAGGGCCTTGCCGGCCTTGGTCTTGTTGTCCGCGACCGGCTCATCGGGGCCCGCACCGCGCGAGGTCAGGCGCGCGGCGTCGATGCCGGCGTCGATCAGGTACTTGCGCACGGCCTCGGCGCGACGCGCCGACAGGTCGATGTTGTGATCGCGGTTACCGTCGCTGTCGGTGTGGCCGCTGATCTCGAGGCGCACATCCTTGTGCTCCTTGAGCACCACGATCGCCTCGTCGAGGGTCTTCTTCGAGGTCTTCTTGATCTTGTCCTTGTCGACGTCGAAGTAGATGCCCTTGATGACGCCGCTGAACTTGACGACGGCCTTCGGGACCTCGTCGGGGCAGCCGTCGGCGTCCTGGTAGTTGTTCTTGCTCTCCGGCTCCTGGATGCACTTGTCGTTGGCGTCGAGGATGCCGTCGCCGTCAGTGTCGGGCGGCGGGCAGCCGTCGGGCGCCACACCCGGGACCTGCGGGCACTTGTCGACGTTGTCCTTGAAGCCGTCGCCGTCGCTGTCCGGGCAGCCGTCGGGCTCGGTGCCCGGGTCGGTGACGCAGGCGTCGACGCTGTCCTTGAAGCCGTCGCCGTCGGTGTCGGGCTCCTCGGCGGGCGCCGGGCAGCCGTCGGGCGCGATGCCCGGGACATTGACGCACTTGTCGACGCTGTCGAAGAAGCCGTCGCCGTCGCTGTCGATGTCGCGCTTGGGCTCGGGCTTCTTGCGATTGAGCAGCAGCGAGAGGCCGAGCAGGACCTCGATATGGTGGACCTTACCGCCGTCGACCATGTGCTTGGCGGTGACGCTGTCGCGGGCATCGATGCGCAGCGCCAGAAGGCGGTTGATGTAGAACTTCACGCCGCCGCCGAAGTGGACGGTGCCGTCGACATCGTTGCCGATGGTGCTGCCGTTGGTGCCCATCACGCCGACGCCGGCGAGCAGGAACGGAGCGATGCGGTAGGGCAGCTGCAGCACGCCGTAGCCGCGGAAGTTGCCGATCAGCGCGTTGGAGCTGCCGTCACGCAGCTTGGTCGGGACCACCGAGCCCTCGACCTCGAGGCCGAGGAAGGACAGCGGGTAGTAGCCGAAGCGCAGGCCGACATCGGGCGCGAGCTTCTTGTACGACTGCCAGGTGAGGGCCGGGTCGTAGAGCTCGTGATTCGTGTTGGGCAGCATGATGCCGCCGAAGATGCCGAGCTCCATCTGATTGCGCGTCGGCCGGTAGCGCTTGATCCACTTCTCATTCGCGGTGCCGTCGTCGGCCTTGCCGCCCTTCGCATCGGCGCTGGCATCGGCCTTCGGCCCGCCCAGCGAGATCGACGTCGAGACGCCGGCGTCGCCGTCCGCGGGCGCTGCCGCCGGGTCGGCCGCAGGCGCTGCCGCAGCGGGCTCGGCCGCCGAGGCGACGGGAGTGGTCATGAGGATAGCGAGAGCGGTCGCCGTGGGAGACAGATACCTGTGCATGTTCGGGCTCGATGCGATGGGGTAACAGCGGTCCTGCGACGGACCGCCACCCGGTTTTACTCGGATTTGTGGTGCTTGCAAAGGCAAGGATTCGGTCTATCGCCGTTCCTGCGGGCGTTTGCACGGCCGCGCATGCGCGGCCCCGACTCCTGCCCTGTCTACTTGCCTGACCTTTGGAACAGGAAGCGCACCACGACGGCTGCCGTGATGCGCGATTTTTGGCCGCCTGCAGGCGCAGCCGGCCGAGATCCCGCGCTGGCCCGATTCAGGCGCAGCGCGGGGGTTCGACGATCAGGCCCGACGACGGCGACGGCCGAGCGCGAGCAGGCTGAGCAGCGCGAGACCCATCGGCGCGCCCGAGCCGGTCGAGTTGCATTCGCAACCGAAGCCCTCATCGTCCAGCGCACCACCGCTGCCGGTGTTGCTGTCGCTGCCGCTGCTGTCGGTCGCGCTCGCGGACCCATCGGTCACGGACGCGGAACCATCGGTCACGCCCGCGCTCGCGCTGCCCTCGGTCGGCCCACCGGTGGCGCTGTCCGAGCCGCCGGTGCCTTCCTCGGGCACGCACTGGCCGACGGTGTCGTCCTCCGACGTGCACATCTGTCCGTCCGGGCAGCCGTTGCCGTTGGTGCCGCGGCAGCCGGGGATGCAAACGTCCGGCTCGCAGACCTGGCCGCTGCTCGGGCCGCCGCACTCGGAGTCGGAGGCGCAGCCGCAGTTCTCGTTGAAGCCCTCGTCGACGGTGCCATCGCAGTTGTTGTCGATGGTGTCACAGACCTCCGCGGACGGCTCGCCCGGGACCGCGTTGCAGGCGACGCTGTCGGGGGAGTCGCAGGCCTGGACGCCGTCGGCCGCGCACGCGCCGACACCGGCCGAGCACGGCTCGCCGGCGCCGAAGCCCTCGTCGAGCTCGCCGTTGCAGTCGTTGTCGGTGCCGTCGCAGATCTCCTCGCCGCTCGGCACGCACACGCAGGTGCCGCTCTCGAGCTCGCAGGTCGTCGTCAGGCCGCTGCAGTCCGCGTCGGCGAGGCACTCGACGCAGCGGTTCGGGTCGGCCGCGACGTCGCACTTCGGGGTCACCGCCGGGCACATCGAGTCGTCGCCGCACTGCTCGATCAGGAGCTCGGTCGGCGGCGCTCCGTCGTCGCCGCCGTTGCCGTCGGTCGGGGTGTCGGTCGGCGGCGCGCCGTTCTCACCGGCGGCGTTGATCAGCGCCTGATTGGCGATCAGGCCCTCGGCGTCGGCGTCGATCGTGACCTGGAACTTGATGGTCGACGAGTCATTGATCGGGACCGTCCCGCCCTGCACCCCGTCCGCGCCGGTGCCGAGGCGCACGGTGATGGTGTTGTTGTCGAACTCGCCCTGATCGTCGGCGAGCGCGTCGGTCTTCGCGCCCATGTTCGGGCCAGCCGTGATCTCCAGCGAGCCCGGCACGTAGGTCACGCCGGCCGGCAGCGGATCGCTGAGCACGACGTCGACCGCCGTGTCGTTGCCGGTGTTGATCGCCATGATCTCGTACTCGAGCACGTCGCCCGCGATCGCCACCCCGCCGTTGACGTCGGTGACCTTCTTGGTCGAGGTCGAGAAGTTCGGCCGGTAGTCCGAGATCGAGGTGATGAAGCCCGACAGGTAATACACGTCGCCGGTCGAGGTCCCCGAGACCATCGCCGAGGTCTGCCCGCCCATGACCTTCGCCGTCACGTCCACGATGTCGAGGTCGATGCCCGACATGCTCTGCGCCGTGCCGGTCAGCTGCGGCAGGTCGCCGACCACCGTCGTCGCCACGCCGAGCGTCGAGCGCGTGCTGTTGAAGAAGTTGTCGACCGGGTTCTGCGCGTCCGACAGCCCCGGGGCGCCGTTGAACGAGAACGCATCGCCGAGGATCGAGTTGTCGCCCTCGAACGCGATCACGCCGAGCTTCGCCGTGAACCCGTTCTTCGGGACCAGGAAGCCGGTGAGCATCGTGTTCTGCGGCGCGCCGTTGCCGACCGGATCGAGCCCGTCGAACAGCGCCAGGTTGCGCAGCGTGCCGTTGGGATCGGTGTAGAACACCGCCATCCACCAGCCGGCGAACTGCGCGTTGTTGTTGACGCCGACCAGCGGAGCGATGTTGACGTCGCCGAGCCGGTAGGCCCCCTCGCCCTCCTGCTGCACGATCGACGTGACATCGGCCAGACACTGATAGCTGTTGTTGGTCGACTGGTAACACTTGCTCGAGTCGACGGGGCTGGAGAAGCCGCCCTCGCGATCGAGGGTCACCGCGGTGTCCGTGCCCGGCGCCGTGAGGGTCGCACCCCAGTAAAGGAAGGCGTGCGTCACCTGGGCGTTGGCCGGGATCTTCAGCACCGCGGCGCTGCGCGCCTGGCCCATCGTGACCAGCGGGTTCGCCTGAGCCTGCCCCGGGAGCGGCGCATCGGCCTGCCAGTACACGTCCGGCGCCGAGTCGGGAAGGTTGAGCCCGCACACCCCGACCGTGCCGACCACCGGCGCCGGCGTGCCAGGGGCACATTCGTGGCCCAACGTATTGCCGATCAGCGCGAAGTCTCCCTTCTGACTGACCTGGACGCGCAGACTCGGAGCGCCCTGCGCATCCAGCGCGATCAAACCAACACTCGTCGCCAATAAACCAGTAACAATGCCCCTAAAGCGTGCCATTTTCAGTCAACCTCCGGCGGCAGTATACAGGAGCCCCGCCTGCGAGGGGCCACAACTCTGCGTCGAGATGTCCGCGCGGTCACACCTCGTGACGCGCAATGACACGCCACGATCTCACACCCACGGCGAACAAAAGGGCAATTGCGCCCCGCCCGGCGTCCATCCATCCGCGTGGCCGGGCGCCCTAACAGCCGTCGTCCGCGGTCGCGTCGCAATCGTCGTCGAGCCCGTTGCCGCACAGCTCCTGCGTCGGCGTCACTTCGCCCACGCAGGGGCCGTACGCGCCCTGCTCGCTGCAGGTCATCGATCCACCGATACACTCCCCGACGCCCTC
>Ga0209174_10001527_pt1 | contig 16234 bp, 14 predicted proteins | sample JI91814BDNA_FD_187505 | JGI IMG/M metagenome (GOLD analysis project Ga0209174, IMG submission 187505) | Wastewater effluent complex algal communities from Wisconsin, to seasonally profile nutrient transformation and Carbon sequestration -... | ecosystem: Engineered > WWTP > Effluent > Algae...
CAGCGAGGCCGTGGCCGAGTTGGTCAGTCAAGGGTGGGAACCCAACATCCTGTTCCTCGACGCGACCGACGAGACGCTGGTGCGCCGGTTCGAGAGTGTGCGGCGACCCCACCCCCTGCAAGGTGACGGCCGGCTGCTGGACGGCATCCACGCCGAGCGCGAACTCCTTGAGGATCTGCGCGGGATCGCCAGCGTCGTCATCGACACCTCCGGCCTCAATGTGCACCAGCTGACCCGCAAGGTCACCCCGCTGGTCAGCCAATCCAATACGGCGCGACTGCGGTTGGCGGTGTTGTCGTTCGGCTTCAAGTACGGCGTTCCGCTCGATGCCGACTTCGTCTTCGACCTGCGCTTCCTGCCGAACCCGTTCTGGATCCCGGAGTTGCGCAATCTCACGGGGCTGGACTCCGCGGTGGCCGATTTCGTTGCGGCGCAGCCCGGTGCGACGCAGTTCGTCGAGCAGGCGGCAACCATGCTGAGCACCGTCGCGGAGGGCTACCTGCGCGAGGGCCGCCGCTATGCGACGGTCGCCGTGGGCTGCACGGGTGGCAAGCACCGCTCCGTGGCGATCGCGAAGCGGCTCGCCGATGCCCTGACGATCGAGGACGCCGCCACCTTCACCCTGCACCGCGACCTGGGGCGCGAATGAGCTCGCCGAAGGTCGTCGCCCTCGGCGGCGGCCACGGTCTCGCCGCGTCGCTGTCGGCGCTGCGCCTCGTCTGTGACGACATCACCGCCGTTGTGACTGTCGCCGACGACGGGGGTTCGAGCGGCCGCCTTCGGCAGGAGTTCGGGGTCCTTCCTCCCGGAGACCTCCGGATGGCGCTCGCCGCACTCTGTGACGACACTCCCTGGGGACATCAGTGGCGCGACGTCCTCCAGCACCGTTTCTCCGGGACCGGACCGCTTGCGGGGCACGCCCTCGGCAACCTCCTGATCGTCGCGCTCTGGGATCTCGATCCCGACGCCGTGTCCGGCCTCGACCTGGTCGGTCAGTTGCTCAACGCGCGGGGCCGGGTGTTGCCGATGGCGTCGGTGCCGCTCGACATCGTCGCCTCGGTGGCTCTGGATGACGCGCACCCCGAGCGACTGAGCAAGGTCGTGGGCCAGCACGAGGTCGCGACCACCGGTGGCGTCATTCGCACGATCGGATTGGAGCCGGCCGAGCCGCCGTGCGGGGAGCGCACCCTGGCCGCGATTCACGCCGCCGATGTCGTCGTGCTCGGCCCCGGGTCATGGTTCACCTCGGTCCTGCCCCACCTCCTCGTCCCAGACCTGCGGGCGGCGCTCAAGGAGACTCGGGCGACGCGCGTGCTCACCTTGAACCTCGAACTCCACACCGAGGAAACCCGCGGGCTCACGGCCGTCGGCCACATCCAATCCTTGACGCGCCACGCACCCGACATCACGCTCGACGTCGTCCTGGCCGATCCGTCGGCCGTCGATGACGTGGAGGCGCTGTCCGCGGCCGCGTCGGCGGTGGGAGCCCGGCTCGTCGTCGCGCCGGTGGCCGGGCGACACCCGGGGCAACACGACACGCTGCGGCTCGCCGCGGCATACCGGGACATCATTTTGGACTGAGCCCGCGGCCACGCCGCGAGGGCCCGTCGGGGCATCCGCTTTTGTCATGAGCGCGTCCGGGGGATGCGAGGATTGGCGGATGGCAATGACCCACTCCGTGAAAGACGAGTTGAGTCGGCTTGAGGTCACCAAGACCTGCTGCCGCAAGGCCGAGGTGGCTGCGCTACTGCGCTTCGCCGGTGGTTTGCACATCGTCGGTGGGCGCATCGTTGTCGAGGCCGAGGTCGACCAGGCCAATATCGCCCGCCGGCTCCGCCGCGAGATCGCGACCCATTATGGCCACCAAAGCGAGGTCATGGTCGTGGCGGCCGGAGGGCTTCGCAAGGGGAGTCGGTATGTCGTGCGCGTCGTCGACGGCGGCGAGACGTTAGCGCGACAAACCGGCCTGATCGACCAGCGCGGTCGTCCCGTCCGCGGGTTGCCGTCCAAGGTCGTCGGGGGCTCTATGTGCGATGCCGTCGCCGCCTGGCGCGGTGCCTTCCTCGCCCACGGCTCGCTCACCGAACCGGGTCGCTCATCGGCGCTCGAAGTGACCTGCCCCGGACCCGAGGCGGCGCTGGCGCTCGTGGGGGCCGCACGGCGCCTGGAGATCCCGGCTAAAGCCCGCGAAGTGCGCGGCGTCGATCGTGTCGTCATCCGCGACGGCGACGCGATCGGGGCCATGCTGACGCGGATGGGCGCCGAGGACGGCCGGCTCGCGTGGGAGGAGCGCCGGATGCGGCGCGAGGTCCGCGCGACGGCCAACCGACTGGCCAACTTCGATGACGCCAACCTGCGCCGGTCCGCCCGCGCCGCCGTGGCCGCGGGGGCGCGCGTTCAGCGGGCCATGGAGATTCTCGGCGACGAGATCCCCGATCACCTGCGCTCCGCCGGCGAGCTCCGCCTGGCGCACAAACAGGCTTCCCTGGAGGAACTCGGTCAGCTCGCGGACCCGCCGATGACCAAGGACGCGGTCGCCGGGCGCATCCGCCGACTGCTCGGGATGGCCGACCGTCGCGCCGCCGAACTCGGCATACCTGACACCGAGACCTCCATCTCGGCGGACCTGCTCGACAGTTGAGCGGGTTCTGTCCGAAGCGTGGTCGCAACGCGCCCACGAGCCGGACGGCAATAGGCTGGAACCGGCTTCGGCACCGCAACGTCGCGGCGCCATCCCCCTTAAGAATCGGAAGGCATTCAACATGACTGTTCGTGTTGGCATCAACGGCTTCGGCCGGATCGGCCGCAACTTCTTCCGCGCCGTTCAGGCGTCGGGCGCCGACATCGAGATCGTCGCCGCCAACGACCTGATGGACAACAAGTCCATCGCGCACCTGCTCAAGTACGACTCGGTTCTCGGCGTTCTCAAGGACGACGTCTCGGCCACCGAGGACTCCATCACCGTCGGCGACAAGACGATCCGCGTCTTCGCCGAGAAGGACCCGGCCGCGATCGCCTGGGGCGAGGTCGGGGCCGACATCGTCATCGAGTCCACCGGTCACTTCGTGGACGCCACCAAGGCCAAGGGCCACCTCGACGGCGGCGCCAAGAAGGTCATCATCTCCGCGCCTGCCAAGAACGAAGACGCCACCTTCGTGATGGGCGTCAACGACCAGGACTACGACCCGTCGGTCCACCACGTCGTCTCCAACGCCTCCTGCACGACCAACTGCCTCGCGCCGATGGCCAAGCCCCTCAACGACGAGCTCGGCATCGTCAAGGGCCTCATGACCACGATCCACGCCTACACCCAGGACCAGAACCTCCTGGACGGCCCGCACAAGGACCTGCGTCGCGCCCGCGCCGCCGCCCTGTCGATCATCCCGACCTCCACCGGCGCCGCGAAGGCCATCGGCCTGGTGCTGCCGGACCTCAAGGGCAAGCTCGACGGCTACGCCCTACGCGTTCCGACGCCGACCGGCTCGGCCACCGACCTCACCTTCGAGGCCGGTCGCGAGACGACCGTCGAGGAAGTCAACGCCATCATCAAGGCGGCGGCCGAGGGTCCGCTCAAGGGCTACCTGAAGTACACCGAGGACCCGATCGTCTCCGCCGACATCGTGACCGACCCGCACTCCTGCATCTTCGACGCGGGTTTGACCAAGGTCATCGGCAACCAGGTCAAGGTCGTCGGCTGGTACGACAACGAGTGGGGCTACTCCAACCGCCTCGCCGACCTCGTCCTGCTCATGGGCAAGACGCTCTGAGCCGTCATGAGTGACATCGCCTCCTTGGGCGACCTGCGCGGCAAGCGCGTCCTGGTTCGGTCCGATCTCAACGTGCCACTCGACGGCACCACGATCACCGACGACGGCCGCATCCGCGCCTCGGTCCCCACGATCAAGGCGCTGGTCGAGGGGGGCGCACGCGTCATCGTGTGCGCCCATCTCGGGCGGCCCAAGGGTGCTCCGGAGGCGAAGTACTCCCTCGCGCCCGTGGCTACGCGCCTCTCCGAACTCCTCGGCCTCCCCGTGGCGTTCGCCGATGACACCGTCGGCCCGTCGGCGCAGGCCGCGGTCGACGCCCTCGCCGATGGCGGCGTCGTGCTTCTGGAGAACCTTCGCTTCAACGCCGGCGAGACCGCCAAGACCGATGATGAGCGCGCTGAGTTCGCCGATGCGCTGGCCGGCCTGGCCGACGCCTACGTCTCCGACGGTTTCGGCGTTGTGCACCGCAAGCAGGCGTCCGTCTACGACGTCGCCACGCGCCTGCCGTCCGCCATGGGTGGCCTGGTCAAGACCGAAGTCGACGTCCTGAAGCGGCTGACCGAGGACCCCGAGCGGCCGTATGCCGTGGTTCTCGGCGGCGCCAAGGTCGCCGACAAGCTGGCGGTCATCGACAACCTGCTCGGCAAGGCCGACCGTCTGCTCATCGGCGGCGGCATGCTGTTCACCTTCCTCGCCGCCCAGGGGCACGAGATCGGCAAGAGCTTGTTCGACGCCGACAGCGTGGAAGCCTGCAAGGGATACCTGGAGCGGGCGAAGGAGCGTGGCGTCGACTTGGTTCTGCCCGTCGATATCGTCGTCGGCAAGGAGTTTTCCGCCGACACCGAGACCGCTGTGGTGGATGCCGACGCGATCCCGGCCGACGCGATGGGCCTCGACATCGGTCCCCGTTCCGCGCAGATGTATGCCGAGAAGCTCGCCGATGCGCGCACGGTGTTCTGGAACGGCCCGATGGGCGCGTTCGAGATGGCGCCCTTCGCGGCGGGGACGCTCGCAGTGGCGCAAGCCTTGGTCGACGCCACCGCCGGTGGCGCGCTGACCGTGGTCGGGGGCGGTGACTCGGCCGCGGCCGTGCGCCAACTCGGCTTCGCCGACGACCAGTTCGGACACATCTCCACCGGTGGCGGTGCCAGCCTCGAATACCTCGAAGGTAAGGATCTCCCCGGCATCACCATTTTGGAGGCCACCGCATGAGCCGCATCCCGCTGATGGCGGGCAACTGGAAGATGAACCTCGATCACCTCGAGGCTACCCATCTGGTCCAGAAGCTCGACTGGACGCTGCGCGACGGCCGGCACGACTTCGGCGCGGTCGAGGTTGTCGTCTGCCCGCCGTTCACCGATCTGCGCACCGTGCAGACCCTGGTGGACGGCGACCGGCTGGAGGTCAAGTACGGCGCCCAAGACCTCTCGGTGCACGACAGCGGCGCCTACACCGGCGAGGTCAGCGGCAAGTTCCTGGCCAAACTCGGCTGCAGCTATGTCATCGTCGGCCACAGTGAGCGTCGGGAGTACCACCACGAGACCGACGCGGTCGTCGCGGACAAGCTCGTCGCGGCCTACCGCTATGGCCTGACGCCGATTTTCTGCTGCGGCGAGGGCCTGGAGATTCGCAAGGCAGGCTCGCACGTTGCCCATGTTCTGGAGCAGGTGCGCGCCGGCTTGGCGCAACTCACCCCGGAGCAGGTGACGTCCGTCGTGATCGCTTATGAGCCCATCTGGGCGATCGGGACCGGCGAGGTCGCGACCCCCGATGACGCTCAAGAGGTCTGCGGCGCGATCCGCGCGCAGCTCGCCGAGAGCTATGGCGAGGCCACGGCCCAGGGCATCCGCATCCTGTATGGCGGTTCGGTCAAGTCCGGCAATATCGCCGCGATCATGGCCGGTCCCGATGTCGACGGCGCTCTCGTGGGTGGCTCGGCGCTCGACCCCGTCGAGTTTGCCTCGATCTGCCGCTACCAGCAGCACCTCACCCCCGACGCCTGAGGCGTCGCCGAGGCAGCACCCCATCACGACCCGCTGAACCCCGAGTCCCACCCGGTCCGCCGCTGGGACTCGGGGTTCGGCTTATCGGGCCTCGGCCGTTGGGCAAAGTCCGGAACCCCTGCCGCGCGTCGACACGTTGGAGACCACGGTGGGGCGAGGTATCCTGCCGGGGGTCGATCTCGGTCGGCCGTCATCGAATTGAAAGGCTGCAACCACGTGGACGCTGTACGGATCGGGCTAGAGGTTCTGCTCATCCTGTCCGGGCTCTTCCTGACCATGCTCATCCTCATGCACAAGGGCAAGGGCGGCGGGATCTCCGACATGTTCGGCGGCGGGATGTCGACCTCGATGAGTTCGTCGTCGGTCGCCGAGCGCAACCTGACCCGGATCACCATCTTGGTGGCGCTGGTCTGGGTGACGGCCATTGTCGGCATCGGCCTGATCGATCGGTTCAACGTCTAACGCCTGCACCACCCCGTCAGGCCGCAACGACGCGGCCGCAACGAGAGGAATGACGATCGTCCATGGCTGGTGGTAATGCCATTCGCGGCAGCCGAGTCGGCGCCGGGCCGATGGGTGAGGCCGAGCGCGGCGAGGTCGCGCCCCGTGTGTTCTTCTCCTACTACTGCGCCAACGGCCATACGACCCGGCCGAGCTTTGCGCAAGAGCCGGGCCTGGTCGTCCCCGAGACCTGGGACTGCCCGCGTTGCGGACTTCCCGCTGGGCAGGACGAGGCCAACCCGCCGAACGCGCCCAGGGTTGAGCCCTACAAGACCCACTTGGCGTATGTGAAGGAGCGTCGCTCCGACGTCGACGGTGCGCAGATCCTCGACGAGGCGCTCGGCGCCCTTCGGGACCGCGGCCTCATCAAGTAGCCAGCTCAACCTGGCTACGGGGCGGCCTGGCTACCGGGAGCGGCTAGTGGTCGCCCGCCGCCGCCGCGTCAACCAGCCACAGCGTCTCACTGACCCCGTGCACCTGGGCCGCTGACGACACCGACGGCCCCGCGCCCGCGAGGCCATCCACGACGGCCTGCCGCTTGTCTTCCCCGGCGACCAGGAACCACACCCGCTGCGCGCGGTCGACGCATTCGAAGGTCAACGACACCCGCGTCGGCGGCGGCTTGGGGGAGTCGTGGACGGCGATGGCGATCTCGCCGGTGGTCAGTTGGGCCGGGTGCCCCGGGAAGAGCGAGGCAATGTGCCCGTCGGGGCCCACGCCGAAGAGCACCACATCCCACTCGTGCTGCCCGAACGTCCGGATCGTCTCTGCGTATGCGGCGGCGCTCGCCTCCGCCGACTCGCTCGTGTCGGGCCCGGCGACCCGATGCACATTGTCCGGCACGAGTCCCAACTCGGCCAGGCCGGCGGCGTCGTTCTGGGTGTCGTTGCGGTCGGGATCGCCGGCGGGGAGATAGCGCTCGTCCCCCCACCACACCCGGACCCGGCTCCAGTCGACGGCGCCGCGCGCGGGGGAGGCGGCGACGGCGCGCCATACGTCCGAGCCCATGGAACCACCCGTGAGGGCGAGTTGGGCCTCGGGCTTGACCGCCAGCGTGTCGACGATCGCGGTGATGAGCCGGGCGGCGGCCGCCGCGGCGAGCGACCGCTTGTCCGGGTGGATCAGGAGGCGGGCGGGGGCGGTCATCGGGTGGTCTCCTTCGTCGTTGTTCCGTTCTTGCGTCCGGATATTTTGCCGAGCCCACGCACGAGCGTGTCGGCATACACCTCGTCGGCGTCGAGCCGGCGTAGCTCATCGGACAGGCATTCCGCATCGCTGCGTGGCGGTAGCGCGATGATTCGGTCGGGTTGACCTGGTTGGACGAGGGTCGCGACCTTCCCCCGAGGCCGGTCCAGGACGACCGGGCCGCTCGGGCGGTCCAGCTGCACCGAGATGATGCCCGTCCCCGATGGCGAGCTCGCGATAGTCACCGGGCATTGCAGGAAGTGCTCCAGCCACGCCGCCAGCAGCAGCGCCGACGGGGAGTCGCCCGCGCCGGTCACGGTCGCGCTCGTCACGGATTCGTATGGTGCGTGGTCCAGCGCCGCCGCCAGCCGCCCGCGCCACAGGGTCACCCGGGTCCACGCGAGATCGGTGTCGCCACCGGCATAGGCGGCGGCCAACTCGGCCAGGCGGCGATGCGGTCGCTTCGCCGCGGCGGCGTCGGTGATCCGGCGCTGGGCGATGGCGCCAATCGGGTCGTCGCCGGGGTCGGCCGGGGAGTCACCCGGCCACCAGGCGACGATGGGGGAGTCGGCCAGGAGCAGCGGGGTCGCGACCGAGCGGCCGTGCTTGGCGAGCGGGCCATACATCCGCAGCACCACGACCTCGCTGGCGCCGGCGTCGCCGCCGACCCGGATCTGTGCGTCCAGGCGCGCCTTGCCACGCGGGTTGCCGGTCACCAAGGCGAGCACGCGGCAGGGGTGCTGGCGGCTGGCCTCGTTGGCGATGTCGACCGCCTGGTCGACCAGGGCCTCGTCGACTGGGATGACGAGCGTCAACACCCTGCCGAGGGCCATCGCGCCGACGTCTTCGCGCAGCGATAGCAGGCGCTTGCTGACGGTCTCGGTGTTGGTACTCGGCAGGTCGACGATCACCGGGGTCCCCGTTCAGTTTCGGAGCGACGAAGGAGCGGAGAACTGAGGGGGGTGGTGGTCATGGCATCCTCCACACCCGGCCGTCGCGGGCCATGAGGTCGTCCGCGCAGGCTGGCCCCCACGTGCCGGACTCGTACTGATCGAGCGGCTCGGTGTCGCGCGCCCACGCCTGCTCGATGGGGTCGAGGATCCGCCAGGACAACTCGACCTCCTCGTGCCGGGGGAACAGCGGGGGATCACCGAGGAGGACATCGAGGATGAGCCGCTCGTAGGCCTCGGGAGAGGACTCGGTGAAGGCCCGGCCGTAACCGAAGTCCATGGTCACGTCGCGGACTTCCATCTGTGCCCCAGGGACTTTGGCGCCGAAGCGCATCGTCACACCCTCATCGGGCTGCACCCGGATGACGATCGCGTTGCGGCCCAACTCCTCGGTGGCGGTGTCTTCGAAAGGCAGGTGCGGCGCGGCCTTGAACACGACCGCGATCTCCGTCACGCGCTTGCCCAGGCGCTTGCCGGTGCGGAGGTAGAACGGCACCCCCGCCCATCGGCGAGTGTCGATGTCGAGTCGGATCGCGGCATACGTCTCGGTGGCGGAGTCCGGCGCGACGCCCTGCTCCTGGAGGTAACCGACGACCTGCTCGCTGCCTTGCCAACCCGCGGCATACTGCCCGCGCGCCGTCGCGGCGGCCACCTCCGTGGGCACCCGGACCGCGGACAGGACCTTCTCCTTCTCGGCGCGGAGCTGGTCGGCGGCGAAGGAGGCGGGCTCCTCCATCGCCGTCAGCGCGAGCAACTGCAGGAGGTGATTCTGGATGACGTCGCGGGCCGCGCCGATGCCGTCGTAGTAGCCGGCGCGACCGCCGATACCGATGTCCTCGGCCATGGTGATCTGGACGTGGTCGACGTAGTGGCTGTTCCAGACGGGCTCGAAGAGCTGGTTGGCGAAGCGGACGGCCAGGAGGTTCTGGACGGTCTCCTTGCCCAGGTAGTGGTCGATCCGGAAGATCGAGTCCGCCGGGAACACTCCCTCGACGATCGCGTTGAGTTCGCGGGCGGATTTGAGGTCGTGGCCGAACGGCTTCTCGATGACCACGCGCCGCCACGCGCCGTCGGGGCCGGTCGACACCCCGGAACGCTCCAGTTGTCGGCATACGGTCGAGAAGGAGCCCGGCGGGATCGAGAGATAGAAGGCGTGGTTGCCGCCGGTTCCGCGGCTCTCGTCGAGTTCGGCGAGAGTCTCGGCCAGCCGGTCGAAGGCGTCGTCGTCATCGAAACTGCCCGACACAAAGCGCAAGCCCTCGGCGAGGCCACGCCAGACCTCCTCCTTGAAGGGCGTCCGAGCATGCGCTTTGACCGAGTCGTGAACGACCTTGGCGAAGTCCTCGACCGACCAATCCCGGCGGGCGAAGCCGACCAGCGCGAAGCCTGGGGGCAGTAGCCCACGATTGCTCAGGTCATAGATCGCCGGGAGCAACTTCTTGCGGGCGAGGTCACCCGTGATCCCGAACAGCACCAGGCCGCATGGGCCGGCGACCCGGGGGAGTCTCTTATCCCGAGGATCACGAAGTGGGTTGATTCCTTGGGCAACGCGGGCGGGGCTCATGCACTGGTCCCTTCTGGCCGTATGCCGCGGGCCTGCCACCGCGGGCGGGCTCCGGTCACCCGGAGGCCCGCCCGCGGTCGGTCACTTCGCGGCGTCGAGGTTGGCCTGCAACTCACTCAGCAGATCGGCCCAGGAGGCCTCGAACTTCTCGACACCCTCGGACTCCAGGAGGTCGGTCACCTCGCCATACGAGATGCCTTGCGCTGCGATGTCGTCCAGGACCTGCGCGGCGTCGGCGTAGTGGCCTGTGACCGCATCGCCGGCGATGTCGCCGTGGTCGATGACGGCCAGCAAGGTCTTCTCCGGCATCGTGTTGACCGTGTTGGAAGCCACGAGGTCGGTGACATACATCGTGTCGGAGTAGTCCGGATTCTTGACACCGGTCGAGGCCCACAGCGGACGCTGCTTGTTGGCTCCCGCCTCCTCCAGTGCCTGCCAGCGCGGTGTCGAGAAGACCTCCTCGTAAGCCTGGTAGGCGAGGCGGGCATTGGCCACAGCAGCCTTGCCCTTGAGGGCGGCGGCTTCATCGGTGCCGATTGCGTCGAGCCGCTTGTCGATCTCGCTGTCGACCCGCGAGACGAAGAACGAGGCGACCGACCAGATGCTCGACAGGTCGTGGCCCGCGGAGTGCGCCCGCTCCAGGCCATCGATGTAGGCGTTCATGACGGCGCGATAGCGCTCCAGGCTGAAGATCAACGTGACGTTGACACTGATGCCCTCGGCGATGACCGCGCTGATCGCGGGCAGCCCGGCTAGCGTGGCCGGGATCTTGATCATGACGTTCGGCCGGTCGACCGCGGCATACAGCGCCTTGGCCTGCTCGATCGTCTCCGCCTCCTGGTGAGCAAGCCGCGGGTCGACCTCGATCGACACCCGGCCGTCCTTGCCGAGGGTGGAGTCGTAGATCGGGCGGAACACATCGCAGGCGTCCCGGACGTCCTGGGTGGTGATCGCGAAGACCGCGTCATCGACCGAGGAGCCGGCCTGCGCGAGCTCGGCGACCTGCGCGGCATACGAGTCCCCATTGCTCAGCGCGGCCTGGAAGATCGACGGGTTCGTGGTGACCCCGACGACCCCGCTGTTCTCCATGACGTCCTTGAGGTTGCCCGAGGTGAGTCGGGCGCGGGAGAGGTCATCGAGCCACACGGAGACGCCATTGTCGGCGAGGGCCTTGAGGTTGCTGGTGTCAGTCATTCTCGCTCCTTCGTGGATGGCTCAGGACTTCGCGGCGTCGACGTCGGTGTCGGCCGAGCTGGGCTGGGGCAGCTGAGGTCCGGTATTGGCTCGCGCTGCCTTGACGCTGCGCTTGGCGGCGGCCACGACCTTGTCGGGCGTGAACCCGAACTCCCGGAACAGCGTTGCCGCGTCGGCGGAGGCGCCGAAGTGGTCGATGGCGATGATCTCGCCGGCATCGCGGACCAGGTCACGCCAGCCCATCGGGACGCCGGCCTCGACCGAGACCCGGGCCCGGACGGATGCCGGGAGGACCTTCTCCTGGTAGGACTTGCTCTGCCGCTCGAACCACTCGCGGCACGGCATGGAGACCACGCGGGTGGCGACCTTGGCGGCTTCGAGTGTGTCGGCAGCCGCCATTGCGACGCCGACCTCGGAGCCCGTGGCGATCAGGATCACATCCGGGGTGCCACTCGACGCCTCGCGGAGCACATAGGCGCCCTTGGAAACGTTGGCCACCTTGCCGGCAACCTTGGGGTCCTGCGTCGGCAGCGCCTGGCGCGACAGGCACAACCCAGCCGGACGGTCGTTCTGCAGGATCGCGAGCCACGCCGCTGCCGTCTCGTTGGCATCCGCCGGGCGGATCACGTCGAAGCCGGGGATCGCGCGGAGCGAGGCGATGTGCTCAATCGGCTGGTGCGTCGGGCCGTCCTCACCGAGGCCGATCGAGTCGTGGGTCCAGACGAAGGTCACCCCGATCTCCTGGATCGCGGCGAGCCGCGCGGCGGCGCGCATGTAGTCGGAGAACACCAAGAAGGTGCCGCCGTAGGGCCGGGTGAGGCCGGACAGGGCGATGCCGTTGAGGATCAGGCCCATCCCGAACTCGCGGATGCCGAAGTGGAGGGTGCGCCCATAGGGTCCGCCGCTCCACTCGCGCGTCTGCTTCTCACTCGGGATGAAGGACGGCTGGCCCTCCATGGTCGTGTTGTTGGACTCCGCCAGGTCGGCCGAGCCGCCCCACAGCTCCGGCATGACGCCAGCCAGCGCACCGAGCACCTTGCCCGACGCCGCCCGCGTTGCCAGCCCCTTGGGGTCGGCCGGGAAGCTCGGCACCGCCTTGGCGAGCCCAGCGGGCAACTCCCGGGCGACGAGCCGGTCGAGGAGGGCGGCGCCGTCGGCGTTGGCCTTGCGCCACGCCTTGTAGCCCTTGTCCCACTCCTTGTGCGCCGCCTTGCCGCGCGCCTTCACCTTGCGGACGTGCGTGATCAGCTCTCGGGAGACCTCGAAGTTCTGCTTCGGGTCGAAGCCGAGGAGCTCCTTCAACCCAGCAATCTCGGCGTCACCGAGGGCGGAGCCGTGCGACTTGCCGGTGTCCTGCTTGGTCGGGGACGGCCACGCGATGATCGTGCGCAGGATGATGAGGGTCGGCTTGCTGGCCGAGCGGCTCTTCTCGCAGGCCGCCAGCAGCGCATCGACGTCCTCGACGTAGGTCTCGCCGTCGCCGTCGCCACGCCAGTCGATGGTCTCGACATTCCAGCCGTAGGCCTCGTAGCGCTTGCCCACGTCCTCGGAGAACGAAATCTCCGTCTTGTCCTCGATGGAGATGGTGTTCTGGTCGTAGATCACCGTGAGGTTGCCGAGTTCCTGGTGCCCCGCCAAGGCGCTGGCCTCATGGGTGACGCCTTCCATGATGTCGCCGTCGGAGGCGATCACCCAGACGTGGTGGTCGAACGGGCTGGCGCCCTTTGCGGCGTCGGGGTCAAGCAGGCCCCGGACGCGGCGTTGCGCGAACGCCATCCCAACCGCCGTGGCGAGCCCCGACCCGAGCGGGCCCGTCGTGACCTCGACACCCGTGGTGTGGTGAACCTCCGGGTGCCCCGGCGTGAGCGATCGCCACGTGCGCAAGGCCTTGAGGTCCGCCAACTCCAGGCCGTAGCCCGAGAAGTAGAGCTGGATGTACTGCGTCAACGAGGAGTGGCCGCAGGACAGAACGAAGCGGTCCCGGCCGAGCCACTGGGGGTCGGCGGGGTCGTGCTTCATGACGTTCTGATAGAGCAGGTATGCCGCGGGCGCCAGACTCATGGCCGTGCCCGGGTGGCCATTGCCCACCTTCTGCACCGCATCCGCGGCCAGGACCCGGACCGTGTCGACGGCGCGGATGTCGAGGTCGCTCCACCCGGCCTTCTTGGCCTTGGGGGCAGGGACCGCGCGGGTCGATGCCGAGGCGGGCCTGCGGCTGGACCGCTTGGCTGGGGCTGGTGTGGCGACGTCGGTCACGGATACCTCTTCGGTGCGGGGGAGCGACTACAGGCTTACCCGATCCAGCCTACTGGGCGTGTGACTCACGTCGCATGCTGTCCACCGATAGACTCAGGCAGGCGCCAGTTTCCCCGCGCTCCTTCCCGACCGTCAGGCAACGCATCGTGACCACCCTCGACTCTCCGACGCACGTCGGGCAGGACGGGACGTCGTGGCGTCGGACGCTCGCGGCATACGTGGCCTTGACGAAGCCGCGGATCATCGAGCTGCTGTTGGTCACGACGGTCCCGACGATGTTCCTGGCTCAGCGGGGCGTGCCCTCGTGGTGGCTGGTCGTGGCGACCCTGATCGGCGGCACGCTGTCGGCCGGATCCGCCAACACCTTCAACATGGTCTACGACCGTGATATCGACGCGCACATGGGGCGGACCAGCAAACGGCCCCTCGTGACCGGGGAAGTGACGCCGCGCGCCGCGCTGATCTTCGCCACGGTGCTGGCGCTCGTGTCGACCCTGTGGTTCGCCCTCGTCGTCAATGTGTTGTCGGCGGTCCTGTCTCTGGCCGCGATCGCGCTGTATGCCGTGGGCTACACCATGATCCTCAAGCGCCGCACGTCCCAGAACATCGTGTGGGGAGGCGCGGCCGGCTGTATGCCCGTGCTCATCGGCTGGTCTGCCGTCACCAACTCGGTGAGTTGGGCCGCTGTCGTGCTCTTCCTGGTGATCTTCTTCTGGACGCCGCCGCACTACTGGCCGCTGTCGATGCGGTTCAAGGACGACTACGCGCAAGCCGGCGTGCCGATGCTGCCCGTGGTCGAGACCAATGTGACGGTCGGGCGTCAGATCGTCGCCTATTCCTGGGTGATGGTGGCGACGTCCCTCGCGCTGATCCCGGTCGCGCCGATGGGCTGGCTGTATGCCGCGTCGGCCGTCCTCTCCGGCGGGCTGTTCCTCGCCGAGGCCCACCGCCTGCTGCGCTCGGCCAAGTCCGGCGCCGGGATGGCGCAGATGAAGCCGATGCGGCTGTTCCACTACTCCATCACGTATGTGACCGTGCTCTTCCTCGCCGTCGCCATCGACCCGCTGCTGTACTTCGCCATCCGCTGACCTCCTCTGTGTCTGGACCTCCTCTGTGGCTGGCCCGAGCGGGTCAGGGGGCGTCGTGGTGGAGTGCCTCCGCCGGCGGTGACACCGACGCGAGGGTGTCGGGGCGGCGGCCGGCGAGTTCACAGACATACATCGCGGCCAGCACCAAGCTGCCGCCCACGAGCATGCGCGACTTCAGCGACTCACCCCCGAAGGCGACGGCGAAGAGCGCTGCGAACACCGGCTCGGTGGTCATGACGATGGCCGCGCGGGTTGCGGTTAGGTGGGCTTGGGCCCAGGTCTGCGCCCACAGGGCGAAGGCGCCGGCGATCAGCGCCATATAGAGCAGGGACACCCACTGCCCGCCGCCGCTGGGCATGGTGATCCCGCCCGGCAGGGCCACGAGCCCGGTCACTGCCATGATCACCCAGGCCTGGACGGCTGCCATCCCGGTGGCTTCGGCCGGGGTCGACCAGCGCCCGAGGCCGAGGATGTGGAGGGCATACAGCACAGCGGCGAGCAGGGTGATGCCCTCGCCGAGGCCGAGGGCGAAGCCGCGCAACGACAACACGGCGAGCCCGACCGTCGCCAAGGCGACGGCGCCCCAGGTGGCCGCACTGAGCCGCTCCCGCAGAACGGCGGCAGCGAAGAGGGGAGTGAGCACGACATAGGCGCCCGTGACGAAACCGGAGACCGATGCGGAAGTGTGCTCCAAGCCGATCGTCTGCAGGAGTTGGGCGCCGCCATAGACCGCGCCGAGGACGAGGGCGAATCCGAGTTGGCGGCGTGGCAACGCACGCACGTGCCGGTGGAACACGGCAGTCATCGCGCTGGCTGCCACGAGAAACCGGACGGCGAGGAAGTCGGCGGAGGGAATGTGGACGACGAGATCGCGGATGAGGAAGAAGGTCGAGCCCCACGCCGCGGTCACGGCGAGGAGCAGCAAAGTTGCCAGGCGCGTCGCCCGCCGGCCCGGCACAGCACTTCCCGGCTCAACCACAGGGGTGGCTCAGACCACGAAGATCGTGACGACCTGGCCCTTGGGGTACTTCGTCCCGGAGCGCGGCTCCTGGGCGGTCACCCGGTTGAACGGTGCCCCGAATTGCTTCTCGATCTTGACCTCGAAGCCGGCGGCCTTCAGGATCGCAACCGCCTCATCGGTGGACTTGCGGAAAACATCCGGCACCTCGATGAGTTCCGGGCCCTTGGACACGTGCACCGTCACGGTCTCGCCGCGCTTGAGCGTGCCAGTGGCGGGTTCCTGTTCCGCGATCTGCCCTTCGGGGACGTCGACGCTATAGACCTCGTCGCCCGTCGTAATCTCCAGGCCCAGGGATTGCAGCAGGCTCGTGGCCTCGTCGAGGGTCTTGCCCTTGAGGTCCGGCACGTTGATGGGGGCGGGTCCGAGGCTGAGGATGAGCGCGACTGCATCGCCTCTCTTGAGGGGAGTGCCCTGTCCGGGATCGCTGGAGACGACCTTGCCAACACCCACGGTCTCGTCGTAGGCCTCGGTGACGGTGCCGAGCGTCAGCTTCACCTTGCGGAGGGCGGACTCGGCCTGGTCACGCGTCTTGCCGGCAAGGGTCGGAACGTCATAGCGCTCCTTGCCCTTTGACACGGTCAGCGTGACGGTGTCGCCCCGGTGGGCCGTCGCGCCCTCCTTGAGGTCTGCTTCGATCACGGTGCCCTTGGCCACCGATTCGCTGAACGCGCCACTTACGTGGGCATCGAGATGAGCCGTGTGGAG
>Ga0209174_10001529_pt1 | contig 16230 bp, 13 predicted proteins | sample JI91814BDNA_FD_187505 | JGI IMG/M metagenome (GOLD analysis project Ga0209174, IMG submission 187505) | Wastewater effluent complex algal communities from Wisconsin, to seasonally profile nutrient transformation and Carbon sequestration -... | ecosystem: Engineered > WWTP > Effluent > Algae...
TGACCCGTCCCCAAAAACTGCTCCACTCAGAGTTAGAAAATCTGGCGGTTATGACCCGTCCCCAAAAACTGCTCCACTCAGAGTTAGAAAATCTGGCGGTTAATATGATCGTTTAGATCACTTGCATGATAAGCAGCAAACTTATTCGGTGTCAAATTATCTAACGAGCTGTGCGGCCTAAAATCATTGTAGTCGCATCGCCAAGATTCAATTTTTTCCTTTGCATCTTCCATTGATAGGAACCAATTTGCATTTAGGCACTCGTCACGCAAACTGCCATTAAATGACTCAATTAACGCATTATCTGTGGGTTTTCCTGGCCTTGAAAAGTCCAATGTTACGCCGTTCTCATATGCCCATTTATCCAATGCTTTGGAAATAAATTCACTTCCATTATCCACCTGAATACGTTTCGGCACTCTACTAGTCAGACAATTAATTTTATCTAATGTTAGCACAACATCTTCTCCCTTCAATGCGAACGCAACCTCGATACAAATGCACTCACGACTAAAATTATCTACTATAGTTAAGGCGCGTATTCGCCGCCCATTAAATAGCTGATCTGCAACAAAATCCATTGACCAGCACTGATCAATTTTAGAAATTCGCGGACGCTCCATGCGTTGTGCAGCACTGACACGACGTTTAGGCCGCTTAATCCTTAAGCTAAGATGCTCTTCTTTGTAGATCCGATGCACACGTTTATGATTTACAAACCAACCCTCTCGGCGCAATAAAACATAAATACGTTTATATCCATAACGAACACGTGTCTTTGCAATATCCTTAATTTTATTTCTCAGAGCAGCATCATTTTTTAGCTTAGGTTTGCGCCTATAGGTGCTACGGTGGAGCATAACCACCGTACATGCACGACGCTCACTAATTTGATACGATTTTAGCAAATATTCCGCACGCTTCTTCTTGGCTGCTGGTTTTAATCCTTTTTTGATAACACATCCTGTAACATTTGCTTATCCAAGCTTAAGTCAGCGACCAATTTTTTCAATTGCCGATTTTCGTCTTCTAATTGCCTTAATTTACGCAATTCCATGCCTGTTAAACCACCAAAGCGCTTCTTCCAATTGTAAAATGTGGCTTGGGATATGCCCATATGGCGAGTCACTTCTTCAATGCTTGTTCCTGTGTCAGCTTGCTTCAGTGCATAAGCTATCTGTTGTTCTGTATATCGTTTCTTCACGGCAAAACCCCTCTTTCAGTTAAGTCATTTTGCCAGAATTTTCTAATTTCAGGTGGTACAGTTTAGTGGGGGTAGATCAAAGTCCTAATAGAGTATTCTCTATCTTCAAAACCATATTTAGGATAAAGTTCGATAGCCATGGATAAGATAGACAAATAAAGATCGTTGTTTGGGAGATACTTATATCTTTTAACTATAAAGTCAATTTTATCTAAGATGAATGTTAAATAGTCATGCAAACTAACTTTTTGTTCGATAAGAGACTTTTTGAACAGAGCTAAAATCTGCGGCCTATTAATGATTTGTTCAATGTGTTCAAACTTCAGCAAGCTTTCTAAGCGTTCGACTTTAACTTGCTTATCTTGTAAAGATTCAAATAACTTATTATTTATAAAATCTAAGACTTCAAAAATATCTTTATTCGCAGAACTGTTATTTCGCAAGAGCTTAGTTAGATCAAATATTGAAGCGATGGCTTTTATGATGCTATCACCGTCTTGATTTGACAGCAATGCAATTTCATCGATATCCTGGTGTAGCATCCGAATCAGTTGGCATAGAATCGCATTAGTGTGTTCAGTTGAATATATACGTAGGTAGTCTAGAGGTCTAGCGTACATGCCTATGTATTTCATATATTGCTCCAGCCCATACCCCCCATTTCTAAAAAATTTTTGGAGAAAATCTAGCAAAATGTCAATCGGAATAATTTTATTAGAGATCGCAACAATCATAATTTTTGACATGTTTTCTAACGAAAGATTTGAAGCTTCAAGCCAACCAACGATGATGTCAGACGGAAATATATTATTGATACCTTTTATCAACAAAATACTTTCTAGCAATTCAAAAGAAATACCTTTAACTTTGAAGTGCTTCAGCAGTTTTTCACGGATAGAGCTTATTAAGTCAGCGCTTTGTTGTGACAATTTAAGACTAGACATGTTAATCATGGCGCAAATCCCTGAAATAGAGGATATACTTCGTATAACAGCATCTTCAGCAAGCCACTCATTATTTTGAAGATTATCGCCCATATCCATAACAATAGCGTTGATAAGCTCTGGGATTTCCGGGGTTTGAAAAACACTGGCATTCTGGATTGTAAAAATACCTAATCCTTCTTTTGCAAGGATTATATCTATATTGTAATATTTTCCTAAAAGATCAGGAACGTCAAAGCATTGTTTGTCTTGCACTTCCAACTTCAGCTTTTCTAGCAGATCACTGTTTTTATATAGTTGCGCTAAATCAATGATGCGTATTGACTTATTGTCAACAATCCTAAGTGGTAATACGTAATGATTATTGCCATATAACTTTGCAGTTGATAACATATTTGACGTATACAGGCCAGTACCAAATGCTGCAACGCCTTGCTTATCAGGAATACTTGCAAGAAATCCACCCCGCAATATATTCAACAATGCGCTTGCATCTTTTGTGCCATGCCACAAGGTGCTTTGGCCAGCTTGATGGTTGCAATATTTATGCTTAAATTCATCCAAAGGTATAAAATACTGATCAAGATCTCCAGCATATGCGCCTTCACATATACGCTGTGCAGTAATTCTATTTTTGTTGATAAATATAGGAATTAGACTGTTTCTAGCTAGCTCCTGTAGTAATCCATCTTCTCGGTGGGCCCGGTTATTTGCGGCCACATAAAACGCATTTCTTACTAGTTTTTCTATTTGTTCGCGTGCCTTATGATCAAGATCAGCAAAATTTATACTTTTTAATAACTCCTGGAATACTTCGACATCTTTTATTCTTAAAAATGGGATTTCTAACAATGGTCTTAATGCGCGTATTAATTGTTTCTGTGATTTTTCATCAGTGCCAGAAAAATAAAAATAAAACCCTTTAATAAATTCAACCAGCAAATCGACATCTTTAACATATGTTGACTGTCGCAAAAGCGCCTGTTTCTTTTGCTGTGTTAACAAGAAAGAAAGCCAGTCTAAACTGCTTCCACCCTGTTCATAAGAATAAGATAATTGCGAATTTATTTCTTTAACATCGGCAATTGGCATAACTAGATACTTAAACTGATCTCTTGAATAGCTTAAATTATTCGCGGTTTCTGCGCTGTTAACAAACTCCATTCCCGCCTGTATTAAGTATTTCTCAAGTTTTTGATTTCTAGGTTCAACTTGGATATATATATCTAGATCGCTGGTAAGGCCCAATACTAAGCCTTTTAACAATTGATCCTCATCTCTTTGAGTTGCTAAACGCCGCAAATGAAATTCAGGCTTACGTATTTCATCTTGCATAAATTTTGCTAGAGATCTAGGTGCAGATGATACTCGCGGTTTTACGCCTGCTGTTTCTATATTATTGTATAATTCTTTATAGACATATGCTAATAAGGCGCGAACTACGCCACCGCCTAGATGTACTTGTAAATTAAACTCAATATCTTCTTGGTTTTTATCCATCCATTCTTGTTTTTTCCGCTGCATGTGTGACTCAAATTTATTGAAGAAAGAATGGTATTTAAGCGTCCCTGACTGTAGATCAATGTGCAGAATTGATAATCTAGATAAGATCAGACTGATGTTTTTTTCAATTAATTCTAAAACTTCGGCATATGATTTTGCAGGCGATTTGTTTTTAGCTAGCGCATCTGCTATCTCAGCAAAATAATTAGGAAACTCTTGAGCTTGATTGAACTCTTTTGTCATTTTTTTAAAATGTTAATTGATATACTTTGTGACAACTGTGATACTAAAATAGTTCAGTTTGCACTAATCGTGTAGCTACAAATAACTACCACAAATTTTAAAACCTAGCATTAACCCACAAACCTACAATCGCCACCAAACGCCCATTGGCAAACACTAACGGGTACTTATACCGCTCCCAGGCGGGAATTGCAAATTGTTGAAATATTTTCTTGGCTTTGGAACCATGCGCACCTAGCTTTACCGTAACTTGTTGCGTATGTAGCTTATTAATAAATTCTGGCTGCGCCGAAATTTGCTGTATTGTTAACTCTGCACCCCCAGGTAATGTTAATACTTGGTTTAAATTCCAAACTGCTTCAAATAGCTCAGCTGTTGATACTGAAGTTAAAATATATAATTTATTATTACTACGTCTAACGCTTACGCCATCTAAATTTAATCTCGGATTCGCATCTATTTTGGCAGCGATTACTTGCTGTTTAATTAAATTTATTTGCTTAAAACTAGGATTGATATTTGCTAGTTGCAGCCAGGCACGCAGAATTTCTGTACGCCATATCTCGGAACATTCTTGTAATTTAATTAAATTTAACTCGCGATTATTCTTGCCCAACACGCTAATTAATTTTTCTTGCACCACTGGTTTTACACAGTCTAGTAGCTGTAAGTTTAATTTTCCAGCACGATTAATATTAGCTACTGCTGCCGGCCAGCGCTGTGTAATGTGGGGTAATAATTGATTACGAATATAATTGCGATCGTATTTATTATCTATATTGCTTTCATCAGAAATATATTTAAGCTTATTTTGCGCTGCATACTTTAAAATATCTTGTTTGCTGATAGCTAATAATGGCCTAAATAAACTAACTGCCCCCAATTTACTCTGTAACGCCATGCCAGATAAGCCTTTAGGGCCAGTACCACGGAACAAACGATACAAGATAGTCTCAGCTTGATCATCAGCATGGTGTGCGAGCAATAAGATATCTTCACTAGTTAATAGGTTCTGCCAGGCAGCACGCCTGGCGATTCTAGCCGCATCTTCCGGGCTTTGTTTGGCTTTAGGTTTGGCGTTTACAGTAATACAGTGCAGCTTAATATTAAGTCCAACGCAAACAGTTTCGCAGTGGCGCTGCCAAATATTAGCATTGGGACTTAAGCCGTGATTAATATGCACTGCATGTACTTTGGGGAACGCTTGACTCGCAAGTTTTAGTAACACATGCGAGTCCACCCCACCACTGTAAGCAACCCAAATATTTTTATTATTAGTTATGTGTTTACAACTATCTTTGAACCAACCAGTATCTAGCATTGTTTTATGAGGCAATACCCATGGCCATGAATTTTTTATAACGTTGTTCTAACAACGCAGTCTCAGATTCAGCCATTAACCCTGTTAGATTTTTAGAAATCGCATCTTTGATAGTCTTAGCCATTAACTCTACATTGCGATAGGCGCTACCTAATGGTTCAGGAATAATTTCGTCAATCAAACCAAATTCTAGATGCTTTTTCGCAGTGATTCCCATAATCTCAGCTGCCTCGGCAGCCCGCTCTGCACCTTTCCACAAGATACTCGCGCAGCCTTCAGGTGAGATAGTTGCGTAATAAGCGTACTCTAGCATTAATATCTTATCCCCCACGCCTATGCCCAAAGCACCACCTGAACAACCCTCACCTATTACTACACAAATAACTGGCACTTTAAGCTGCGACATCATCAATAAGTTCTTAGCTATAGCCTCACTTTGGCCTCTAGCCTCCGCCCCAATCCCCGGATAAGCACCTGGGGTATCTATAAAGGTAATAATTGGTACCCGAAATTTCTCCGCTAGCAACATCAAACGCAAGGCCTTACGGTACCCTTCAGGCTGCGGCATACCAAAATTACGCACTACTTTTTCTTTAGTATCACGGCCCTTTTGTTGGCCGATAACCATTACCGCTTGATTATCTAATTTCGCTAAGCCAGCCACTATAGCCTTATCGTCGGCAAAATTACGATCACCGTGTAATTCTTCAAACTCAGTAAATATATGGGGAATGTAATCCAAGGTATAGGGCCGTAACGGATGCCGAGCTAATTGGACAATCTGCCAAGCGTTTAAGGATTTAAAAATTGATTTAGTTAAATCACGACTTTTAGATTCCAGACGTGATATTTCATCACTGATATTAATCTCAGAATCAGTACCAACAAAACGCAGCTCTTCTATTTTAGCTTCTAACTCAAAAATCGGTTGCTCGAAATCCAAAAATTTCATACTCATTGCAAATCCCATTTACTATGGCTAAACAGCATCAAGATTACAACAAATAGTTAGTTTTGACAATCAGCAAAGATTATAATTTTTTGCTTAATATAACCGGCGTATTTGCCACAACATGCACATCCTTATGATGCGGCAAATTTTGCAGTTCTGGGTATTTTAATAATAAAGTTAACATGGCTGGGGTTAGTTTTTTTAAATCTAATAAACTTATTTCACCGTCATATAAATGATCGAACTTAACGCCATCTAACGTGTGCAAATATTTTACTTGTTCAACTAAGCCTGCTTGTACAGCAGCATATAACGTTGTCTGCAATTGTTCAGTCGTAGCTGTAGCACATAGCTGTTTAAATATTTCTAAATCATTAGGTGCCGGCTGAACTTTTAGGCCAGAAATTGCACGGCTGTTTATATATACTGGTTCACTACGCATTATAATATCTAAACAACTGTCTAGGTTATCAAATTCTAATGCACTAGAGTTTACGCCATCGTATACCGAGTATTTATTATTTTTAAACATAATACCAACAGCATTTTTTTTGTTGCCCAAGCGCACCATTTTATTTGCTAATACTATTTGTTTAAGTATTACCGCTAGTTGCTCACGAGTAAAAGCAAAAGCCAATTCAAAATCAGGTTTTTGTAATTCTACTTGTGCATCTAAAACTACTGGAGCAATTTCTAAATTCAAGAGGCCGTTAGGTGGTTTAGGAAAATAATTAATATCCGTACTAGTTAGCATTAATAAATAAAATAATTCTTTAAATAGAAAACTGCGATCTTTGCTGCGATCAAGAATATTAAAATATTCTGCTTCTAAGCCTATAGCTTTCATATACAGCCAAACCGCTGGCAATCCACAAGCAAAACACTTGTTAAGTTGATAACTATATTGCACACTGATATCGTCAAGATATTGCTGGTAGCTGCCGCTCTCTGTTATTGGTTTAATTAATGACATAAGATCTTTCCCTGTTCCTTAACTTAATTATGGCAGTTATATCTCCAATTGCACGGGTTTTTGGAAAAAAACTTGACAGTAGTTAAAATATGTAAAGAATTAAAAGTGTACACACCTATGGTATTTATCTGGGGGTTTATGTGAGCACCGAAGTTAGCGAGAATGACCTATCTGGTCAAGCTGAGGCAGTGATAGAACGCATTGAAGACAATAACCCGTTATATACACTCCAACAAGCCATAGCGGTTATGCCGCCGGTGGATGCGGACAAAGTAGCAGCAGCCATCAGCAAGCTAGAGAACGGCACTTTGGATATCTTGGGCACAGCAGCCGAGCGTTTGGCCTGTGAGCAACGTATAGCCCAACGAATTGTTGAAGAAACCTGCGCCAGCACACAGAAAAAGCCGGCCTAATCGCAAATTTTAGTTACAGCTTTTTTTGCAGATAATAGCGCTTATTGCCTATGCAAGGGCAATCCTCTAACACGCCAAACAGCGTGTAGCCATTTTTTTGATAAAAACCTAAAGCTTGGAAATCGAAAGTATCAACTTGTGATAAATGCGAACCATTAGCTTTTGCAGCTTGTTCCAAGGCAAGCAGCAACTGGCTGCCATATTTATGTAAGCGATGCTCCGGCTCTACCCACAATATATCAATTGACAAGCAATTACCTAGTAATAACTTACCTGTTATCCCACCTAATAAGCCGCCACGCACGGCGTCTTTAACTACAAAACCTAAAGACATCATGCTATTGCTAGAATTAGCAGGCAAATTAGCGAAATTAAACTCAGTAATGGCTCGCGCTAGTTTATTGTAGTCGCTATTTGAACATTCTAATATTTTAACCTGCAAAATTAACCCCTTATGGCTTAAGATATATCACGCTCTTCAAAAGATTTTTCCAGCTCCAAGGCCTGCTGTAAATCCTCAGCTCTTTGCAAAAATTGGTTTAAGCTCATTTGATTTATAAACACAAAACCTGCAGCTGAGCGCAACTCTGGAATTGGGCTTTTGGCAAAATAATCAGCGCCCAATAATAACTTTAGATCTTCTAGCTGTTCTTTTTGAATTTTCGCCGTCAACTCTGAAAAATCGCCTTCAAAAAACGGGGAAGGAAAAGTTGCCGACTTTTGGGTATTAAAGCAATTTAAATACGCGCGCCGCTGCGCTTCTAGCATAGATTCAGAAACTGGTACAAACATATTGGCATCTTGCACTCGGTAACGAAACCAAATATTACGGTAGCCCCAAATCATTAAATTGCCAGATAATACCGCATCTTTATTACGCAATGCCTGGGCAATTATCTGCATCACTTTATAGTGTGTTACCGGCGGCGCGCTTTGCGGATCATCGTCTACAGTCAAAATATCCGGCTTATAGGTATTAAACAATTTTAAAAACGGCACAACATCGGCTTCTAGGCGTGGGATTTTAGGAAACTCTTTAGATGTATAAAATTTAGATCTTAAGTGTGAAATATTTTGTTGTTGTACGTTTTTTAGGGACAATAGTCTATCAGCTTCAGATTCACGGATCATACCTTTTAGTTTGCGTACATCTTCTATATCCATATCTCCTGGCTGTTTGCCAGGAAAATAATCATCTTTTAGCCAGCGAATAGTTTGTTTTAAATTATTCAGGTCTTTGATTTCAAACACTGACACCAAATGCTTTAATGCTATTATAGTATCTAACATGTTCATTTGCTCAATATCTTGTTTGGCAAAATAATTGCGGAATTTACCTATTACTTTGTCATATGAGGTATTAAAAATAGTGTTAGCTTCTTTGTTTAGCCACCAATCATTAGCGCGATTAAGTGTAGCTAGAACATAATTATCTGATACTGAATTAAAACCACTGGTTATATGAGCAAAATGATTTTGATATCTGTGCACTAAATTATCAATCAACGGATAATAGCCAAGTATTATGTCATCATGATGCGGACCGGTATGTAATATTCTATTGGCTTTAATTGTTGTTAGTTTAAGCCCCTTCTCTATGTGCGCGATTAAACTAGCTTGCACATCAGCCAACATCGCTGACAATGGTTTTGGTGGGCTCTCTAACAATAACCTGCCGCGTTCGTAACGCAACACCTCTGTTTCTGATAAGCTAATAATTGGTTTTTTTTCAGTCTGCGCAATTTCTATTAATACTTCTTGAATAAGCTTTTGTGTCCAGCCATATTTACTGTTGATGGTAATATCTTCGGTGCGACGATCATTCAACTGTTTGGCCGCACCGGCTGTAATATAAAACTTGGCGTTGGGAAAATTTTGTAAATAGCTTGCTGGGTATTGTTTGTGCGTTTTATTCTCGATGGCATCTCTGAGCATTGGTGCTTTAGCCTCACCAGCAACGATAATTATCATGGTGGAGTTAGGCTTAATGGATATAGTTCCAAGGCCAATTGTAATCGCAACTTTGCCTTTAGCGTGTTCAATGCCACCAAAGTCTTTAGCGGCGTATGCCGCCTCGCGATAATCTAACTTAACAATATGTGTCTTACTATTTAGTTCGCCACCAGATTGGTTAAAACCTAAATCACCGCTATAACCTATACTGCCTAGATAGAAATCAATTCCACCCCATTCTCGAATGCGATTTTCATATTGGATACAAAAAGCTTTAGCCTCTTTAATTGCCTGCTGTTGCCATTTTTCTAGTTGCGTTGCTGCTTTGCGCTGCATGATTGACAAATCTATTTTGCCATTCATAAATACCACTTTCATGCCCTTTTCAGCCAAAATACCTTTGCTAGCTAAATCCATTAGTAAGGTATTTTCTTTTTTGATACCAAAAAAATTAATGTAATGACGTTTAACATAGTTAGTCACGTTTTTATAATGCTGGGGATGAATTGGATATAATTCTTCTAGTTGCACAAATTTCATGTTAGATGTATCAGGAAATTCGGCAGCGGTTATACCTAGACTTTGTAACTCAGCTTTAACTTCCGGATTATGCCAGCCTTTTTTATAATAGTTTAAAAATTTAATAAAAAATTGTGGCGTATTGCCGCTAGTTAAAGCTATCACGCCATTTGGATGCGTAATTGCCCATTCAATAAAACTTAGTGCTGTAAGTTTACCTAATTCGTATTGATTACGTGTTTCTATAACAGGTACATATTCGTGAGGGTAGACGGCCTGGCGACCACTACTTGCGAGAAACTTTTTTTCAACTTTGGACCAGCGTGGAGAATATTTGGGGTAAGCGTGGACTATGCCTAAGTTAAAACCCAGCCACACCACTAACAACCGCGCGATTGCATAACATACTGCCTTATGCACTACCCCCTCCTCCCTAGCATTAATTTAGCATTAAGCTAGAGAACAGGGAAGCAAGTCAAGCCTCTAAAGATTATGTAGGCGCAGCGGTATTCTTGGCCTTAGGCATAGAATTTACCATCTCTTGATACGAAGCTTGGCTGTCCTTTTGCAACTGCATACAGTTCTGATATTTGGCTTGCAATTCGTCTGTAATAACAGCAGCAGCATCAATTTCGAGCAATAGCGGATCTACCTTTAGTATTAACTCTTCATTGTACCTGTTAGCAGCGCGTAATTTTGGTTTTAAGGCTATAAGTTCAATATCATGAATATTGGCGGCAATTGAAGCAAAAATATCATTTATTGCTTCTTTTCTATCTGCGCTACTAAACTTAATTTCTTGTGTTGCTGTTTTTATCTCCGCCTTTTGCTTAGTGCGTTTTGCATCAATTGTAGCCGCCACTAAAAATGGTTTAGGGTGCGCTCGAGAAATTTTACCCGTCAGTTTGGTACAATGATTTTTGAACGACTCAAACATGGCAAGTCGAAGTTCCATAAAACTACGATCAACTGGCAGACCTTTGTCATGGTTTGCTTTAATCACAGAATCTAACAATTCAATATTTTGTAAATCTAAACGTAATTTAATTACCGTACCTAAGAATCTGCGTTTAGCTTCTTGATCGTCGGCATTAGCTGCAATTTGATCAATCGCCCCAGAAACTAATGGTCCTAAATTAGGTTGTTCAGCAACAAGATATGCCTGAATGTCCCTCGGCAAGGCCCGGGCCCCAACGCCGGCTCTAAGTATTCCTACCAAGTTATCTTTTACTGCTACTAATTTATCAAACAATTCCTGTGCTTGTTTTTGCATTACATCGACAGGATATGAATTTTCTTCTTTAAACATGCCACTATAGCCGTTATCCTGATAACCGTTAAAAGCTATTTTAAATAATTGATTAGCTTCATCTGGGCGAGAATTTCTTCTTAACTCTATGCCTAAACGAGCTATAACTAGATTTAAACCCGTGTGTAAATTATCTATCTGTTCCGCAGTTAACGGCGTTTTTTGCAGCTCTAGCAAAATGTCACGAATATTTTTTGATAATCCAAAATTTTTATGCGTGATAGTTTTATTCTCTACCAGAATTAGATCAATTTCTCCGATTAATTTACTTTTAGCTAATAAGTACTCTTTAAGTTCTTGTGCTATCGCTATTGGCTCTAAAGCCATCTTTTCATTTGAGTATCGATAAAAATCTCTGCCTTCTAAAAATCTACTAGGGTTGCTAGCATTATCTTCGATATATTTATTTTCCTTGGGTGCATGCAGACCCTCTCTAAATGGTTTGATCATAGTATCAAACAGCATGCCACCTAAAACCTCAGCGTTAGCCTTAGGTGTTTGCGTGGTTAGATAGGCTACGGCTGCTGGAAAATTACGGTTTGCTTTTAATAAAGAAATCGTTTCTGTTAAAACTGCTTGTAGCTCTAACAAATTTAAACCTTCAGCTGAGTCTGTGTCCGTAGTTAGTAAGTATCTGAAATATTCATCATTGTTGACCAAATGCTTTTTCCAATCAAAGCCTGAGGCTGCAGGAGCTATAGCAAGCACATCCAGTTTAGCTTTATGTTTAGCGCGAATCATGGCACGAATTTGATTGGTTACCGTCACATTCACTTTATAAGAACTTGCATCACTAATGATTAAATGAAATTTAGTAATCATTAATATGCGTTGCAAAATTTCAGGAGAATCACCATCAAAATTATTACGCATAAACTCACGTAACGTAGCTTCGGAAATGTTTTTGATAGATGCAATCTGGCTAGCCGCTGCAGTATTTACGTTTTCGAGTAATTTATTACCTAAACTAGGCTCAGTGCGATAATACGTTAATAGCTGTTCAAGCACCGGCTTCTCTACTCTTGGCATATTTTGATACATTATTTATCCCCTTTAGGCTTTTTTTATAGTCGTACGGCATATCAAAACATACTAACTAACTAAAGTCAAGCTTGGCTGTCGTGGATAATTCAGGATTAGGGCGCGTAATTATCTTCGCAGTCATATTTTGCGCTTTATAACTAGCAAACATAGCTAATTTTGGTGACAATGGGCTATTTACTGGGGTTAAGCTCATATCTGCATCATCCTGTGTAAAGACACTCAACCATTCGGCACGGATATTATGCAGCTTATGGATAAATTTCTGCTTTTTCAAAACCAAATCTATCTTTTTAATTGTATATCTAAATTTATCAGTGGCTTGCGCACACTGCTCGGCATCTAGCGAGCGATCATGTTCGGTGCATATACTCTCAAAAATCCGGGAAAACTTAGTAAATAGCTCTAAATTATAATTTTCTAGTTCTTGTATTTTTTGTTGCAGCAAATCTTGATACTGAATATTGATATTGGCCATGGAAAATCTCTTTATATAAGCAAACTTTGTAGTATTTAACCATAATACCGCCTACACGGCTAGCTAGGCAGATAATTTTGCAAATAGTTTAGCTTATGTTATTATAAGCTGTCTTTATAACAAAATAATATTGCAGGGTAAGATAATTATGCCAGGCTTTACGATCAAAGACTTAGAATTAGCAGATATACACAATGACGCGGTACTCAAGCTAGATCAACAATTTTATCCAGAACACTTGTTATGGTCTAAAGATATGTGGCTTGAAATTTATGAAGCTGCTTTCTTTAAAAAAGCAGTATACACAGCTGATACCCAGCAAATGATCGGCAATATGCTAGTAATTGTTAATGAAGATCGGCGTACAGAATATACAACCGAGTGTTTACAAATATGGTCTGTTACCATAGATAAAAATTATCACCGGCAAGGTCTTGCGAAACGTTTATTTTCGGAACTATCTGCAGAAATTGCAGCCGCTAAACTTAAAGGCGAACTAGCCAATGTAGATTGCTTGGATTTATCTACAGAAAACCAACATATGTACGATTTGGTAACTAAAGCGGGATTTATTGAATATTGGTCCGATGCAGAAGGCTCGGATAATAAACATTATTTTTACCAGTCAATTCAAGACTTTCAAAAAAATGTTATTAAATTATTTAAGCCACGCGAACCAAGGATGCTAATAAATCAAGATTGTTATCATGCAGAACTGCAAGAGAACCCTTATGGCCTGGAAGACAGCTTAAGTTATACTTTAGATCGTTTTCCTAAGTTATTACCGTGCTTTGAGTACTGGGCACGACGTAACCCACCGGTATTTCCTCTCACTAAGCTGAAATTTAGGTAGAATTGGAGGACAGCAAGAGTAGCCATCCTCCATTATAGGGCCATTTCACGAACAGTTGCAGATCAAGCATGTTTATGTTTCTTCTTGCTTGGCATAGTTTCAGCGCCAGTTGCAGAATTGCTGCTAGACTCTGCAGTAATGGGTGTAGAAGAAAACCTTAATACTGGTTTGCCATCCCCATACAGTCCTACGTTCTTAACATATAAATTTTCATCAAGTTGTATTTGCTTATCATTAAAACGCGCAAACAATTGCGATCCACCACCAGTGCGATAATGCGCAAAGAATGCTAGATCACCCTTATGTTCATCATCTTTAGCTGACAGATAGGAAACAAATACTTCTCTACTATTAGGTTTAACAACCCTAACCCCTCTGACACAACCATCCTCATGCTCCTCAGCATATAAATTCTCAAATGGATAGTCAGTAGGTGCAGCACCTAGCTCATATTGCGCTATAGTCTTTTCAGCTGGTAATGATTTTGATTGTGATGGCCAACCCTCATTATAGAGCTGTGGTAAAGTTAGTCTTGGTACAGCTGCGCCAAACCCCATAAATGAATAATTGTCACTGTTATCATTACCCAAACTGCTTGTTGCATGCCCTAAACTTTTACCATTTTGCAGCGCATCAAGCACATGTCCAGATTCATGTTTGCCGGCTCGCGCATTGATTAAGTGCATCTTATCTCTGCCGGAGTTACTGAATTTTCTAGCGCCCCCATGAATAAATGCATTTAGATCATGTCTACCGATTTCACGTTGGGCTTGTGCCTCAGCTTTGTTTAAGTTTTTCCTTGCAAATTTATATCGCAGACGAACAACTTTTGTATCTCTCTTATTAAATCCAAATCTACCGCCAGACAGATCCATATAAGTTTTGTTTATGTCATTAACCATACCCGAAGCAGAATTTGGAGGCATTTTTCTATCCGACCATCCTAAAACTGCAGCGCCAATCGAATATTGACCGGTTAAAGGTTTTGGCACCGGCGCGTATTTTATCTTAGATAAGTCTACATTAGGTGTTAAATTACTGCTTGCTGCGGCAGCTGTTGACGATCTGGTTTTCGAAGAAAATGCAACAACATCGCTAGACGATGCCGCAGTATCAGCAGCAATCTCATCTGGGTATTTACATGCTTCAGCATTGCCAATATTCGTTAAGCGCTCTACAATTTCATTTAGATTGCCAATAATTTCATCTTGGTAAACAAGTTCAGCATCTTCGCCAGCAGCTAGAGCAGCCCCTAGCTCGGCATCACTGTTGCTTTCGTTATCATCATCTGTGACCCGTCCCCAAAAACTGCTCCACTCAGAGTTAGAAAATCTGGCGGTTAATATGATCGTTTAGATCACTTGCATGATAAGCAGCAAACTTATTCGGTGTCAAATTATCTAACGAGCTGTGCGGCCTAAAATCATTGTAGTCGCATCGCCAAGATTCAATTTTTTCCTTTGCATCTTCCATTGATAGGAACCAATTTGCATTTAGGCACTCGTCACGCAAACTGCCATTAAATGACTCAATTAACGCATTATCTGTGGGTTTTCCTGGCCTTGAAAAGTCCAATGTTACGCCGTTCTCATATGCCCATTTATCCAATGCTTTGGAAATAAATTCACTTCCATTATCCACCTGAATACGTTTCGGCACTCTACTAGTCAGACAATTAATTTTATCTAATGTTAGCACAACATCTTCTCCCTTCAATGCGAACGCAACCTCGATACAAATGCACTCACGACTAAAATTATCTACTATAGTTAAGGCGCGTATTCGCCGCCCATTAAATAGCTGATCTGCAACAAAATCCATTGACCAGCACTGATCAATTTTAGAAATTCGCGGACGCTCCATGCGTTGTGCAGCACTGACACGACGTTTAGGCCGCTTAATCCTTAAGCTAAGATGCTCTTCTTTGTAGATCCGATGCACACGTTTATGATTTACAAACCAACCCTCTCGGCGCAATAAAACATAAATACGTTTATATCCATAACGAACACGTGTCTTTGCAATATCCTTAATTTTATTTCTCAGAGCAGCATCATTTTTTAGCTTAGGTTTGCGCCTATAGGTGCTACGGTGGAGCATAACCACCGTACATGCACGACGCTCACTAATTTGATACGATTTTAGCAAATATTCCGCACGCTTCTTCTTGGCTGCTGGTTTTAATCCTTTTTTGATAACACATCCTGTAACATTTGCTTATCCAAGCTTAAGTCAGCGACCAATTTTTTCAATTGCCGATTTTCGTCTTCTAATTGCCTTAATTTACGCAATTCCATGCCTGTTAAACCACCAAAGCGCTTCTTCCAATTGTAAAATGTGGCTTGGGATATGCCCATATGGCGAGTCACTTCTTCAATGCTTGTTCCTGTGTCAGCTTGCTTCAGTGCATAAGCTATCTGTTGTTCTGTATATCGTTTCTTCACGGCAAAACCCCTCTTTCAGTTAAGTCATTTTGCCAGAATTTTCTAATTTCAGGTGGTACAGTTTAGTGGGGGTAGATCAT
>Ga0209174_10001530_pt1 | contig 16228 bp, 9 predicted proteins | sample JI91814BDNA_FD_187505 | JGI IMG/M metagenome (GOLD analysis project Ga0209174, IMG submission 187505) | Wastewater effluent complex algal communities from Wisconsin, to seasonally profile nutrient transformation and Carbon sequestration -... | ecosystem: Engineered > WWTP > Effluent > Algae...
TAAAATATCAATCATTTTTTCAGCAGCATTTAAGTATTGTTCATAGATAGATACATTAAAACATGCATGAATAAATTTTTCGCTTTGTTCTTGGATTGCTTTTACAACAGGTTCTGGACAATGTCCGGCATTAATTACACCTATTCCTCCTGCAAAATCGATAAATGATTTCCCATCTGCATCGGTTATAATGGCTCCGCTTGCTTTACTTATACTTGAAGGATTAAAAATGCCCAATGCATTTGGCACAAGTTGTTTTCTTTTTTCGTATAAAGCTGATGTTTGTGATAATGTTGATTGCATAGTAGCTATTTACACTAAAATTTATAGTATTTAATCGTTTATATAAATGGTTTTCACATTGGTAAATTCTTTTAATCCATAATCAGCCAGTTCACGACCATATCCGGATTTTTTTACACCTCCAAATGGTAAACGAGGGTCTGATTTTACCATGGCATTAATAAACACAGCGCCACTACTTATTTGTCGCGCGTAATGATATGCACGATCTGTATCCCGGGAAAAAAGTGTAGCGCCTAATCCATAACGATGGCTGTTGGCCATAACTATTGCTTCATCAGCATCTTTAACAGTAATTACGCTGGCTACGGGTCCAAATAATTCTTCATGAAAAGCAGGCATACCTTCCTTAACATTGCTCAATAAAGTTGGCGCATAATTAGCACCATTTTTAAACCCTCCGGCAATTATTTGTGCGCCAAGGTCCACCGATTGTTGTTGTTGCGTGGTAAGTTCATCAGCTGCTACCACCGAAGAAACCGGTCCCATTGTTGATGTTGCCAATAATTGGTCGCCCTGATGAATTAAAGCAATTTCATTTTTGAACGCCTGAATAAAATCCTGTTCTATTTTTTGGGTGACAATAAATCTTTTTGCAGCTATACAACTTTGCCCAGCATTTTGCATTCTGCTTTTTGTAGCAATTTTTGCAGCTGCAAGTACATCAGCATCATCGAGTACAATAAATGGGTCGCTGCCACCTAATTCAAGCACCGATTTTTTGATATGTTTACCGGCTAATGATGCCACTGCCGACCCAGCACTTTCGCTTCCTGTTAATGTTACACCCTGCACAATATCATGTGCAATAATTTGTTCCGATTGATTCGCATTGGCAATTAATGTTTGAAAAACGCCTGTCGGAAATCCGGCTTCAATAAATGCAGCTTCAATATCTTTGGCGCATAATGAAACATTTTTTGCGTGTTTAAGTAATGCCACATTACCTGCCATAATTGTTGGCGCTGCAAATCGTATTACTTGCCAAAAAGGAAAATTCCATGGCATAACGGCAAACACAGCACCAATTGGGTCATAAGCAACTAACGATTTACGTGCATCACTATCGATTATTTTATCTTGCAATAAAATCGGTCCATTTTCTGCATAATACTCACATGCCAAAGCACATTTTTCTACTTCTGCTCTTGCCTCAGCTAATATTTTACCCATTTCTAAGGCAATATGTAAAGCATATTGCTCTTTATTATTCTTTAATACGGTCGACAGTTTGAATAATAAATCGGAGCGCTGTTGAAACGAAGTTGTTTTCCAGTTATGAAATGCTTTTTCTGCATTAGACAACGCAGCATCAATTTGCTCGGAGGTAAATACCGGATGTTCAGCAATTAATTCCTGATTAAATGGATTTATCGATTTAAAAATATTCATGCTTTTTTTATTATTCCTGCCTTAAGCAACATTTAATATCCCGGATATTGAATTAATAATCCGCCACTTGCATTTATTTCACGGCCCGGAATTGGGAAACATGGCATTACTTCTTCACCTAAAACAGATTCAACTAAACCAAAGTGTGCTAAATCAAAATAGCGATGTCCTTCAAAATTGAGTTCTGCTCTGCGTTCATCTACAAGTAAAGCAATATATTCGGCTTCATCTGCAGGTGTTGCATTAGCCATTCCTCGTGCAGCTCTTAAATCATTTAACATTATTGGTCCGCCAGCAAAGCCACCGGTTTCGCCAAGTATCAGCAACATTTCTGCATAACGAATTACATATGCACTATTATCCTGAAATACTTCTCCCCTGTATTTTTGCGTTCTGCCATCAGGCTCTATACTCACATCATTATTTTCAAAATCAACCAAACCTGCGCGAACATCATCAGTTCTTGTTGAGAAAAATGTAGCTAAATCTTCGGCAGCTAAAAACGATACCTCACTGCGCAATGCATCAGGTCTTGCAAAAGTGAGGGCATTAAACTGACTTTTATCCTGACCATTAAATGCCAATTCAAATATTGCTTCTGTTGCGAATTTGGTGGTGTAATTTTCAGCGTAGGCAGCTGCATCAGATAAAGACGCAAAACCTTCCAGAATTACCAATGATGCATAATAATCAGCATTGATATAATCAAAATGATATTGATGCACGCGTGCTAATAATGCCTGACATGCAGTTTTAGTAATAAATTGAGGCCCTTTTAATGCAGGCGGATCAAATCGTAAATCGTCGTTGCTCAACAAACTTTCCGCAGTGGTTAGGTCATTTATTATTGCATCATATGTTTCAGCCACAGTATTTCTTCCAATTGTTGTTTCAGGTGATAAAATTTCTTTTACAACCGGAATACCGAAAGTTGAAGTATTGTCCCAGTGTTCACCAAACATTCTCAACAAATCGAAATGCGCTAAAGCACGCACGGTTAATGCTTCCCCTTTGATATCATTGCGTAATTCTTCAGATAATAAAGGGTCGTTAATATTATCAATATTGGTAATTATTTGATTACAATTATATATAGTATTATACATGGCAATCCAGCAATTTTCGATATAAATATTATTTGGTGTTGCCTCTTTATATCCCAATTCATCTAAGTCAAGATTGTCATAACCTCCGGTTGCTCCATTATCACTATACGCATCTGCCATCAATGGGAAAAATCCGCCATAATAATATTGGTTCTGCAAACTATTATACATACCAATACGTGCGCTTTCCAAACTAGCGGCATCATTAAACATATCCTCATCAGCAACGTCGTTGGTTGATGTTTGCGATAAAAAACTTTCGCATGAGGTGAAGCTCAACGTTATTAATACAACTAAACTACCCAGCACCCAATTGTTAAATTGGAAAGTGTTTTTTAAAGATTTATGTTGAAATTTCATAATCATCATTTAAAGTGGTAAACAGAATTAAAATTTGAAATTAAATCCAAGCATATAAGTCCTGGCCTGAGGGTAAGCAGCATAATCAACTCCTGCTGTTTCAGGATGATCTCCACCTGTTGAACTCACCTCAGGGTCGAAGCCTGTATATTTGCTAAACACATATGCATTTTGAATTTGAGCATAAATGCGCAACGATTCAAATCGTGTGATAGAAGTTGGTTTAATGGTATAACCAACACTAATTTCCCTTATGCGCAAATGTGAACCATCTTCTATCGCTTGTCCGGAATTTTGATAGAAATTATAATTAAATAATGATGCACGAGGAATATCCGTTTCATCACCCGGTTGCTGCCATCTGTCATCAATTACATGTGAATTATTGGCATAAACCTGATATAAATAAAATTCTTCATCCCATCCATAATCACTCCAACCACCGGTTTGATAAGTTGAACGAATTAAATTATAAACTTCATTTCCTAAACTAAATGTTGCAGCTAAACCTGCGTCCCAATTTTTATATTTTACAGCCGTATTAAATCCACCATACCAATCCGGAGTTGCTTTTCCTAAAATAACGGCATCACCGTCATCAATTACACCATCTTCATTGGTATCGGTATAAACAGGGTCACCGGTTTGTGGGTCCACACCTTCGTAAGGAACGCCCCAAAATGAACCATATGATTGACCTTCCACTAAAATATGCGTTGCGGTGAGGTCGGTATAGGCACTTAATAAAATACTATCTGTACTTAATTCGATAATCTCGTTATGTAAATAGCTGAAATTAAATCCGAAGGACCAATCAAAATCACTTTTATCTACAATAATGGTATTCGCAGAAAATTCGAAACCACTGTTTTGGATATTACCAAAGTTGCGGGTAACAGAACCGAATCCGGTAGTGCCGGGAACAACATCTTCACTTAATAAATCGGTTTTATTTCCGATATAATATTCGAATGAACCACTAACACGTCCACGCCATAATTCGTAGTCGAAACCGATGTTAAACATTTTATTTGACTGCCATTTTAAATCTTCATCTGCGATATTACGTGGCCCCAAACCTGATTGTCCGTTATAACCAACCGGGCTCCAGAAACTGATATATTGAAAATCGCCAATTTCCTGGTCACCTGTAATACCATAACTGGTTCTTAGTTTAAAGTCGGTAATAAATAACGCTGCTGGCCAAAAACTTTCATCACTCAAATGCCAACCAGCGGAACCTGCAGGGAAAAATCCGTATCTGTTGTTTGGTGAAAAACGAGAAGAACCATCCAAACGTGCACTTAATGAAAATAAGTAACGGCTTTTAATATTATAATTAATTCTGCTCAAAAATGAAACCAAGGCCCAATTGCTGGCATAAGAATCACCACCGGTAATTATTGCTGCACTCGATACATCTTGCAATCCGCTACCAATTGGAAAGCCTTGGCCGGAGATAGATAAATAATCAGAAGAAGATTCTTGTAAGGTAAATCCACCAATCACATTTAATGCATGGTCGTTAGTAAAATATTTATCATAAGACAAAATATTTTCGCCCAACCAAACCCTTTGACTATATGTGCTATTCGTTGCTTTTCCTCCAACACCTTCTGCATCGGTAGTTATAGGAGAAAAATATAAATCATCAGTTAAATAGGTAAAGTCAACCGACCATGTTGAACGAAATTTTAATCCAGGAGCTAATTGATATTCCCCGAAAATGGAAGCCAGTGCACGATTGCTTTTTGTAAATGGAATTATTTCTTCAGTTGAAAGTACAGGATTATCGCTTAACCAGCTCGCCTGATAATCTTCAAAATTAGCGAACGCACCATCCTCATCATAAACCGGCATAAGTGGTGAAGCACCAATTGCATTAGTAACTGTTCCGGTATACACGTTATCGTTCAAACTTCTACGATTGTTAGAATAGGTAAGCGATATGTTTTCTCCAATTTTTAATTTATCACTGATTTTATGGTCGAGATTTAATCGTGAATTAAATCTTTTATAAAACGATTCAATCACAATTCCTTGTTGGTCAAAATAGGAATTAGAAATATAAAATGTGGTTTTATCGTTTCCACCAGATGCAGAAAATTCTACATTATTTATTGGTGCTAAACGAAAAACTTCATCCATCCAATCGGTATTTACACCTGTGTTCCAGCTATCAGGCAATGGATTTGTTGAAAGTGCCGGGTCATAATCTTCACCAAAAATGGTAGGGTCTGCGTTATAAGCATTTAAATCATTTAATCTTGCTTCCTCAATTAAGGCAACCAATTCTTCTGAACTTAAAAATTCAATTGGGCGACTAAGCTGTTGAACACCGGAATAATAATTTAAATTAAATTTTGTTTTTCCTGCAGCACCTCTTTTTGTAGTAATTAATATGACACCATTCGCCGCACGTGCACCATAAATGGAAGCAGCAGAAGCATCTTTTAATATTTCAATTGATTCGATGTCATCCGGATTTAAATCGGAAATAGAGGAAATATTTTGTCCACTACCTACCGAAGCCCCTTGTAAATCGAATGAGGTAGAAATTCCCGAATTACTTTCGCTAATCATTGGTATACCATCTACCACATAAAGCGGATTGCTTTGTCCACGAACACTAACCAGCAATCCTGCGCCCGGTGTTCCGGATGCATTGCGGATATCAATCCCGGAAACTTTGCCCTGGATACTTCCTGCAATATTGGAAATTGGCTGATCGCGGAATTCTTCGTTACGAGTTGAAGATATAGAACCTGTTATATCACTTTTTTTCTGTGTGCCATAACCAACTACTATTACTTCTTCTAAAAACTTTTCAGAACTCAATACAATATTTAATGAACTGCTGCCATTAAACGTTATTGTTTTTGTATTAAATCCAATGTAAGAAATAATAATAGCACCAGAAGGTGTCGGCGACGAAATGGTAAATTTCCCATCAATATCGGTACTAGCACCAATAGCTGGGTCAGATTGTAATCGGACATTCGCACCTATTAAGGTTTCATTAGTAATTGAATCGAGTACAACGCCTGTAATTATTGTTTGTGCAAAGGAGGCGGTACCCATAAACATTATTGCGATAATCAGCAATAATGGCAATGAATTTTTTTTAACCATGGTTGTGGGTTTTGGTTAATGGTTTAATCAAATGGTAAAAATGTGTTATTTAAGGAGATAAAGGTCAGGTTGTGCATATTTGTACACCTTAAAATAAATATTGGTCGCACTTTCAAAAATGCCATCCATTTTAGTGATATGATTTGTCATTAATTGCACGAGGTGTTCATTATCGCGGCACATGACATTAACTTCTAAATCGTAAGCTCCGGTGGTCATTGCTAAAAAGCTTACTTCCGGTAAATTGGCGATGTTATCTGCCACCTGTGTTACTTTATCAACCGGGCGCACTTTAATCAAAATTTGTGCATAGGTATGAAACCCAATTTTGTCCGGATTAACCCTGCCAATGATAGTTAGCAGTTCATTTTCAACAAACACATTAAATCTGTTGCGAATGGTTCCAACTGATACATTTAATTCATCGGCTATATCCGTAAAGCTTTTGCGGCCATCCTTGATTAATTTTTCAAGGATTTTATAGTCCAGGTCGTCAAGTTGCATGGTGCTCATCAGGTTAAGATTTATACAAATAATGGAATAATTTACAATATTTCAAAGCTTTTTTCAATAAAAGTGATAATTGTTGTCTGATTATTGCATTTTTTTCATGCCAAATTTGAAATACAAGGCCGATTTTAGTTGATATTTGCACTCACAAGTCCAAAAATCTTACAATGCCATTATATCGCCAGAGGTAAAAATTCAGCCATAATTTGAGCTGTGTGAGTTCAAATTTATAATACTGTAGGTTATTTGACGTTATTTTGAGCCATAAACTTATAACCATGCGTAATCTATTCACACTCCTTTTTATTTGCACAAGCTTTATTGTATTAGCCGAAAATGAACTTGCCGTTACTTCCAAAATTAACAGTGTAACTGTTTATACTCAGGGTGCACAAATTTACCGCGATGCCAAAGCGGAGATTCCTGTTGGCAAAACCATGTTGGTGTTTAAAGATATTTCTACGAATGTAGATAAAGAAAGTATTCAGGTAAAAGGCGAAGGTGCTTTTACCATCATGTCGGTTGCTTATAAATTCGATTATTTGACAATTCAATCGGTAGCTGATGAGATTGTTGCTTTACAGAAAAAACAAACTGAAATTAATAGTCAGATCACCTATGAGAATTCAATACTCAACGTATTTAAAGCAGAACAGACCCTAATTGAGAGCAACCAGTCAATTGGTGGAGCCAACACAGGTGTAACTGCTGAAAATTTAAAAGCCATGGCCGATTTCCAAAGAGCACGTTTAACTGAAATTTTCACCAAACAAATTGAGATAGCCAATAAAATATCAACATTAAATTCTGAAGTGCAAAAAATTTCCGCACAACTTAAAGAATTGAATATTAATATCACACAGGCGAAAGGCGAAATTCATGTTTTGGTTTCATCTAAAACTGCATTAACCGGTAATTTTTCTTTGAATTATTATGTGCAAAATGCCGGATGGTATGCCAATTATGATTTAAGGGTAGATAAAATCAATCAACCTATTGAGATTAATTACAAAGCCAATGTATTTCAAAATACCGGTGAGGATTGGAAAAATGTAAAATTGTCGCTGAACAATGGCAATCCGAATGAAAGTGGTGTAATGCCTAAGATTTATCCCTGGAGACTGCACTATGGTGCAATTACTGGCGGTATTTACCAGCCTAGCAGTTATATCAATAAGAATTTTTATGCTGTGCAAGGAAGGGTTACCGATGCGAATGGAGAACCATTAATAGGTGCAACGGTTATGGTGAAAGGTGGAACTTTGGGAACGATTACAGATATTAATGGCAATTACTCCTTGCAACTTTCCAATGGGTCTAACTATTTGTTATTTAATTATATTGGCTTTAATACAGTTGAAATGCCAATCACCAATTCTGTATTAAATGTTGTTATGCAGGAAAGTGCTCAATATTTAGAAGAAGTGGTAGTTGCAGCCGGCATTAAAAGCGCGGATATTCGAAATGTAGAACTCTTTTCAGGCAGATCAAATAATGAAAAAGCTGAAATGAAAACCCTGGCTTTAGAAACCAATTTTCAGTATAAAGCGACAACATTTACGTATGAAATTGAAGAACCTTATACAGTAATAAGTGATGGTAAAATTTCCACAATAGATATTCAGGCAGTAAAAGTGAATGCTGATTATGAATATTTTGCAGTCCCTAAAATTGATCGCGATGCATTTTTAACTGCCAATGTAACTGATTGGCGTGAATTAAATTTATTAACCGGTGAAGCAAACATCTTTTTTGAAGGAGCATTTTTAGGTAAAACGGTTTTAGACCCGACTTATGCATCAGATACCATTTCTATTTCTTTGGGTAGAGATAAAAGTGTACAAATTCAACGCAACAAAATGAAAGAATTTACACAACGTCAGTTTTTGGGTGGCAACAAAATTGAGACTGTTGCATTTGAAATTAAAGTCCGCAATAATAAATCAGAACCTATTCATATTGTAATACAAGACCAATTTCCAATTTCCTCAGAAAATGATGTAACTGTAGAAGGTTCAATAAAACCTGCAGGTAAAATTGAAGATGAAACTCAAATAATAACCTGGGATATGGATATTGTTCCGGGCGAGGAGAAAAAAATGGAATTGAAATATACGGTTAAGTATCCGAAGGATAGAGTGATTGTGCTGGAATAATTATATATAGCAACATTACCTATTGCTTTCGGTCGCGAGACCGCTGCAAATCAAACAAATAAAAAAAAGCGGCTTTCTGTAAAAAGCCGCTTTTGACATTTTATTAATAAACAAATTATTGTTTAATCACCTTAATTGTTTGCGTATGTTCGTCAGCATTAAATTTAATGATATACATACCTGATGCAAGGTTATATGATGTTAAATCCCAGCTGATAAATTGTGCGCCTGAAACATTATTGCCAACTAATTTTGTAGCAATTCGTTCACCATTTACACTGTATAAATCGAAACTTACTGTAGCACCTTCCGTTAATTCGAAATTAATAATAACAGCATCATCAAAAACAGAAGGATAAACACTCAATGGAATTTGTACTATATTTTCAATTCCTGTTGGTGTGCGGAAAATAGCCGTAATAGCATCATTTTCTGAAATTACTGTTCCTGTTGAATCCCAGCCCGGAGTAAATGTGGCTGTAGTTGCTTCCCAATGATCAAACACATAGAGCGCCGGATTATTACTGTAGGCAACCAACTTATTATCCATACCTCCGAAATAAGTTCCTGTCCAAGGTAAATCGTGATGCGTTAATGTATTTACTTTTAAATATCCCGCTTCAGGAGGATCAACATTAAATACCACATCATATGGTCCGGTTAATTCATAACAATCGCTCATACCGGTATATAATAATTCACATCGGTCTTCTACCCAGGTGCGCAAATTAGAAAAATTATCATACCATTCCTCATATGTTCCATACCAACGGTCAGCATGTTGATTCATTTCCGGTTCTATAATTGCCATCATACTATCCAATGAATTCAACATATTTTCACAACTGAAAGTGGTGTTGTATAAATCGGTATAACGTGATAAATAAAATTGCTCAAATTCAGCATTTGTACGTAAATCATTCATCAATCTAACATGTCCTTCGCCATCAAAAAATCCGGGACCAAAAAACGCAGGGTTGTATTCATCTACATCGCATGGTAAGGCAGTTGGTCCCACTTCAGGAACGCCGGAATAATTAATATAGAATCCAAAGGTGGCATCTAAATCCCAAAGTGTGTAACCCCATTTTTGATGTGTTCCTTCCGGATTAAATCCACGCCAAACTGCTGTATTATAAACTAACCAATCTTTACAAACAGCAGAAGTATTTACACACATGTAATCAATTAGACTATATACATCTAACTGGTCTGTTACTTTTTTATAATTGGAATCTATTGTCAGGTCGTGGTCTTCGGCCAAATCTCTTAAATCGCTCCATGCATCTAAAGTAGGATCTCCGCCGTATTCACTCCAAGTATTGCCCCAAGTCATTTGATATTGAATATCATATTTTCCCTGGTTATAATAAAAATCAGTAAAGTCATGATCATCTGTTTTTTCTCTAAATGAATACACACCCCAGTATTCACCATTTAAATAAACAATACAACGTTCAGAAGTACGAACATCTAAGGCAAGCCCGTCATTTTTTGCGAGCATTTGAATATAATCGTCGCGCAAATGTGCAGAACCTTCGTTTTCGGAATGATGCGCTGCCGGATAATTATCATCACCTGCTGCACGGAAAATCATGCGCTGAAATTCATCGCGTTCAGAGGAGGCAAAAAACTTTTCTTTAAGCGCATTACTATATCCAAATTCATCACGACTCACCCAGTCGATACTACGTTGATCGTTTGCCCAACTATCTTGTCCATGAGAATTTAATTCACCATAAGAACGGGTTTTGCTATCTAAATCTTTACCAAAAACCTCTATCGAGCCAATTGGTTCTAATTCTTGATTACCATTAGCTAATTCAAGCAGTGTATCACCAGCTATGGATATAACAGGCAATACGTGATTTACATTTATGAAATAGGTATTAAATTGTAATTTACCCGGAATTAAATCAGGGTTTGATGAAAAAACTCTTGCTTTTAAAACAGCAGTTGCATTAATAATTATGGGTGCTGCATAAACAGGGTCTGATATTTTTGGTTCGCCTCCATCTAATGTATAATGAATATTACCATCAGGAGTTGTTGATGTCAATTCAACCGTAACGGGACCTCCATAAAATCCACCTAATACACTCATGTCCGGTCTGTCTGTATAATCAGTATACATTTCCGCTCCTGCATTTGTTGCACCCGGAGTTGGCAATGTACAAATTTTCCATGTTGCACTTCCATCCATTGCACGTGCCCGAGAATGGTGTGTAAGTGTAAAATCCATAGTTAATGAATCAACAATTACCGCTCCCGGATTGGAAATAATTATTTGGTCGGGGTTATTTTTAGTTTGAGTCAGGCGGAAATTAGTATGGTAATATTCACCATCGACGGTATTTCTACCTGAACACCATATTTTTAAAAACCCATTCGCAGGAATAATTGAACCGGAAGGAAATTGCCATTTGGTGAGGTTGTCGTCTTCATCACTTAAATAATAGCCAACCAAATCAACATCTGTAGGGTATCCGTTATAAATTTCAAACCAATCCTCATAATCGTTGTGATTGTCGATAAATTGTTTCCAATTTGAAGCTGAATACTCATTAATAACCAACTGTGCATGCATTTTCAGACCAATCAGGGCCAGGATAAGGAGGAGGTATCTTTTTGACATGAAATTAATTTTTTGTAAATATATAGTTAAGTTCACGTAAATTATAGTTGCATGTAGGGTCCAAATATGTTTTTATGATGACAAATCAGAAATGGACTCCTTTTTAAGTCAATTTAACATTTTAGCGATGTTTAAATTAGGTGAAATAGGAAGTAATAACAATTGAAAATCTGCCTCAACCGGAAAACAAAGGTAAAAGGCATATCAGTTACCATCATAGTCAAATGCACAAGTGATGAATTAAACCTGACTACTATGGAAGGAATAATTTCAGCTTAATGCATAATTACCCTTTTAATTTTGTTTACAAATTAATTAAACAAACGTTGCTTTACTTTGATTTGTTTGTTAAAGTAGTCATTTTGTGTTTTACCATTTTCTCAATTAAGCCGAGTGGTAAAGGTTTGCTTAATGGCAATTGAAGTGTGGCCTTACCTGTAATTTTATAATTTTTATACAAACTATCCAATTCCTTATTTCCTGTTGGTATTGGGTAAATGCCAATATGATTTTTATACCCTGCAAAATAAATAACGTAGCTTCCTTGATAATGATAAGATGGCATGCCATAACTTATTTTTTCCTCTATTTCGGGAATAAGTTTTTTAATTAAAGCCCTAATCTTTTGTAAATATTTTTGTGTTTCATCCGGGAAATTAGCAATATAGGCATTAACTGATTCTGGTTTTGCATTATCTTTAACAGTAGTGGCTTTTGTTGTTTGTTTTTTGAACGTCAAATTGTTTGCAGCTAACTCCTGCAATAAAATTTTAACAGCAGATTTTCCAATGCCATGTAATTCGAGTAACTGCGCTTCCGTGTATTTAGTAACTTGTTTTAAGGTACTAATACCTTCCTGTTCAAGAGCTCTTCGGGCAGGTGCACTAATTTTTGACAAGAAACCAATTGCAGGCTTTTTCTTTTTTTCACAAATAGGGCAAGTCAAACAATCGCTGCTTTTATAAAAAACATGGCCATTGGGACAAACTTTTCGAATTCCGGATTTGTTAGTCATCAAACAATATTAAAACAAAATATTTATTCAACGAAATAAGGGGAATTTTTTAGGCTTTAATATATAATTTTCTCTGCCTGTTTTTCAGGTCCTTGCTATTAAACCATGCTTCATACCACATATCATTACTATCGCTCAAATCGTCTAAAAACATAGGCTTATCCGAAAGTTCGTTGTTTCTCCAATGGAAATGATCAACCAACCGAAGTGCTTCAATGGCAAATGCAGTTACGATATCATCATCATGAATTTCCAAAAGATTATCACCATTTTTTTGTTCCGGTGTAAATGATAAATTGCTGCTACCACAATAAACGGTTGGGTCATTACCTTTAAAATTCACTACAATAAATTTATGGTGTATGGCGTATCCATCTATACCTGCTACAGTGCCAAAAGGGGCTGGTAAGGTATTTGAAATTCCTTTTGCTGCAACACGAACGCCTCTGAGCGCATTTGGTTTGTATAAAAACACACTATATTCTGCATCATCGCCAATTGAATCTGTAATACCATAGGTAAATATTTTTTCATTTTTCACCTGTTCGCGAACTGCATCTAAAATTGCACTTGCATTAGTATCTTTCATTATTGCGAATAATACATCCGTATTGGAAGCCACTAAAATTCGTTTTCTGATTCTATCAAATATTGTTTGGGCGGCATCTCTGGTATGTGGAGCAAATGTTATGGTCATTTTCGGCGTTGAATTTCCCGTAAAAGTAAATTCACCTGTTGACCAAGATGAGCCATAAAAGCTTTTCATGTTTGTTTCACCAAATGAGGCATCAAATACATCCTGATATAACGTTGCGATTTTATTGTCGCTAAAAATTAATACGTGATTACTGTTAATGTACAGTCCATTCGTAGAAAAATTAGTAGAACCTGTCAGCACCTTAACAGCTTTATTGTTTTTTATTTGTATAAATACTTTACTATGCGCCAAGGCTTTAAACTTACCGCGGTAAATAGCAGTATTATCAGGGGCTACATATTTAAATTTGCGTTCAAATGCTGTCTCCATTGATTTGGAATCACCATGCGCTCCTGCATTATCTAAAATTATTTGTAATCTTCCCTGTTTACCCAACTCCAGCAATCTTTTGCATATTTCGGGTTCATTTAAATCGTACACAAAGGCTTTTACAATTATCGTGGTGTCTGCGACAGCTTCATCTAAAAATGATAAAATTCTTTCTCTGGCCTGCCATCCTAACCATTGATGTTGCTCCTCAAAAGTATAGGGCACATTTTCATATTGCTTTTTGGTATCATTCCATCGTTTGGCAACATCTGCAACCTGTTTAACATCAAACAACAACTCATCTTTCGTCTTGGCGGGTCTAACCCTGTTATTTTTTACATTAAATCTTTTAGCATAAGCAACTGAAGAAACAAAACCCCTGGTAAATCCAAGTTCAGTATTTTTTACTTTAAATGGCCCCACATAAATATTTACTGCCACCGTCAGGTCAGTATTTAAAGGTAATAAAACACCATTTTTGATATATCGTGGTGTAATTTCATAAGTGTAATTACCAAAAATTGGTAGTGAAGTATTAATATTGGTATTCGGGACATGCACCCAATTCATTTTTTGAATTGGTGCATACAGTGTTGAGTTTTTTTCTGTGAACGGCACCTGATTCGCCTGATAAAAAGAAGCAGGAAATATCATACGGTTATATAAATAAGCAAACTGCCTATTGCCATTTACCTCAAAGCCATATCGGATAGTGAACCCTGCCAGATTCTTTCTTAATGCATATTGTAAATCGAAAGCTAAGAGGGTCATAGCATCACCTTGGTATGCTCGAACGCTAACACCATTTTTTTTGTTAAAAGTTTCCATAAAAAGACAATAAAGATTACAAAATCAATAAGTAGTGGTGTCTGCAATTGATCCGCAGTTACTTATTATAAAGTCAATTCCAAATTTAGCAGTTACTTTTTTCAAAAGCAAGTGCATTATTCAAATTCACGGTTTTCCGTTAATCCAAATGGTAAGTTGAAACATTTAAGCAAAAGGTGGTTTAATGGAAATCAATTTCATGTGACGTTGAGTTGATATATATGTAAACACTCTTTTTCAACATCAACCGTAGCAGAGAATTGAAAACCCAATTTTTCAAGCAGTTTTATTGATTTCACATTTTCAGGTAATAAGGTTGCTAAAATTATTTTTTCATGCATATTGTTTGTCACAAAATTAAGAATACCTCGAGCAGCTTCAAAAGCCAGTCCTTGTTGTTGAAATTCCGGTAAAAAGGCAAATCCTAAATCATAGTTATCCAGGTAAACGCGTTTCATATATGAAATGATACCAACAGGAGTTTGATTATCATTGAGCCTTGCCACCCAATAAATGAGGTTTGGCGTTTGTTGAATTTTGCGAATATAAGCCTTGGCAGCTTCTTCAGAATGTACATTTCTATCACCTATAAATTGTATCCAACCATCAGAATTAACTAGTTGTAAAACAAATGCATAGTCGTCCACTGCAATGGGTTGCAATACTAGTCTTGACGTTGTAATAGGTGTTGTAATGTTTATCATGCGTTAAATGACATCTAAATATTTAATAATTAGTATAATTAATAGCTGAATAATTTGGCTACAATATACTACCTTTTATTATTGCTTTGTAACATTCAGGATATTCGTAATGGCATCTTTTGTAGAAACAAATGCATCAATTTTTCCATAGTTACTATTTACAGCATACACAACTGTAGTGCTGTCTTCAGGGAAATACATCATGTTCGCATAATAACCTATTGCATCACCACTATGAAAATAACATTCACCCATTGGGGTTATCATTTTAAAAATACCCAACCCATAAGCAATATCATAAAATTCCGGGTCTAAATTTTTTGGTGTTTGCCACGATAACATGCTCGCTAATGAAGTTGAATTAATAATTAGTCCCTGCATCAATGCGCGTAAAAAAATATTTAAATCATAGGCAGTTGAGATTAGTCCACCATCTGCTGTATAATAATCCCAGCCACTGTAATAGGTACTTTCAATTACCTGTAAATTGCTATAGATATCGATATAACCACGGACAATGCCATCCGGAACCGGATTTTTACCTGCGAATAGGGTACCGTTTAAACCGAGCGGTTGGAAGATTTTTTCATCAAATACCTGGTACAAAGGTTTACCCTCTATTTTTTCAATCAATAAACCTAATAAAATATAATTGGTATTTGAGTAAGTCACATCTTCGCCAAGGGCAAAATAAGCCGGTTTATTATAGGCATATTGTAATAGTTCTTCTGCCTCCCATGGTTTTAATAAATCGTTTAACGAGGCAGTTTGAAATTGCAAATTATGAATATAATTATAAATACCGCTTGAATGATGCATTAGTTGTTCGATTGTTGCAATTGATGCGTTTTCTATTTTATCCATGTAAATCGCATCAAGGTAATCGGATATTTTATCGTGTATATTTAGTTTACCTTCTTCTTGCAATAACAACACTGTTGTGGCTGTAAACATTTTAACCGTGGAACCAACGCGTGTGATATTACATGCTTGCATATCTACATCATTAAATAAATCCGCTTTACCACTGGCTCCAACCCACATACCATCTGTATTATTA
>Ga0209174_10001536_pt1 | contig 16175 bp, 9 predicted proteins | sample JI91814BDNA_FD_187505 | JGI IMG/M metagenome (GOLD analysis project Ga0209174, IMG submission 187505) | Wastewater effluent complex algal communities from Wisconsin, to seasonally profile nutrient transformation and Carbon sequestration -... | ecosystem: Engineered > WWTP > Effluent > Algae...
TAAAAAAATGAATGATTTTTATATATATATATATATATATATATATATTTATTTTTGTTTATTTATTTATGTATTATTCTTTAATTAAAAAGAAAATTATGTATGTATATATGGAAACCACACATATATTAAAAAACATAGGAATTACAATTTTTTAAAGCTTTTTTTTATTGTTATTATTGAGGTTATCATTATTGTTATCATATTCATAATCATCCCTCGATCTTTTTGAAGCTGATTTAACATTTGTTATTGTTTTTATTGGTATCAATCTTTTTTCAATTGGAATTTTTAATGCTTTTGATATATGTTTATTTATTGTTCCATTTGTTTCAAAAGTATTTAAAGATATTGTTTGGGAACAATAACTTTTTATAATATGTGAACTTTTTATTAAATTACATATATTTTCAATATCCCCTTTTTTAAAACTTAAAAAAATTAATTCTATAGAAGAAATCTCTTTATCATGAAGAGAATAACATAAATCTTTTATTTTAAAATCATAATCTAATCCATTTGATATTGATAACATTTTTATATTTTTTTGTGATTCAATAAAATTTATAAAAAAATTATAACAATCTTCAGAATCTTTTATATTAAAATTTGAATAATCTTTTCCAAAATCAATTGAAATACTTTTAAATAATATATTGTTTTTTGATAATATATTTAAAAAAAAATTAACATATAACATATAAACATCGCTACCTTTTAAGTTGAAATTTAAAAAAGGATTTTCTATTGATTTTATATGCTTCTCATCTATTAAATTAGAAGATAAATATGGATGTTTTAATGTATATTGTTCATTATCATATGATAGCATACATTTATTATTTAATAATGATGATTGTATGTTATCATTATTGTTCATCATCATCTTTTTCAAGATGTCTAATCCATCAATTATTAAAATCCATGATGATACAAAACTAAAAACTTTACATTGATTCAATTTTAAAATACCATTTTTAATATCACTTAAAAATATACCAGCCCATTTTACATAATGATCTTGGCTACATAAAAATTTGTCAAAATAAAATGATATTCTTCTTGATGGTTTTAAAATATAAAATTCCATAATTTTTAACTTTATTTTATGATAATTATTTAAATGATCAATTTTATCATCACAATTACAACAATATAAAGATGTATGTATTAATTCATTCCTATTTTTTAATAAATTACAATTACATAAAAGATTTCCATAATCTATTAAACCACATACATTATCAATATAAATATTATGAATATTATTTATTAAATGATCTATAAAATTTATAACAGATTCTGTATCTTCGTATAATGTACAATGATTATTATTATTTTTATTATCAATCATTGGTAAACAAGGCTTATTTTTTTCAATTGATCTCATATAAGCATTATAATTTTTTAAGTTTAAACGTCCTTCAAGTAAACAATTTTCAAACTCATTGACATTATCTCTATGAAATGATAAATCAAAATTTTTAAATATTTTAACATAATTAAATAATGAAACATGATCTAATGTTTCTGAGTCTTTATTAAAAATGATAAATAATTTATGTTTTAATTTAGATAATCCTCCAAATTTTATAAGACCTTCATTTTTATTAATATTTAAAAAATCAATAACTTTTTTAATAAATAAAGATGATTCTATTTTTTTGTTTAATTTTGTTAATAATAAATAAATACTTTGTAAAAAAAAAGATCTATTTTTAGTTATATCATCAAAGAATAATTTGTTATTATGTTTATCATAATAAATAAATAATGTATATGGTCGATCACGGTGAGATTTAAATTTTTTTAAATATTCTTTTTTATCAATATCAACTATGATAAGTGAATCTATATAAAAATGAGTTTGGCTATCCATCAAAAAAAAATTTTAAAAAAAAACAATAAATTTTCTTCTTTTTTAAAGATAGATAATAATATATTTTTTGTTTGATTTATGAATGATGATTGTGTATACGTATGCATGTATATATATATATATATATATATATGGAAACAACACATATGTTTAAAAACATAGGATTTACAATTTTTTTAAAACTTTTTTTTATTTTTATTATTGAGGTTATCATTATTGTTATCATATTCATAATCATCCCTCGATCTTTTTGAAGCTGATTTAACATTTGTTATTGTTTTTATTGGTATCAATCTTTCTTCAATTGGAATTTTTAATGTTTTTGATATATCATCACATATTTTTTTGTTATTTTCAGCTTGATTTAAACCTGTTGATTGGCTACAATAACAATTTGTAATATACGAACTTTTAATTAAATTACATACATCATCAGTATCTTCTTCATTAAAATTTAAAAAAGTTAAATTTATATTTGAAATTTTTTTTCCATAAAGAGAATGACATAAATCTTTTATTTTAAAATTATAATGTAATCCATTTGAGATTGACAAAAATTTTATATCATTTTGTGATTCAATAAATTGTATAAGAAAATTATAACAATCTTCAGAATCTTTTATATTAAATTTTGAATAATATTTTCCAAAATCAACCGAAATACTTTTTAATGATATATTATTTTTTAATAATATAGTTAAAAAAAATTTAACATATAACATATAAACATCATTTCCATTTTTTAATCTAAATTTAAAAAAAGGATTTTCTCTCGATTTTATATGTTTATTATTTACCAAATTAGAAGGTAAATATGGATGTTTTAATATATATTTATTTTCATCATTACAATATGATAATAAATATTTATTATCTAATGATGATGATGATGATGATGATGATAACGAATTTAATATATGATTATCTTCCATGTTTTTTAAAATATCTATTCCATCAACAAGCAAATCCCATGATGATACAAATGTAGAAACTTTATAACATTCTAATTTTAAAACACCATTTCGAATATCACTAATAAAATTACCAACTAATCTTAAATAATTATTTTCACAAAGTGAAAAATTATCAAAATAAAATGATATTTTTTTTGATGGTTTTAATATATAAAATTCTATAATTTTTAATTTTATTTTATGAAAATTATTTAAATGATCAATTTTATCATCACAATTACAACAATATGTAGATCCCGTTTTATTTATATTTTTTAATAAATTACAATTATATAAAAGATTTCCATAATCTATTAATCCAGATATTTTTTCAACATTAAAATCATTATTATTTATTAAATAATCAATAAATTTTATAACAGATTCTGTATCTTTGTATAAATTAATTTTATTATTTGATGAATATGTTATTTTTAATGTATTTTTATTATCATCATCAATTTTTTTTTTAAAACTTGAATGATGATTATTAAATAAAAAATTTTTAAAATTATTTTTATTATCATCATCGTCATTATTATTATTATTATTATCGTCATCATCGTCATTTCTATAAAATAAAAAATCAAATTTTTTAAATAATTTAATATAATTAAATAATAAATTACAATCTAATGTTTCAGAATTTTTATTAACTACAATAAACAAAGAATGTTTTATATTATGTAATTCTTTTTCTTTAAAAATCATAGGAAATTTTTTTTTATTTTCTTTTAGAAATTCTATTACTTTTGTAATAAAAAAAGATGATTTAATTTTTTCATTGACATTAGTTAATAATAAAAATACATTTTTTAATATAAAAATAATATTTGGTTTGATTTTATCATCATCAAAATATAGACTATTATTTTTTTTGTTAAAAAAAATTACTAAAAAATTATCATTATGATTTTTAAATATTTTTAAATATTCTTCTTTATCAACATCTACAATTACAAGATTATTTAAATAAGTATAGTGTAAAAAATTCATATTTTTTATTTTAGTATATATATATATATATGATTAAATATTTTTATTTTGTGAATAAATACACACCTTCAAATATAAACAAAAATATATATTTAACGTCAATTATTTAAATAAATAAACATGTATATATATATATATATGTTTGTATATCATTATGAATACACCCTTTGTTTTTTGTTTTACTAAACCAAAAAAATATTTATTTATAAATTATTTATTGACATTTTGATGCAGATTTAACATTATTTATTGTTTTTAATGGTATATTTCTACTTTCAATTGGAATATGTGCTGAAATTCTTAAATTATCACGATAATCCCTATAATCAACAAAATTTATATCAACAATATATAAACATCCAGTATCAATAAATTTTATATATGATTCTTTGACAAAATTTGTTAATAAAATAAAATCTTCTTTTTTACATCTAAACATAAAAAATTTTATTGATTCTATTTCTTTTCCATATAAAGAATAACATAATTCTTCAATATAATTATTTGTTGTATAATCTTTATTTATTTCTAATTGTTTAATTTCATTTTGATGAATAAGAAAATCATCAATAAATGATTTATATATAATATTTGCATCTAAAATTTCTTTGTTTGTTAATAAATTAATTCCAAATTTAATAGATATTTTTTTAAATAAAATTTTTTTTTTATTAAAAATATTTAATAAAATATTTAAACAATCTGAATTTGTTAATATATCAACATGATGTTCCTTTTTTAATATTTCTAAATTTTTTTTATTTAAATAATCAAAAAAATCAGGTATCAAATATTTTTTATTATCAAATATTAAAAAATCTTTTTTTATTGATGATGAATCATCAAAAATAATATTTATTCCATCTATTATAACCCCAATATAATCAACAAAAATATAATTCTCTAAAATGGACATATCTAAAATATTATTTTTTATATTATATAAAAATCTCCCTATATCTATATATATAGATGTATATTTTTTAGAAATCCCATCTATGTAAATATTTATATTATTATTTGGATATTTAATATATAAATCAATAAGTTTGATAATTATTTTATAATAAATAAAATAATGATCAATAAAATTGTTACAATTACATTTTTTTCTAAATGACATTTTACATTTCTTAAAAATATTTCCATAATATGCTAACCCAAAAATCCTTAATTTTGAAATATTATGATACTTATTAAAACATTCTTCAATAAATTTCATAGTAATATCTATATTATAATCATGATTATTCTTATTATTATCATTAATAGAGATATCATCATGGTTATTATTATTATTATTATCATTAATAGAGATATCATCATGGTTATTATTATTATTATTATTATCATTAATAGAGATATCATCATGGTCATTATTATTATTATCATTAATAGAGATATCATCATGGTTATTATTATTCTTATTATTATTATTATCACCATCAATAAAAATATCACCATGGTCATTAATATTACCATTATTTTGAATATCATTTGCAAAAAATGTATTTTTAAAATTATTTATAAAATCATAATCAACTTTTTTAAGGTAGAAATCAAGAAATAAAAATTTTTCATAGTCATCATCTTCATCATTAATTCTAAAGAAAAAAATATTGTAACATTTTATTGAATCCATAAAATCTAATAAAATAGTTGGTTCAATTATCTCTGATTTATCATTGAGAACTATATATAATTTTAAAGAATTTTGTAAACTATTTTTTGATGATGATGATGATGATTGTGGCGATGATGATGATAATTTTAATTCATCTTTTAAAATTTCATTTTTTAGAAATTCAAGAACTTTGTAAATAAAAAAATTAATGTCAGATTTTTTATTTAAATTTAATAAACATAAACAAATAAGTTTTGTATATGAAAAATCTATAATTTCTTTGTTATTTTCAATAACAAGATGAGAATTTGATAATGAATCAGATGTATTTAAATAAATAATTTTAGATTTATCTACCCAATATTTTATTATATTTAAAGTTTTTTTATTATTATTATCAACAAATATTATATTTTCATTTTTTTCAAGGCCAAAATAATAATCCATAATAAATATATATATATGTATTTATTTATGAATGAATTATTATATGTTTATATGTGTGTGTTTATATGTGTTTAAATTGTTTTTTTTTATTATTTGTGGTGGAAATTTTAATATAACAACAAGTCAAAATAATAATAATAATTTTTATTTATTAACAATCACATTTTTTTTTTAAAAAAAACAAAGCTATATAAAACCTATAATATTGATTTATTCTTTTTTTAAAAATTTTGTGCTTCCATTGTAAAAATTATCATTATATTCATCATCTCTAAATCTTTTATTGGCTGATTTAACATTTGTTTTTAATGGTATTTCTCTATCTTGAACAGGAGTGTTTATTATATCTTTTATAATTTTTGAATAATTAACATGTATTTTATCTATTCTTTTATCAATTAAAAAAAATTTAGATATATTAATATATTCAATTGTTGATTTTTTAAAATATTCAATAAAAAATTCAATATCATCTACAGTATATTCTTTATATGTTAAAATAAGTGTTTTTAATTCTTTTGAATATAAAGAATTACATAAATCAATTAAATTTCCATCTTTATAATAATCACTATTTATATATAATTTTCGAATATTATTTTGTAAATCTAAAAATTCAACAAATTTTTTAAAATAATTTTCAATATCACATTCATTACTTTTTTTTTTATCAAAAAATTTAACTGTAATTTCATTAAAAAATAAAAAATTATTGTCAATTAATAATTCAATAAAATTTTTTAAATATAATGAAATATTTAAAATTCTAATATTCATTTTATATTTTGGATTTAATCTTGATTTTATATATTCATTAATATTTAAATTAATTAAACTATGATTTTTATTTTTTATTATTAAATCATAATTTAAATAATTATCTTTATTTGATTTTGATGATGATGATGATAATGACGATGGTATATATTTTTTTAATGATAATAAATGTACATCATCAAATATAGAATCTTTTTGTTCTTGTTGTTGTTTTTGTGAATTGTCAATTATTTTTTTTAAAATAGAAATTCCATCTAATAAAATATCCCAACTATTAATAAAATCTAATGATATTAATAAATTTAAATCTAATCTTTTATTTTTTATTTTATAAAGAAAATCTCCAATATATTCTATATTTTTTGTAAATTCTTTTAAACAAACACAACTTAAAGAAAAGTGTGAAATATTTTTGTTATTATCTTTTTTTATATAATATTCCAATATTTTTAATTGTAAATGATAAAATTCGTTTAAATGATTTATTTTATTATTTTTACATTTTTCTTTTTCCTTTTCTTCTTCTTCATTTTTAATAAAAAGATTTGTACTACAATTACATTTTTTTCCATTATATAAATTACAATTATAAAAAACATTACCATAATCTATTAAACCATAAACAAATTTTAAATTTGGAACTATATATTCCATTTCAATTAATTTATCCAAAAATTGTATAACAATATTTGAATTTTTATATATATTTAATTCATTATTATTATATGATAATTTTATATCTTTTAATATATTTTTATCATCATTATTTAATTCATTTTGATAAATATTTTTTTTAATAAAATTAACGAGAGGAAATGTTGTATCATTTTCATTTCTATAAAAAAAGAATCTTGAACAATATGATACTTTAATACATTGTAATAAAATATCTAAATCAATTGTTTCTGATTCTTTTCTAACTAAAACATTTAAATATCTATTATTTTTTATAAATGAAGTTTCTAAAAATTTAAAATTATTTTTTTGATTTTCAATTTCTTTTAAAAAAGAAATAACTTTTGAAATAAAAAAACTAGATTCTGATGTTTTATTTGATTTAATTAAAATTAAATAAAAATTTTTTATTAAACAAAAATTTATATTATCATTATTTTTATTATAAAAAATATTTTTATCATAATCAAAATAAAAAATTTTTGATGAAATATTAATATTTTTAATATATTCTAAATGTATTTTTTCATCAATATCAATAAAAATCAAAGAATTAGAATTATTTATAAAAGTAAAAGGATTAATATTTTTATTTTGTTTTGCGAAATTTGAATTTTTTTCCATGATTATTAAAAAAAAAAAAGATATAGGAAAATTATATATGTATAATATTTTTATTATTTTAAAAATAAGAAAAATTAATTATTTATTTGCTTAATTAAGTGAATAAAAAATAACTACTAAAAAAAAAAGGTGTATATATATATACACACAAATTAATAAAAATAAAAAGTTTTTTTTTTCTGTTTATAGAGTTTTATTGTTGGCATTTTTTTTATTTATTGTTGTTATTTTATTATTTTAATTTAAATAAAAATGTCATCAACAAAAATAACTCCCTTCGGAAAATACATTCAAGGCGAAAAAATTGTTATAAAAAATAATTCAAAAAATGATAATTGTTGTAATAATTTTTTTTTAAATTTACCATGTTTTTGTTGTTGTTCACATATAATAAAAAATTTATTTTTAAATAATTTTATGAATATTGATTATTCTTTGATAACATTTAAAGATAAATGTGAAATCTTAAAAATTGCTGCTAAAAATGTTATTAAAAATAATACTGTTAAAAATAATAATAAAGAATATTTAGTTGCAGGTAAATATCAATATAAAAGTATGTGGACAAGAGATTTTTGTCAAGCATCTTTAGGTTTAATGTTGAGTGGCAATTCTAATATCGTTAAAAATCAAATTGATATATTATTATCTATGACAGATAAAGAATTAAAATTAGTTCCAAAGGGTCTTGATACAATTCCTCTTGAAACTAGAGTTGTTGAAGCAACTATAAAAGGATTATTTGGATGTAATAGAGAATCTTATTTTTCTGATAAAAATAAGTTGATACCACTTTATGTAGATTCATTGGTAAGTTTTATATATATATATATATATATATATATATATATATATATATAATTTAATAACATTTTTATTATTTAAATAAAATAGGGAAGTTCTGCAATTGATTCAAATATGTTTGTTATATTAGCTATTATAAATTATGTTGAAAATAACAAAAAAGGAGATAATACAATAATATATGAAAAAAGTGAGAAAATTAAAATGTTATATGATTATTATGATGATAAAAAAGATGAAAAAACTGGGTTAATAAAACAACCTCCATTTTCTGATTGGCAAGATAGTGTAAATAGAGGAGGATTTACATTTTTAACAAATCTTATATATTATAAGATTTCCAAATATCTTCTCCCTTATGCAAAAGAATACAACATAGATTCATCTTTTGTTATTCGATTGAAACGCGAAATAAATAAAAATTTTTATGATGATAAAAAAAAAATGTATCGTAGCATTTTAGACAAGGATTATTATAGTTTAGAATCTAATTTATTGGCAATTGATTGGAATTTTGTTGAAGAAGGAACACAAAAAAGGAAAGATATTTATGAATCATTAAGAGATTCTGAATTATGGAAAAAATCAAAATCAACATACCCTGGTCGTTCAACTTTTCCTAAATATCCATCAAGCCAAAAAGCTTTACATGTTAAACTTGTTTGTTTAGAAGGTTATCATGACAATGTAATTTGGACATGGATAACTGCTCTTAGTGCAAAAATTTCATGTAAAATGGATGATAAAGAAGAATATGAAAGAATAATAAATCTTCTCCATAAGTTATATATGAGGGATGGAACAATTTGTGAAACATATTTTCAAGATAAATATATGAAACCATTTGAATCTTTTATTTATAAAACAGAAGAAGATTTTTCTTGGTCAGCTGGAAAATATATTGAAATGATTAATGAAATTAATCTTAAAAATGATAAACATTTAAATAAAACAAGTAGGTTAACTAGTAATAAATTAACAAAAAATACTAATTATTTAATGTTATAAATTTAAGTATTTTTTTTTTCATTAAAAATAATAATTACTTTTATTTTTTCTTTTTTTTTTTATTTTATATATATATATATATTTATATATATATATATATATATATAATTATAAATAAAAATCCTAAAATATATGTAAAAAAATATCACCATCATCATTAATAATATTTAATGTTTTTATATTATTTTTTTGATTTTTAATTTTTTTAAAAAAATTCATAAAATTATATTTATCTTCTTTTGTTAATGATATAGAACAAATAATATTTTTAACATTATTATTATAATTTTTAATATTATCATTATTTTGATTATTTATTAAAAATAATAAATCTATTAATTTAAAACTATATAAATTTAATATATGTAATGTTTTAATATTTATTTTATTAATTAAATTAATAAATAATAAAATTTTTTCCATATTTGATGTTTCTTTTTCAGTTATTAAAAATATAAATTCTGGACCTTTTATATCATCTATTTCATCAATAATATAATCATAATCTTCAAATTTAATATTTTCATGAGCCTTTGAAATTATAGACAACCATTTTAATATTTCATCGTAATGTTTTATTAAAAAATCTATTGGTATATAACTTGATGTAACTCTTATAAATTTAGGATTCATATCAACAATTTTAAAATCTCCCCATTCTTTTTTATGTTTATATACATCATTATCATCTTTATATATCCATTCAATAGAATTTGAATAAATTCCATTTTCAATAAAATATTCTTCATATTCAAATGGAATATTTTCATCTAAATTATTTATATATTTATAATTATTTATTTTTTTTTCTTTTGAATAAAAAGAAAGTATATCATCCATTTAAAAAAAAAAAAAGAAAGAAAAGAATTATTTTATTTATTTTGTTTTAATTTTTTGAATGAATATTTAAAATAGAAAAAAAAAACTTTTTCTTTTTCTTCTTCTTTCTTATTCTTTTTTTAAAAATAAAAAAAATCATATATTTATGTGCATGTAATTATATATATATATATATATATATGTATATATATTTTTTTTTTAAAAATTATTATTGATTTAATTCTTTTTGGAAACTTTTTGAAACTTCAATTAATATATGAAATAATGAAATAAACAAATATCCAAATGCTTCTTTTTGACTAAAAATTATTAAATCAAAATCTTCTTCAGGAAGTGTTTCTATTTTAATAAATAATTGACATTCTTTTTCATCCAAATTTTTCACGTCGAAAACAAAATCTACAAAATCCATTAATTCTTTATTTTGAAGCTTAAATTTAATATACCCAGAATTATTTTCATCAAAATATAAGTTTATTGAATATGATTTTTTATCGTGTTCAAATGAAAAATCTACACCATTATCATATTTTAATATAGAACAATCTGGTATTTTTACATTTTTGTTTGATTTAAATATTCCAAAAAGATTTTCAGTTCCTTTTATATATTTTTGAATATTATCATCTTGAATGATTGACATTTTTTTAAAAAATAAATAAATAAATAATAATGATAAAAGTGGTTAATAAATTTAAAACAAAAACAAAAAAAAGAAAGAATTATGATTATTTTTATTTAATGAATGACCAATAATATTACATCAAATATTTTCTTTAATATTGTACAAAATAAATATTAATAAAAAATTTCTTACTTTTTTTTTGTTATTTTTTTTCTTTAAATAACGCAACATCTTTATGTTGAATGTTGTATATTTCGCGGGATGTTTCGCGGGTTCCCTTGTAAAATCATAAGGAGAACCGCGAAAATGGGTGTTGTATGCCGCGAAAGTGGGTGAACTAGCCCGCGAAAAGTGATGTTTTGAATGGAGCCCGCGAAAAAATCATCAAAAATAAAAATATTTATTTTTTTGTTTTTTTTCCAATTTTTTTCCCAAAATTTTTTTCAAAAAAAAAATTATAAAAATTTTTTCAAAAAATAAAAATGAAAATCTTGAAAAAAAATATTTTTTTTCTAAAATAATTTTTTGTCATTTTTTTCGCGGTCTCCATTCAAAACATCGCTTTTCGCGGGCTAGTTCACCCACTTTCGCGGCATACAACACCCATTTTCGCGGTTCTCCTTATGATTTTACAAGGGAACCCGCGAAAATATTAAACAGCTTCATGATAATTTTTTATCATATGCCTTGGTTGTTTGTGAAGTTATTTTTTTTTCGCGGGTTAATTCTCTATTTTTTCCATTTTAAAAAAACAATATTTTAACATCCAAGAGGAGATGTTATGTCGCAAAGTTTTTAACCATTTAACAAAGAAAAATATATATATTTAATAAATAACATTTGTTTAATAAAAAAAAAATATATATATATATATATATATATGTATGTATATGTATATGTGTATGCAAACATATAAATATATTTTTTATTTACTTTATTTTTTTTTTATATATAACCATATTAATTTAAAAAAAAATGGATCTTAACTTTGATGAAATTGAAATAATAAATAAAAATTTTATTACACTTTTGGAATGTTCTATGGGTATTTCTCATGATGACCAACAAAATATTGATATACCATATTCGTGTAAATATCCAATCGTATTTGATGAAAATAATAATTATTTAAAATCAGATGAAATTACTAATTTTGATGAATTTTATTTATATGAAGATAAACAAAAATACAGTTTGTATGAACAATTCCCTTCTTATAAACAAAAAGAAAAAAATAAAGATAATATTGATTTTGAATATCAAAATATAAAATTTAAAGTATCAAAATATTCAGATCCTTTTTATTATAGAGAAATTAAAATTAATGATATAAGTGATAGTTTTAAAAAAAAACATTATGAATGTGATGGAAAATTGTTAGATGATGATATCCGATTAAATTTTTCTTTTTTTATTGAAAAAAAATTTGAAACACAAATTTTTTATCATCTTGTTTTAAAATTTAAATATACTTTAGTTGATGCAAATAAAAATGAAATAACCACTAAATATTTTAATGACTTATCAAATTTATGTATTAACCATAATGGTATAAAAAATTTTATTGATGAAAAAACACGTAGACTCTCTAAATTTTTTGAATTAAAAATCGAAAAATCTTTTAAATATATTAAAAATGAAGAAGATTTTTTAAAAGAAATCGAATTTTTTTATTATATTCAAAAATTTATAATTGAAAATAATAAAGTTTTTTATTCTTTAACTCCACAAGATAAAGAATCTCGATCTATAAACAAAGTTTTAAGTTTAATGGATAATTTTCATAAATTATATTTAAATTTTTATAATTTAAAAATTGATAATGTTTATGATAATAAACAATTTATTAAAATAGGAAATTTTATTTTTGCAAATAATTTTATTAATGGAATTGAATTTAAATATTTTCCATATATAAATAATAATTCTTCTCGTTCCTTATATATTTTTAGTATTTTTATTTTAAAAAAAGAAAATGATTTTTTTAATGATTATGATGATGATAATGATAATATTAATGAATTTATATCAAAAAAATACAATATAAATAAATATGATGAAAATTTTGTTGTATTTAAAAATTATAATTTAAATTATCATAAAATTGATATAAAATATGATGGGTTAAATCCTAATTCTTTATTTGAAGATAAAAATTTTATTGAAAAAATAAATTTATTATTTTTAGATAATTATTTTAATATAAAAAAATTAAATAACAAAAATAATATTCATTATATAAATGATTTTTTTGTTGATTTAATGTATTTTTTTATGTTTTTTGATGAAAAAAAAGAAATATTATATGAAAACATTCCAATAAGTAGTAATTATATAAATGATTATGTTAATAATAATGATGATGATAACGATATTAATAATGATGATATCAAATTAAAATATATTGGATTAAATGATCCAATGTGTTATGGTGATTTTTTTTTATCAAATAAAGAATTGAGAATATTTGATTCTTTTTTTTGTGACAATGGAAAAACCTATTATTGTGAAGGAAATTTTTATGAAGTAATAAAATTTTCAATAGATTTTTCATTATTAGAATTATATTCAATTTATGACAATATTGAAAAACAATATTATTTTAAAATTTCTTTTGATGTTTTATATGAAACAATTTATAAAAATAATGATGGTAATGATAAAAGATCATCTGTCATGTTAAGTGATATACATAATTATTTCGAAGATAAATTTAAAAATTATAAAGATGTAAATATTAGCGATATTTTAGAATATAACAATATATCCTTTTTTACATTAAAATTTGAATTAATTTTTTCATCTATTCAACACCTTTTTTATTTAAAAAATTTATTTATATTGGATAATTATTTTAATATCAAAAAATATGATGTTATGTTTAATTCTGAAAATAATGATAAAAATAATGATAAAAATTTTACTATTGCCAGTGAAAAATTATTTGATATTTTAAAAATTAAGAATGAATCTATTACATATGAAAAAAATGAACAATATGGAGAATATAAGTTTTCTTTTAGAAAATCATTATCTTATCAGGTTTTGTTTGAAAGGCTTTCTGATACCAAGGATGATTGTGGTGATCTTTTTAAAATAACAATTGAAGTTTTTAATTGTAATTTGCCTCAAGAAGATAAACTTATTAAAGATTTTTATGTTGGTGAATTATATAAATTTTTTAAAAAAAGTTTTGACAATAGTTTATTTCTTATTGATAATGGAATAAAAGTTTCATATAGTGAAATAAAAGATGTTGATAATCAAAATGAACATTTATTTATTTTTGAATATAGAGCATTAAATCCTTTATCAATGTTTGTAAATAATATATATTTCACAAGAATTTTAAAACATTTACAAATATTTTTACAACATAAAGATGAATATAATATTGTTATAAATAGTGAAGATGATTATGATATGAGTGATGATGATGACAATAATAATAACAACAATAATAATAATAACAATTTAGCCAATAGCAATTTAGAAAAATGGGGTTTTATTAATGATAATAAAACAAGTTATTTTGATAATCATTCTAATACAAAAATATTTGATATAATTAAAATAATTACAGGTTCTGATGATAGTTATAATAATAAAAATTATGTTAAAATTGATAATTATTATGAATATTTTGATAATCATAATGAAATCAGAATTTATGGAGATCCAAATAATAAATGCTTTTGTGAGTGTAAAATATTAAAAAACAATGTTAAGATTATTTTAGATTATGACATAAAAAATGAAATTATTGATATTTTTTATTTATCAAAAGATAAATATTTTATAAATAATTTAAATTTAAATTGTATTGAATTTAGAAATCGTAATGAATTAAATTTTAACCATGGAAGAAATGGATATTTTTGGTATTTGAAAATTTCACCAAAGAATTATAATAATATTGATGAAATTATCAGAAATTTAGTTTTTGTGAATTTTTTTATTAAAAATTATATTGATAAAAATTATAATAAAATGGATTTAAATAAAAAAAATATAATTAATAATAAAAATTATATCTATGAAATTTATAATAAACTATTAAAATTAGTTTTTATTGATTCATATAGTTTTGAGAATGGAAATTGTATATTTATTTGTAATAAAAAAAAATTTAATATTGAGTTAATTTTAGGAAATGAAAATTTTTTGGAGCTTAAAATAGTCCCAATATATACTAATTATTTTAAATTTTTAGAAAATCTTCAAAACATTATTAAATATTTTGATTTACCAGATTATGATTATAATATTAATAAAATTGATGTTCGTTATGATAATTCTATTTATGTTATTGAAAAAGGTGTTAAAATATCTGTATTTTTCTCCAAAAGAGAAATTGAATTAAAATATTCTGCATTAAATATTTTAGATTTCCAGTACGAAAATCCTAAAACTTGTATTTTTTTAAAAAAATATGATTATATCATGGGTTTTAAGAATATTGCATATAAAAATAAAAAACGTTCAAGTGTAGGACATTTAAAAAAAAAAGGTGATAAACGTCAAAAGGATGGAATTTTAAATAAATTTGGTGATGTTAGTTTAACCCAAGAAAAAACATATTATAAAACCCATCGTGTTTGTAAAAATTTAATTATTCATAAAAAAGTATGATAATGACAAATATAAAAAAATAATAATTTATTCCATTTTTTCTTAATCTTATTTTTTTTGAAAAAAAAAGTGTAGTTCATCGTTGATTCTTCTGATATATATACATATATATATATAAGGAATCGCTTTTGTTTTTTTCCACATGAAAATTAAAAAAAATTTCTTTTTTTTTCCGCATTAAAACAAAAAATTTATTTTTGTTTTATTGTCATTGCTTTTTATTTTTAATATATATTTATATATACATATATATATATATATATATATATATATATATATATATATATATGT
>Ga0209174_10001538_pt1 | contig 16169 bp, 18 predicted proteins | sample JI91814BDNA_FD_187505 | JGI IMG/M metagenome (GOLD analysis project Ga0209174, IMG submission 187505) | Wastewater effluent complex algal communities from Wisconsin, to seasonally profile nutrient transformation and Carbon sequestration -... | ecosystem: Engineered > WWTP > Effluent > Algae...
AGAAAACGTTTATTGAATAAGTTCTAATACATTGTTCTACATTAGTGATTTTGTTTACCTCTCTCAAAATAATCATAGCATCATAGTAAGTGTACACTTCCAAAACGTTAGATCCTGATTGTTGTTTTTTCCATTGAGCAATTAAAGCAATATCACTTTGTTCTTCAGCGTTCAAACCAGAAATTTCAATACCGTTAGAGGTTTCCAAATCAATGGCCATGGCAAAAGCACATGAACCCACATTACCTGCAGCAGCACTACCAGTAGTTGCTGCTGCCACTTCTTGAACGACATAAGTAGGATGTCCATTAACGGAATAACCTGTGAGAGCATGAACGTAATCATGTTCTGGTAAAATGTCACTTGATGACGTTCCAGCAGCATTAGCATCAACTGGTACAGCCCATCTCAAAGTGTTACATGAGCTTGACAATCTATAATCTCCAACAATGTTGAGAGCCTTTTGTAGTTCAGTCCAAGCTTCAGCACCACCATTTGGAACGTCACCACCAACAGTAGTGGACAATTGAACTGGAGCAGCAGGGAAATATCTAAAGATGAGTCAATAAACTTACCTCCCACCAATACGATATTGATAATTTTGCAAAGTATTACCTACTCCACTAGTAAGGGTACTAGAATCGTACAAGAAAGCATGAGAATCTTTTCCAATATCAGCAGGTGAACGTCTTTGTACAGCAAACAAAGCTTTCACTGAACGAGATCGTTCTTGCACCATCAAGTTCACATTAGCTGCTCCAGCAGTAGAGAAAATGAATGTATGCCATGAAGAGAACTAGTTGAGAAAGACAATACCTTAATTGGGACCCCTCCTTCTCTCAATCCCTTTAGGAACATGGCATCGTAACTTGAATCGAATTCCAAAATTTCAGGAATCAAGTTGACGTTAGTCACATAATAAGATGGTGCAGCACCAGTGGCTCCACCTGCTTTGGCAATCATACATGAAGCAGGGTTTTCCAGAGTAATTTCAATGGCCAATTGAGAAGCCATAAATTTGGTAGGGATCTGTAATGAGATTGAAAATTACCAATTTGTCTTGAGTAAACAATCCCAAAGCAAAGTTGATTTGATATCTACGAGTACTATATTTAGTAGATCCAGGTGAATTTACTGCAGTTGTAGCATTTGGAACTGCACCATTTGAATCAAACAATTTAATAGTGGTTTCATCAGTGTTTGTGGCAGCACCATAACCTTGAATGAAAGTTTGTCTAGTGTTGACAATACCTGGAACACCTGTACCAGGAGCATAACCAACAGTGTAACCTCCTACACCTTCGTTAATAGAAGTTTGATCCAAAGTACCACTTTGATTGGTTCCAGTCCATTCAGTCAAACCACGAACAATAACTATGATTATTACCAAAACTTACCATTGTAATTGATCATGTCTTCAAGTGGAGTAGAACCATACAACAAACGAACTCGAGAGAACAAAGATTGAATCTAGAATAAATTAAATAATTACATTGTTTTGGAAACGAACAATTTCGTTAGCAGTGGTTCCATAAGAGACCAAAGTCACATCAAATTCCATGGTGGTGTTGATTGGATTTACGTACCCTGATTGTAAATCAATCCATTACCTTGAGCTGGGAATTCAAGACGCATCACTTGGCCAGGTTGAAAAGTAGATCCATTCTTTGGAGGAATACGTGGAGTCATCTTGACAGCCTTGTTGGCCTAATAGTGTTAGTAAAGATGTTACCTGAGATGGGAAGGAATAACGAGCATTGAAAGGAACAATGACTTCTTCAGAAGCTGGATACCCTAAAGTTAGAACGTCAATTACATTTAAAGTGTGTAGACATTTAGTAACAATCGCACACAAAATGTATGAAACGAATTGTATATGAAAAAAGTCAAGGAAGTCATTGAAAAGGTCCAAAAGTTTCGTAAATCAGCTGCTGGACAAAAAATTGAGAAAGCAGCTGTGAAAGCAGGTACTGGGTTCTTGAAAGAATCAGGTTTAGGTAAAATGGGTGCAGATAAAGTCAATTCTCTACTTGAAAAACATACGAAAAACAATCCTACTGCAGATGCTATTAGAAGTATTGCTCATGCTTCAGTTTCTAATTATTTTCAAGAAAAGGAACCTTTACCATCACCAAAAGAATCTTCTGTTGTAGGAACTCCTACCATGAAACCAAAACCTTACCTCCATCCTTCCCCTAGATCTGCAAGATCCGAACATGAACACCAAAGATAAATTGTATGAAACTATAATAAATGAAAACGTTAGATGGTCAGGTGGATTATCATATTGCTATTGATCATTCTGTTGTTATTGATCTTCCTACCCGTAGTGTTCCTGAATCTCACATCAAAGCAAACATAGTCATGTCAACCACAAAACGTCGGAAAAGAAAGTATGCTAATAAAAGTAATGAGTGATTTGAAACCTTTTGAAGTAGAAGGACCTGTAAAATATTTCAAGGTATTGACATTACAAGAGAAACAATTATTGCTTGATCATAAAATGATTCAAGAAAAAGAATTGAATGCCAGAATCATGTCTTTTCATGATTCTAATAAAAGGGTGATTGGTTATGATATACAATCTGATTGATTATTCTTTACAATAAATGATTCAACCTACAGATCATTGGGATTCTGTTCCAGTGTTTTCATCGGATGATATCGAAATTTATGGTCAACCGGATCTTTATGGTTATACAGATTATTATGTTATCGAGACAGATGCTACTGCGAGACCATTTGAATCGGATTACAATTACAATAGTACAATGAATTTCAGACCTATTCATAGGTACAAGAGAATCGAAAGGTTTACTTTTACTTTGGCCTATTTGGTAGGTTGTAAAGGTACCGTCCCACAAAAAGTATTGGATGCCTGTTGTGATGTCCCACGTAATCAAGCCAGTATTTGGAACGACATCAAAATTATTTTGAAAAAGAACAAGTGGAATATTTACTACAATCGAATAGCATTGATTATCAATTATTTAGGATTACCAGTGACTGAAAATATGACCAACAAAGTGTTTGAAGCCATCATTTATGATTTTAAACAATTGAATGAAAAATTTGAAAGATCCAAAAAGAAGGAATGGAATCGTCGTTATTTTTTAAATTTAAAGTTTGTAGCTCTGAAATTATTACAGAAACATGCCATTGTCTTTGGTGTCAAAATTCCATTGATTAAAACACAAAGAAAACTAAAAGTGTTGAATGAATTATGGGATGATATATTATAAAATTAAAAGTTAATCACCACACCATTTGAATAAATTTTGAAGGAACCCGAAGTAGAAGCGGAAGAGACCAATGAATTGTTGTTGATCAAATACAATTTAGGATTACTACCGTTGGGTGTCCATCGACAATAAGATGTTTGTGATCCATTCGTTCCTGGCATGTCTTCAACCCATGCCGGTGTTTTTTGAATAAAAGACGAACCAAACGTAAAACTGGATAACATGAGATATAAATTGGTCCATGAACTACCACCTGTGAATGAACCTTCCACAGAAACCAATACAGTACAAGAGTATCCACAACTTACAATTTGACAAATATTTTGAGTGATCGTGACCGTTCCTAATGAACCAGTGTCCACTCCTAAAGAAACAGTCATACCATCGTATCTATAAGTATAAGCATAGGTACTAGTACCAAAGTAGACTCCACCAGAACCAATTGTTAAAGCTGCAGCTCCAGAACCAGATTGTACCAACACACGACCACCTGTTTGATTTCGAATGATACCATCACCAGCCAACGAACTAGTACTAAATTGATTGTTTCCATCGGCCACAGCCATTTCCAAGACTTTAGATCCTGCTGAATTGGATTGTATTGTAATAGAAGCTGGACCTGTAGTACTAGGATAAAAATTAGCCAACACTACACTGGCATGAGAGACAATTGTCAAAGCATTGAGTCCAATACGATTGGTACCTGATGAACTTCCTTTGGAAGTAATGTACATTAATAAATTTCGATCTGTTGCATTGTTGTACCATTGATGAATGAAATGTTCAGTCGTCAGTCTAGCTGTATTGTATCCCCAAATAAAATTACCACCTGCAATGTTTCGATCAATGAATAAATTGTCTTGACCACTAGGTCCTATCAAAAGGGTATCATTTGAACCTTGGGTCGTTCCAGTTCCGTTCAGTGTTGCGGTACTGAGGGTGGTACAGGTGATGGATGTTGCGGTTGCGGTTCCTAATACTGGTGCTGTGTATGTTGGAGAAGATGTCCAGGAACAAACAGAACCTGCTCCAGAAACTAAAACTTGACCGGCTGTACCTGCTCCATTGGGTAAAACAAAATTCCAAGCTGAACCTGTAGTGTTGGGTTTAATTGAAACCGATCCAGAACTAGATCCTATCAAAGTAACAGAATTGCCTCCTCCAACGTTTACATTTCCAGATACATTCAAGGTTGTATTCACTTCCACACGATCTGTTCCTGAACTAGACCCTTTTGAATAAACGGCAAACAACAAGTTGGCATCGGTTTGATTGTTGTATACTTGGAAACGAGCATTTTCAATCGTATCTTTACCAGTGAGGTATCCAAAGATAAAGTTACCACCGACACGATTACGATCAATAAACATGTTTTGAGTTCCACTAGGACCACAAGCGAGTCTGTCATTGACACCTTGAAGTGTTCCTGCACCTTGTAACGTGGCAGTTGTTAGAGTCGTAAAGGCACCAGTGTTTGGGGTGGTAGACCCAATAGTTCCAGGAATAGCCCATGTATTTCCTAATAATTGAGAGACATTCAAGTTGGGTACCACAGTCGTTGACGTCACTGTTAATGGAGCTGTTCCAATAGCTATCGTAGAAATTAATTGAGTACCGGTGATAGTGGATGATCCTGTAATTGTAGACGAAGCTGTTAGAGTTGTGAAAGCACCCGTAGTAGGTGTGGTTGAACCAATAGCACCAGGAATTGCCCAGGTATTACCCAACAACTGTGACACATTGAGATTAGGTACTACAGTGGTTGATGTGACTGTAAATGGGGCTGTTCCTATAGCAACCGTTGAAATTAATTGCGTTGCTGTGATAGTGGATGAAGCAGTGATAGCTGTTGTAACAATCCCTAAAACACCCAACACATTCAGTGTTTCACCGATATAAACACTTTTAGCAACACCTAATCCACCAAAAGACCGAAGAGCTCCTGTTGATGCAGATACAGCATCAATGGTACTTGTGGTGTACAAAGCATCGTTTCCTTTGATTTCACCAGATGCTTCAAAGTAGACACAAGCGATACCACCTCCTACACCTACCAATGCAGAACAATCAATACCATGACATTTGAAAGCACCACCGGAATCCATAAAACAACCTGAACCAATGACACCAGTAATGATAGATCCAACGGGTACGATAACACCGAGAGCGGTAATGAGACCAGTTCCCATAGCACCACAGGTGACAGCTCCAGTAACCAAACTAGTAGACTGTAATGTACCACAGGTGGTATTACCTGCTTGAAGTGCACCACAGGTCACATTACCGGTTGCTAAACTGGTTGATTGTAATGCAGCACAAGTGACATTACCAGCTTGAATAGTACCAGTCGACACACTCGTCGATTGCAATGCGAGACAAGTCAAATTACCAGCTGTTAGAGCTCCAGTTGTAAAACTTGTACTTTGTAAGGCAGCACAAGTGATATTACCAGCTTGAATGGCTCCACAAGTAATATCACCGGTTGCTAAACTGGTTGATTGTAATGCTAAACAAGTTACATTACCACCCTGAATAGCACCTGTGGTCAAGTTGGTTGATTGAAGTGTTAAACAAGTGGTATTACCAGCTTGAAGTGCACCACAAGTGACATTACCTGTTACCAAACTTGTAGATTGTAAAGCTAAACAAGTGGTATTACCAGCTTGAACTGTCCCGGTAGTTAAATTTGTACTTTGCAACGTACCACAAGTGACATTCCCAGCTGTCAAACCACTCAACGTTGTAAATCCTGCAACTGAAAGTGTCCCTGTGATAGTCACATTTGTCAAGGTAGATAGACCTAGAGCTGATAAATTACCAGTGACTGTCAAACTACTAATGGTTCCTGTACCAGTGACAGTCAGGTTAGTTAAATTCGAGACACCTGTTACTGATAATGAAGTTAATGTCGCAGCTCCAGTGCAGGTGAGAGATGTCAACGTGGTTGTACCTGTTGCTGATAACGTTGCTAATGTCGTCGTACCCGTAACTGTTAAATTGGTCAGGGTAGATGATCCTGAGACCGTTAATGTTGTCAAGGTAGTCGTACCACTGACGTTCAACGTTGTCAAAGTCGTTGTACCAGAGACAGTCACACCTACCAGTGTTGGATTATCATTCAAAACCAAAACTCCCGTACCTGTGGTAGATCCTCCAATAGTAATGGTTCCTTCTGCAACATTATCAACAGGTGATCCAGAGACAGTCAGAAACGATGGAACATTCAGAGTGATCTTTTGAATGAATTGTTGCCAAGTGGTTGATGAACCAGATCCTCCACTGGTCAAAGCTTTACCTGATGTTCCCATAGCATTCGGTAAAATAAAATCATAATTCAATCCACCTGCACTTTTCAACAAGATATTGTTGGTTTGAAGATAATTATCAGCCTTGACAATATACCCTTCAACTGTTCCACCTAAACCTAAAGTACGACCTGCAACAATATTACCTGCGTTCGTTCTGATTTGTCCGGCTCCACACGTAATGGTACCGACCGAGACATTGAGATCACCTCCTAATAAATCCATTGACCCTGGAGTGATGGTCATTAGTTCGATACCAACATTTGTAAAACTAAACTTGAGTTGTTCAAAAGTCCAATTGTCTCTGATATGAACGTTTCCTTGAATTCCCATTCCACCCTTCACCACCATCGCTCCAGTATTTTCATCTGTGGATTCTGTTTCGGTAGGTATAGTAATAGTCGTATCTTCAATATGAACTCTAATGGTATCATCCGTTGTTAATTTGATGGATTTATTGAGACCTTGAACGGCAATATCCATTCCAAAGGCATCTTCCAATGTACGAATGATACCTCTACTTGATGACACAGAAACATCAATCATGGGTGTGGTAGATTGGTACACAATCATTTCTTTGGTACTGATTTCTTCAATAACAGCATCAGTAGAAATCAAATGAGTGACTGTACCATTGTTACTGGTAAGATTGATTGAATTGATATCATTTGTTTGAATGGATTGAAATCCACCCGTGGTTGCTGTCACGTTCCGTGTAATGACATTATCAGTGACCAACGTTGAACTATTGGTGGATCCAAGACTGTTTTTAAAATTAAAGGTAGGTGTGACACTATTGGATTGAACAAAATCAAATTGAGTTCCTGAAGACACTCTGTATTGATTGGTAGGTTCGGTGGCAATGAAATGTCCAGAAGTATTGGTTCCACTACTAAAATTTCCATCCACTGTCAAATTTTGAGTGATATAGGTATCATTCTGAATAGTGGTTGGTCCTTTGATGGTCACAGCTCCTTCTACCACTTCTGTTCCAGTGACAATTAAATTGGAGATTTTCACATTTTCTTCACCATCCCCTGTTTTGTAAGGGAATGGATACGTCATCCCTGTATCACCTGGCATTTTAATAAAGAGCCATACATTTACAACACAAGAACGATTTTATTCACATTAATGACTAAAAGAGAGAGTCTTTTGGCGTTTTGTTCAATTGTTTGAAAATCTTGCATTTCATGATTCATCTTCAACAATTGTTCCAAAGTCACCATCAAACGATCTAGTTTGGTGGTCAAGATCTTGTAAGGATCTTGTTTGTTGGGTTGATATTCATTCATTTTACCTTTTGAAAAATGATTGACATTGTTGTAGGCAATCACAACTGTTTCGTACACTTTGGATGATTCTTGGATACCAATCATTCCTTTTTCAATTTGTAAATTGATGATTTCAATTTCAACTTTTCGTTGTCGTAACAAGACCACATAAAACATCATTTTCAAATGGTGTTTGGAAGCCCAATTGGATTCACAAATAGACATCAAAACATGGTATTGCCAAACCAATTCTGCAGATTCATCTCTTTTCTTGAATAAAGCAACTTGACGTTTACGACAGTATAGATCAGTAATGGAGGGTGATTTTGAAGTGTACATGTTCTTGACATTGACCTTTGGTAACAAGACTTGACGTTCATCTTGTTCTACAGAGTATCCATCATAGATCAAATCCATTTCTTCTTGTTCATCATCTTCAATAGATTCAATATCCGAAATATCTATAATGATACAATCTTGATCGGACATTTTTGTATGTAGATTATTAAAAATGACGGAATGTTATATTTCATTAATGGGTCTCTTTTTATTCATGATATCTGAGGTTTTAGCTGTGACCCCCGTCCAAGCGAATTCTGTGCTACAATTGATCATGCGATTCTTTAGAACACAGACACAACAAGATATTGAAATTCCAATTAGATCAGACAGTAAATCTTAAAATTGAGTATTCCCTATCTTGCAATGAATCACAAATATAAACAGACGTTTCTGGTCCTCCAACGTAGTGTAATAAATCAACAAATTGTTTCCATCCTTGAATTTGTCTTGCTGATTCCAAAGTGAGTAAATTTTGATGACAATCTTCAATAGCCAATACAATCACTGGGTACTCTTTTGTTTCATATTCAAAAATAGAATCTTGAATTTCGTTTGAACCGCTATACCAAATGACATCTCCATACCTTTCTCCTTGCAAGATAGCCAACAATCCTAATTGTATTTCTGGTCTGACAAATTCACCCAAATCATTGACCGAAACATTAAATTGATTGTATATTCTTCTTGGTGAAAAAGTAGCATCATCCAATCCCCAATTGGATGCAATTTCAAAGAAAAAGGTTTCATGTTTTGCAACATTACGAGCCATAAATGTATCATTGAAAATACATTTGGCATATTGAAACACCCAATGAATTCCATTTCGCATGGTATTGTGTTCATTGTTGAATCCATCAGGTACAATCTCTTCTCCAACATATCGATTGTAATATTTTCGCAACAAGTAGGGATTGTTGTACATGAGTCGTTCAGCATCATCAAATTTACATTGTTTGAGTAACCAATCAATGTGATAAATCAAAATTTGATGAATCAATTCCACAGGTAAAGGCATTGTAAAGTACATTTTCGGATAAAAAGGAGTTGGTTCAAACAAAGTGCTGATCTTGTAAGTGCGATAGTATCCATCGATAGATGGAATCATTTCCCATGCTTTGCTTTGAGAATCGAGTAAGATGTAACCCATAAGAAGAAAGGAAACTGATTAATTATTTAATGATGATTGTCATGCGTGTGGCGTGACACATGATAATCATTTAATGGTGATCATCATGTGTGGTGGCTTGCTCAATGACATTTTGTGTGTAGCTCTTTAGATGACAAGAGTTGGTGTTTACTTTCAATCTTGGTCTTCTTCATGGTCTTCACAACATTTAGATTTAGAAAATTGTGAAGGTGATTTAGTTTATTTAGCATTTGTGAATCCTTCGTGTTCCTATCGATCAGGTCAAATGACATTTGCTGGTACAGGATTGGATTTCTCTTCTGATTTCAAAGTAGTCAAGTCAGCTATTGAGGTGTTGAAATCAAAAAACAAAAAGGTGATGTTATCGGTTGGTGGAGCCACGTATCAATTCAATACCATTCAAGTTGAGAATATTTTAGCTTTACAAAAAGATTTAAATTGTGATGGTATAGATATTGATTGGGAACCTACTACAGGAGATCATGATGCATTTGCTGAAGTGATTAAACAATTTGGGGTGAGAAAGAGTGGATATCTTTCTGCAGCAGTGTTTTCTGTTGGAGCTTATGGTGAAGGTCAATGGAAAGATTCAAAACCTCAAGGCATGTATACAGGATTGAATCGTAAAGGGTTATTGGAAGCAGGTCATTATTTGGATTGGATCAATATCATGTCGTATGATGCCAGTGATGAATTCAATCCTACCGAAGCCTTTCAAGCCTATAAATCTATTTATCTCAAAGATATTTATTTGGGTTACGAGGTAGGTCAACAAGCTTGGGGAGGCTCCTTGTTAACGTTAGAGCATGTGAAATTGTGGACGCGTTATATTTTGTCTCAAAAGGGACATTTCTTTATTTGGTCTTGGCAGAAAAGTGGTCAACCCAATGCCAAAATGGTGATGGATACCATTAGACAAATGCAAGATCCAGGTACGTCTACTCAACCTATAGATTTACCATCTATCGAACCCAACGTTCCTGTGAAACCTCCAACTGAACCCATACCGAAACCAAAGGAACCAACGGAACCAAAAGAATCTGATGGATGTGAATGTATCTGTCATTTTGAATCCAATGAATGGAAACCTTGGCAATTTTATAATTTAAGAGATCAAGTCAAGTATCTTGGACAAAATTATTCTTGTTTACAACCTCATACGAGTCAACCTGATTGGTTACCCTCAAACACACCTGCTTTATGGAATAAAATATGATTTGTATTGTAATGGGACAGTTTGACAAGTTGATTAGTCACATGGAACGTAAATTAGAAGCGTTACGTAAATCAAACGATAAGCCACCAAAGTTCACTGAACCATTGAACGTGACAAAGAAAGGGGGGTCCAAGGTCGGTGAACTCAATGTCATCAAGGTCAGTGAGACTGTCAAGGACAAGGTCAAGGACAAGGTCAAGAAAAAGGTCAAAAAGCAAACAAAATAAAAACATGATATGCGTCGCAAATCTATTCCAAAAAGACACATGAATCCTACTATTGGTTTTGATGTATTGGTAGCTACCTTTGATGATCTGATCAATGAGATCAAAGCTAAAGAATTACCTTTACTTGATCTATTGCAATATTACTTGCAAAAATTCAATGCTACCTTTTTTAATCATGAATTAGGTGGAGCCATCTTTTTGACACTTTGGAATGAACATCAAGTAGGGTTTGAACAAATGATGGTGATTAGACAACAATCTGTCTTTCAAAAACAAGAATTGTGTCTCCAAGATTTAAAAGATATGATGATTGTCTATGACCCTCCCATGTATTGTTTTTGTACCTCAAACCCATTCAAGTATATGAACAAACCTATTTTGGACAAGAAAATGAATTTGTTCAAGAAAGGTATTGAACTCTTGTTTGGTATTGAAACCAGACCTATTTTTTACCCTTTTTGAAAATAAAATCGTTTATTCATAATGTTTTGTTGGATCATAATCAGGTTGGTTCATATCAAACAAAAAGGAGGATTCAGGTTGGAAATCACCATAAGGTATCACCAAACGATTGTCCATTGGATGATTGACTCCTTTATCATACGCTCCAGTAAGTTTCTTGACAGCATAAGATTCTGTTGGAATAATTTTGTTTCTACCCAAAGAAGATTCAAATCGTAAGGTAGGTGCTCCGATAAGGTATTGAATACCATTAGGATCCTCACTGGTTTTATCCAATACCAATTTCTTGAAGTTTTCAAAGTGAAACTCTTTCGCATTCTGATAACTAGGTTCAAATCCTTTACAGACAACCTTGTAGTAATTCACTCCACAAGTTGTTTGAATGTGTAAAGCATAGGTCTTTGGTGCTACAAACACAGCTTCTCTGATATAAGCTTCTCCTGTAAATGTTTTGCCTCCATCCTTCAAGATTTTGGGTACTTCATTAGTTAAATCTCCCAAATTGTCTCCAACAAATGGCATCGTATCTTCTTTACGCAAGTAAATGATGGCTGAATCTGTATCACAGTAAAGAGCTCGTTGACCATGAAGTTTCAACACTTTACGATTCAACATCACTCTTCCCCACGTAGATACATGTGCTGCAATATGAACAGCAGTGTTTTGCAAGTTATTGAGATCGTTTGCTTTGCGATAATCGTAGTGAATGTAGGAATCTGTTTTTGGTACACAAGATATCATTTGATATTCTCCTGATGCAAATTTTCGTTGTAAAAAGTGTTCTCGTTCCACCGTATGAACCCATTCAGTCACTGCATACGATTTTTGTCCCAATTTTCCCCATAATGAATTCAACATCAATTTGGCCAAGGAACGTAACCCTTCATTTCCAGTTTGTTCAGCTTCTTCCTTGACTTTGAAGAAAAAGTTGACATACTTGTCAAAGGTGTTTTTGGTACGACCAAAGATGTAAGCTTTGTGTACTTTGGTCACTTGAATCTCTCCTGATTCAATAGATTCTTGAATTTCTGGCCAACAGTATGTTTCTTTGACAGTATCTTCATTCGTAAACATCAATTTGGGTTCACCAGATACATTCTTGATACGTCCTAAAGTAGGATGAGTCACGTATTTTAAATGTTTGGCATCAATTTCCAAAAATCCTGTACGATGTTCCATGAATTCTAAAAGAAATTCATTGGTCATATTCTCCTTGTTGCGTAATGTATAATCTTCATCCGGTTTTCCAGAAGGGTAATAGGTATCATGTACTTTACAATCTTGAACGGATGGATACAATGATTTGAAATCATAGTAATGGATTCGATCACCACGTTCAAAAGCTTCATCCGATAATCGTACCACTCGAGCTCTACGATCTGTACGTCCACCATGTAATGCTTTTCTAAAAAATTCAGCTTCCGATTTCTTCAAGGTAGCGACTTCATCTGTTGGCATAAAAAATAATTGCCACATATCTTTGGCCCAGGCTGGGGATGTTGAAAAATTTAAAGGTGTCAAATAAATATCACCCAAACCTTCCTTTTCACCCAACCCTTTTTGCATTTCCATAGCTTTGGCATGATACATGTACAGTGCACGAGCTCCCACTTCTACATCTGCGAATAAATAAGACCATAATTCCTTGTCAAATTCCCATGGAATCGTTTCTTCAAATGGGTTTTGAAGATGATGACGATGATAGTTTGGTATAAATTCTTTGACTTGATCATTGATAGTGTTGGAAGCATTACGACGTTCTTGCTCTTTAAACCACCAATCAATCAGTTTCTTGCGATCTTCAGGTTTCTTTGTATCAGGACTGTACTCTTTCAAAGGTGGTAAACCATCCATATGTTTGGTACCCCAAGCATGTTGTGACAGGCGTCCATAAGGAAATTCTCCCTTCTTCAACGTATCTGTAAACCCAAACATCTTTGGAAGTTTTGAAAGAGGTGCAGCCAAATGAGCCCAAGAACAACGAAAACAGACATCCAAAGCTCGAATAGATAAAGCTTTCGATCCAATCATGGATACTTGACAAAGATTCTTCAATTTCAATTTTGGTTTCATGGGTTTCCAAGGATATTCAATCACTCCATTCTTTACCGTTGCTTGCGGTACCAAACGTTCTTCACAATGATAAGAATCTCCAGCCAAATCAAACTTCCATTTGTTGAGAATATGATCCAAAATAAATTTACCATCAAATTTTGACCCATTGTGAGCCCAAAGGATAGGTTTGATTGTTTTACCTTGAATGTGATAACATACCAAATCCATAAACGTATCCAAATCTTTTCCATAAATCAGAATGGAAGGTAATCCTTCATGATCAGAAGGTCGTTCTTCAAATATGATTTTGTCTTGTAATCCTGATTTTTGTAAAATCTTCAAGATCGTTTCATACATGATCATGTAATGTTCTTTCCATTTGCCAACATTTTCAAAAGGTAAACAAATCAGTTTCATCGCCCATGCCATCACTTCATGTCGATACTTTCCATTTTCATTGTTTTCATCTTCACGCATTCGACAGGTTTCAAAATCGTAAAACCAATGACATTCGAAATATTCTCCCTTTTCACTATTTTGAAATTTGTGTTTTCGTACATTGTTGCCTTTTGCTTTTTGTTTTTGTTTGTTGTCATTCATAAAACAAACATGTCCCAAGAAATGATCGTAATTTGGAAAGAGTTCTTTACAAACACGACATTGTTGATACGGTTTACATTCGTGTGTCACTCCAATTTTCTTTGGGCAACGACAGGTTTGACATTTTTCTTTGAGAAATCCTTCAGGTGGTTGACAATTTGTTTCTGAATGTTTGTCCCAACAATCCGGTCCATGAAAAAAGGTTTTTTCGCAACAATCACAAAAATATCCATCATTTTCAATAGCCAGATGAGCATCATAATTTTCTTTTCGAAAGTAGAGTTCTTTGCAAATGTTACATTGATAGTGTGGAATGTTTTGACCATAACATGCATGACCGGTAAATGTTTGCTCTGAAAATGATGTAAAACACCAAAAACATTGCAAACGTCCTTTCTGTTTACCATCAAATAAAAAGATTCGGAAATTGTTGATGGGATAGTAATGAGATTCTTTCATATCTAATAAAATATGAAACGTATTAGGATCCAATTCAGTTTTGATCAATTGACCATTTGTATCACATGGTGGTACCCTAGTATCAATCAATCTGTTACCAATCAGGACCTTGAAAGACTGCTAATAATCCTTTGGTATTTGTAAAAATGACGATACGATAATGTGTCCATCTATCCAATTGTAATAATTGTTGAAAATGTTCATTTCGTACCATTCCATCTTCAATACCAAGAGTGACTCCAAATCGTTTTCCTGCTTCAATCCAATCAAAGAATCGTGTTTTTAAAAGGAAATCCTTCTCCTTGAGTAACAAGATGGCTAAAAGACCACAGAGTTTGACTTCTTCAATAACGTTAGCGTACGTTTGAATGAGTGGATGTGTTATCAAACCCATATTTTTCAAATGAGTAGGTAACACTCTTGCACCAGGTGTACAACCAGCTCCAGCAACAAGTCGATTCATACGACGTCCAATCAATTGAACACTAATTCGCATTCCAACAATTTCCAATGTTTCATCAGAATGTAACATGCCACTATAAAGGTTGATAAAAACATCACTGGTAATGGCTGCAATATGACCAAAAGTACGTTGACGAAGGTATTCATAAGAATCTTCGTTTGGAAACCATTGGACCAGAAACGTATGAGCTTCATTGGGATCAAAGTGATAATGTTGTAATAATGTTTGTCGAATGAATAGAGTAACATCTTCCATTCGTTCCGCAGGTGTACGTTCTTCTGTGGGTGTATCCAGAAAAGTAAATTCGAAATAGGGTTCTTCAACTCCCATCATTGGGTTGATGATAATATGACGTTGAATATTACGATACTGATTATTCATTCGAATCGTACCCTTCAATCTTGACAGTTTTATAGCACCGACATTTTCAAGGGATCTCGGAAAAAATTAAATGACTTTATTTCTCCATTTGTTACAAAGGGTGGCCCTTGGGTATTTAAATTTTTGAATGAAAACCCTAGTTTTTTTTAAAAAAAGAAAAAATATGTTTACAGGATACAATGGTTACAAAATGACTTCATATGATTTGGATAAATTCAATCGAACGATGAAACAAATTTTTAAAGTTCAAGGCATTTTGTTTCGAGAAAGCAAGAAGAAGCAATCAGTACTGGAACAAGAAAAATTGATTGAATACAGAACTACAATGAAAAAGTTGTTGGAAAGAACAAAACCTACTTATTTAAAAGCTGAAACAACAATGGATGAAAAAGTAGCCTTTGAAAGAGAAGTACGTAAAATGGCCATGTTGGTGTATAGTATTTGTGGTAATAAATGAAATGTTTGATTTTTTATTTCAAATAACAAGTTTGTAATCTTCTTCAAAGTCTTCAGTACTAGAATCCCAGAATTCTAAAGGTTCTTCAAAAAGTCGTTTTGCTGGTTTGAAATAGTCTTGAGCTTCTTCAGTTTGAGTCGTAGCATCTTGAATGGTTGTTTCTTTACCAATCATTTTCAAAAGATCTTTCACATTGTTCTTGAGTGATGCATTCTTCAATTTTTCATGAATCGAGTTTTTCACCAAAGTCTTGATTCGAGATTCTTGAGAAGAAAGGACATTTTGCTGTTCTCCAAGTCTTCTGTCCAAAGAAGTGATTTGATCTGATTGACGTTTCATTGTAATCTTGTATTCTTCAAGGATAGCATCTTGAAGTTGGATACGAGCATTCGTTAATTTCAATTCTTGTTCAAGTCCCTTGATTTGACGTAAAAGTGCTCTCTTCTCCATTACAGTTTTTGTATCAAATTGGAATCTTTTCTTGCTGACCAATCTTGAAGAAATGTTGACTTTTGGAATTTCCACAGTAAGAGTCATTT
>Ga0209174_10001545_pt1 | contig 16140 bp, 8 predicted proteins | sample JI91814BDNA_FD_187505 | JGI IMG/M metagenome (GOLD analysis project Ga0209174, IMG submission 187505) | Wastewater effluent complex algal communities from Wisconsin, to seasonally profile nutrient transformation and Carbon sequestration -... | ecosystem: Engineered > WWTP > Effluent > Algae...
GACCTCTTGAACCTCCAGCCAATGATGGGTGGTGGCGGCATGATGGGTGGCATGGGAGGCGGTACGGGTGGCGGCATGGGCGGCATGGGCGGCATGGGCGGCATGGGTGGTATGGGTGGCATGGGCGGCATGGGTGGTGGTATGGGAGGCATGGGTGGCATGATGCTCGTCGAAGACGAAGTCACCAAGAAGCCCCAAGCTACCGGTACCAAAGCTGCTCCAACTCAAAGCAAGACAGCCCCACAAGCAGCTGAGAAACTGCCAGTCACTTCGCCAAGTGCTACCAAAGGCACAACCGCACAAGCGAAGAATTGGGATGCATTGTTCGATTCGCTAGATGCTGCTAACGATGCGGCTCGTGCAGAATTGGAAAATGAAATTGCCAACTTGGTATTCGGCCTAATGCGACAAGCAGAGAAGGCGATGAAGGATGGCGAAGATGGCACGGCTCATGAGAATTTCGAATCGATCGTTCAGTTGGTTAACACCGCTTTGCGTCGTGGCTATCCACAACCTTGGATGTACGAAGCTCTCAGCGTTTCGATGATGGCGAACAAGTATCCACAAGCTGAAATTCATCGCGTTCTATTGAGCGGCTTGGATTTCTCGGGTGATCCAAATCAGGCTTTTGGTATTGCCAAATATTTGGTTAAGCAAGGGATGAAGAAAGAAGCTATCAGCATCTTGCGTGATATCTCTCGCTTCTCACCTAACTGGGCAGAACCTTATGCCTTGGGCTTGGAACTGGCTCGCGAAACAGACGATATGGAAGCTCTAAAGTGGGCTTGCTCGGGTGTTCTTTCCCAGGCTTGGCCGAAGGAATCGGAACAGTTATCCGAAGAGGCTCATTTGTCGGCTCGTGCGACCTACATGAAGTTGATGGATCAGAACCGAGTTGTCGAAGCCAAGGCTTTCGAAGAATTGGTTGCCAAAGCGTTGGTTCGCGACTTGGTGGTACGAGTTACCTGGACTGGTAACGCTGACATCGATTTGATGGTAGAAGAGCCAGGTGGAAGCGTCTGCTCGTTGTCCAATCCACGCACGATCAGCGGTGGTATTTTGTTGTCCGACGGTACACCTATCGAGAAAAGCTCGGTAGAAGGTTACTCGGAGACCTATGTTTGTCCTAAGGGCTTTACCGGCGAATACAAGATCTTGGTTCGTCGAGTTTACGGTGAAGTGACTGCAGGCAAAGTGACTGTGGAAGTTTTAACCGACTATGGAACAGACAAACAGAGTTACATCCGCGAGCAAGTTCCTGTGATGGAAAAAGATGCGATGGTGCGAGTGGCTGTAAGCGAAGGTCATCGAACCGAACCCGTTGCTGAAGCTCACTTGGCAAACATTCAAACCAAGAAGTTGGCAGCAGGCCGAGCTGTCTTGGCTCAGCAGTTGTCCAGTGGCAGCGGAAGTGGTAACGCTTCGAATGCAGATCGTTATCGCGAGTACATGCGGTTCTTGGCTGCAGCGAACCGAATGGGACGCAACCGCTTCCCAGGAGCTGTAGGTTACATGCCAATTATCACCGCGTTGCCTCAAGGTGCTAACATGTCGGCAACTGCGATTGTGTCGGCTGACCGTCGCTATGTTCGCGTTGCTCCATCGCCATTCTTCTCGCAGATCGGCGAAATCTTCACCTTTAACTTCGTAACCGGTCAATCGGGAACACAAGGTGGTGGTCTCGGTGGTAACGGGGGCGGTGGCTTAGGCGGTGGTGGCTTGGGTGGTGGTGGTGGCGTGTTCTAAGCCGCAACAAACCAAAGTCCAACTATAAAACTCTGAAAGGGATTCACTGTTCAAGCAGCGAGTCCCTTTCTCTTTTAATACACCATTCCAGCTGCAAGACATCGCGTTAAACCTCGAATGACGCAAACGCAACTTGTCTGGTCCAGCAATTCAGGCAATTAGGCAACGCCACAAATAAAAGAAGCCGTTGAAGCTTTTAAGCAGTTCAACGGCTCTAAATATGCAAGAGATGTGCCTTGATTCTGTTAGATGTCCATTCATCTAAAGTTGTTCGGCCATCTAAGTCGTTCGTCCATCTTTAAGGGACAATAAATACGATGCCTGCGGTAGCCGCAGCTTGGTAGGTTACACCACGCCATGAGAATGGATGATAATGCACTTGGTAAGGAGTGACATTCCCTGGGCGTCGATGACCGAGTGTATAAACTCGTTCGTTCCAATCTTGGCCACCAATCTTATAAGGCAAAATTGGAATCGTTCCAAAGAACTGTGCTGCGGAAGCTGCCGGTTGAAGGCAAGCATAGGTTCCTTGTCCGTAGCGTTCCAAGTTAACCTGTTCGAAGTACAAGGGATTGTGGAAAAAGTCGGGAGCCGTCCAGCAATAAATATCGCCTTCCCAGGCTGCGGCAGAACCATCTGGCAAATACTGCAATCGTTGATCAGGACCTTCTTTGGCTTCGGTTGTAATGGCACTCGGTTGAATCTTTAGGTTGCCAAAGATTGCTTCCTGAGGTTTCAGACCACCAATGATGGAGTTGAGATCAATTTTCTCGGCACTTCCATTGACCAAGGGGGTGCCGGGTGTAATGGCGGAGGTGGCTGGGTCTTGTATTGATTCTAGCGCTACCGTTTCAGTAACGATCGGCTTCGTCGCTGGTGCTACAGCGGTCATGGTTGCCATGGTTGGCAGCTGCGGAGGCCCAAAAGCAGAAGTTGGAGCGGCAGTGATCGTTTCGGCAGATGTTGGCAAAGGCTTAAACGGCATCAGGTTTGGAATTGTCTTGACGCCCAACATGGCCTGGAGCGGTGTGAAAGTAAGCTTGGGACTATTTTCCTTAGCAATTACCTCTGACTTTTCACTCATCGCCGGAGCCACTGCAGCTACGACCGTCGATTCGGTGGTCGGAGAGTAGTTTAGGGATGACAAATCAACTGGGGACAAATCGACCGGAAAAAAAGCGGCTGCAGGTAAAGCAGGCCCGGAAAGAGTTGACGCCAAGGTTGAAGGGGTGGTCGTGGATGCAGGAGATACGGTGGTCTCTGCCGTTGCAGTTTCAGCCGCTGGGGTACTGTCGCTCAATCGCACCCGTTCGGTTTGTTGGGCGAATAGCGAACCGCCTGCAACAGCATTTGCGGACAGAAACACCGCAATGAAACGAAAACGAACTTTCATAGCGAATCTCCAAGTACCTTTTCCCAGACGCAAGAGCTAAAACCAAGGGGAAAAGGGGCGGAAGTTTACGAACACCACATGGAATCTTCGGTAGATCTGATTGCGGTTCCGTAGTGTATTCGCTATGCCTATGATATTTTACCAAGGTACCCCAAGTTGATGCCCACCAAGGTCGAGGGGTAAAATTGGTGCTTTTCTAGCCTCGGTTTGGGTACCGAAGCCGCTTAGGATTTCGTACCCTGATGGTTGGCAATTCCACGCAGGGATGAAGTGCTAATCTTCACGTTCAGAGCAGATTGGGATGGGTGTCTGAAGAATGCTTAAAGCACAGTTAGAAATCATTACCTCTGTTACCCCCCAACCTCCCGACGGCTTCATGTCCGTCAACGCCCCCATTAGCTTTCACAGTGATAGCGTATTTGGGCGTGAGCAGGCGGATGTGGATTATGCCATTGCGGATGACTATGTTTCGCGCAAACACTTCCAAATCGCCTTTATGGGAGATGAAGCGTACCTTACCGACCTCAATAGTCGGCATGGGACTTTTTTGAATGGCGACCGAATTAACAAGAGCGTTCGTTTGCACTCGGGCGATACGATTCGAGTCGGTAAAACGACGTTGACCATTCAACTGGATCTCAACCAGAAATCCAACAAAAATCGCCCTGCCCTCGCATCGTATGATCAGCCCGCAATTATGTCGATTGACGGTGAATCGAGCTCGCGCGTTTTTTTCCACGGCGATTCTCATGCGGAACATTCGAGTTCGCTGCAAGATCACCCCACAGACCTTGAGATTCCGTTATTGGTGGATAGCCCACCGGCGAAAGGGGATGAAAATCGCCGCAAAAATAGGGACGATCAGGTTCGAGCCGAGCCAGCCACTGGGCGTGACCGAGAGGTCAAAGAAAAATCGGAACCGCTCCCCGTACACCCAATCGTTGCTGCGTCTGCGGTTCTCCCTGTCGATGAGTCGGGCTTGGATGTGCATAGACCCGATTCGCAACCGCAATACGAACTTGACCCCACCGATCATCCGCTGTTTCCAGACATAATTTCGGCTGATAGCGTTAGTGATTTTGACGGTAACGCGCAGGACGATGAAGTGGATGGGCCAGTGTTTATCGACGATTTTGATGTGGGGATGTTACCGTTGGTAAAGCCGACCTCGGCTCCCCAAGAAGTGCTCGAAAACGAACCACTGATTGACAAAATAGAAAAGGCCTACTCGCAACCCACCGGCGACAGTCCGGTGGCTTCCCTCTCAAAATTGCAATCGGCGGAATGGCAATCGCTCGCTTCAGGCTGGTTCGAATATCCTTGGTGTGCTCCCCAATCAGCCGAGTCGCTATGCGAAGCGTTCGATGAAGTCGGGCAAAACGTATCTCTCTGGAGTGTTGTACAATTTGCGAAAATAGGGAGCTCAACACCCTGGAGTCTGGCGGATTGCCAAGCCATTTGGCAGGGAATTCCCGAACCTTTAGCGAAGTCTTACGGTCCGGTGGTTACGCACTACAGTAGCCTTCGCAAACTCGTGAAACCCGACGCCATTAGCAAACTATGGCAGGCCGATGCGTTGTTAATGCTCGGAGGCAATAATGCAACCGTTATGCAAAAAGGGTTACGAGAAAGGACTTGGTTAAGTCCAGCAAAAGGTACGGTTGGGGGCAAAGAATACCCAATTTACTCCAGCAGCTTTTGGCATTTGTGGGCTCATCAAAATGGGCCAGCGTCATTTGAAACCGAGCCACTATGGAGCGAACATATCTCCGTCGTTTTGATCGGAGGAAGGGCAAACACTTCCGAAATAAGAGTCTTATCCAGGCGCCAACTGAGCTTACGCGATATTTCGTAGAACCCGCTCGATAAACTCAGCCGAGTTAGCGGGCGAAAGTACTATAGCAGACCCTTCTGTGCCGTTCATTTTCTTGATGATCACGACCGATTCCAATGCATCAAAGAGTTTCGCGGCCAGGGTATCACTTCCCGCCCGAGCTTGATGTTGCAGTATGGAAGGCTGCGAAAACCACGCCCAATAGATGCGCTTCGCCTCTTTGAGGGCCGCTGCGTCTTGTGCGGAATGGAGAATGAGTCCGCAGTCGTGGGTGAGCCATAAACAGAGCTCTGACAGATAATTGGCGGCATAGTCGATATTCGAAACCTTGAGAATATTCTCTTTTCGAATATGGGCTGGTGCGAATTCGAATAGGTCCTCAGAATCCAAGGTCAAACCCGGGATTGCCAACTCCTTTTGACCCAAATTTGAAACGAGGATCGATTTATGGTCCCCCTTTATTTGGTTCAAAAATTTCGGCATATCGCCAATGGAATCGACGCTCCAACAATCAATTCCAGAAGCAAATGTTTGGCGTTGGAATGGAAGCGAAAGAGATGTATTCATAAAAAAAGAACTCGGCCGAGGGGCCGAGTTCTCAAATTATCTCAGCCTCACTTCGGGCTTAGCCAGATACTGCGGATCCAGGTTGACCGATAATGCGATCTCTCGTTTTAGGGTCCATAGGGGCACTTCGCAACTGGTCACGTTCATTTGCGTCGCGATATGCTTCGCGATTTGACTCGGATTCGGTCAAACCAACATTGCAGTACTGTAAGAGTGTACCCTTTTCGAAGTGCACGTTGCGGTTGGCGATCACATAATCGATTTGAGCTTGATGGTATCGCAAACGAGTGTCCAGCAAGCGACGATGAGCTTCTAACAGAACGTCCAACGCGATCGTTTCTTTCTTGTTTTCCAGCGTGTTGATCTGGCTAATGGTGGCTTCCAAGCGTTCCTTTTGAATGACCATATTCTCATAGGAGCGACGAATTTCGTTGATCGCATTGCTCAAGCCGAAGTGAACCGTTCGTTCTTGTTCTTTGAGAATTTCGACTTCGCGTGAAAGGGCCAGTTGTGAGTTTCGTACCGCAGCGTGGGCTTTGCGGAAACCAATGGGAACGGTGTATTCGACGCCAGCTGCCCATTCTTGCAAGTCGCCGTCCGCTAGGCTGGAGCCAGCGTTGCTATTACCGTTGTAATCCAAGAGATCTTTGCCGAAACCGCGGAATCGGTATCGTCCAACGATATCTAAGTCAGGGCGAAGGAAGTTACGGTTTGCGATAACTTCGAGTTTTCGATGTTCAACAACCCAGCGTTGACGACGCAATTCCGGACGTAGCGAGAGAGCATCGGCAATCGCCGAATTCCAATCGTATACCACCGGAGCTTCGGTTGGATTGCTGGAAGGACGGATGATGCTTGTGTCGTTGATGGGCATCCCAACGATCAGGCGAAGGCGGCGTTCCGAATAGCGAACCCCACCATTTCCGCGGAAGGTACCACCCGAGCTACCGTTATTGGTTCGGGTGGAATCGACAGGTCGGCCGTTTAGAGCATCAACCACATCCGCTTGGAAACGGAGGTATTGTTCTTTGGCTTGTTCGACATCGCTAAGGTCTTCGCTCTGAGCAATACGTGCCTTGTTTTCGGTACGCATGTAGATGTCGTATGCTTTGTCGCGTGCATCGATCTTCGCTTCCAAATCGCGGTAAGCGAAATAGAGGTCCCAGTAAGCGTTTTCCACATCCGAAACCAAGTCGCGAACGGCTCTTTCAAATTCAGCCAGCGAGATATCGGTTCGAACACGTCCAATCAAAACACCATTGATAACGCCAGGCTGGGAATTCGGGCCCGCAATGCGATTGAACTCGGTACCTGCACCTTGAAGCAATGGTTGACGTACTTCGGCCTCTAGGTATGTATCCCAGGAACTTCCGAACGTATTTGAAAGCTGGTTGTTAGCATCGTAGCCTGTGAGGTGGCGGAAATTGAATTCGGCACCCGTAGCACTTTTCTTGCGAAGACCATACTGATAGTTGTTCAAGTCTTGCTGGAAAAAGCCGTTATTTCCCAAAAAACTATTGTTGAATTGGCGGTCGTTTTTCTCGAAATTCAAGCCAGCAATAAATTGGGCGTCAAACTCGCTTAAAGCAGCTTCTTCACCGGTACGGGGATCGGTGTAGGCCATTGCCGGATTAACATTAGCGACGACTGTCTCGGGAGACCGCAACATCGCTCCCCCTAGGTCTCGCATCACTTTCGCATTCGCTAATGCGAAGTAGATACACTCTTGCAATTGCATATCTTTGGAGTTGGCCGAAGATATCGCTTTTTCATCCAAATCCAAGGGTGAAACATCTTCCTGCCAATGTTCGAGGCATACATCATCAATGCACGGCTCTGTAGGAGTTAACTGCGGCGGGCAGGGAGAGGGCGTCATGGTTGGTTTGAAACAGAAGTCTTCTTTGGAACAAATCTGGTTGGCAGTCCACGAGCAGCCGCTCACGGTCGCACAACCGAGGACAAGTCCCATTAAGATGTTCTTGGATCTATCCATGACCATCGCTCCAACATGTCGTATTAGGTAAAGGATTGCGGATAGAAGGTGTGTGTCGACGTTTTAGGTACGATATTCTGATGAAACGCCAAACATGGAACATCACGTCGAATTCGCATCATTGTCATTGTCGGAACAACTGGGACGGTTCAGTGAGTTTTTCTTCCTGAAGAGTGCTTTGAACTGTGGGGGGCTATTGATTGGAGTAACATTCAGGGGATGAATTTTTGGAAGGCTGTTAAAGTGTATCGATTATGTTGACTTTGCGGATTGCTTGAGAGGTATCGCTTGGCGAAAACGGTCGACCAAATACTCAATGATTTAGAAGCGCTTATACCCGCAGAGCCATCGGAACGTAATTACGTCAAATTGTTACTGCAACAATTGAGACGACTCATCGGGGCCGAGCTCGCTGCGCAAATTCAGTGGGTCGGTGGGGGCGAATGGTTGGTGGTACATGGCGATTTGTCCCTTGATCAAGGGAGTGCACCCGACAGTCAAAACCAGCTCGTTTCACAGGTTGCAAATGCCTGTCAGAAAATCGATACCTCTCGGGGCGAAACTCAGTCCTGGCTACTCGATGACGTACTCCACATTGCCAGTCCAATCCAGCAGAATTCGTGGCAAGCCGGTGGGTTGCTGGTTCGGTTTTCATCGAACGCCACCGTTCAAATTTCGGCCATGAATCCTGTGCTCGCGGCCTTTGGTGAACTCATCATGGCGCATGGGCTGCGTTGGAGATCGCAACGTTGGCTTGATCAAGCCGCTGGTCTTCAAACGATCATGAGCAATATTAGTGAATGCGAGAGTCAGTACCATCTGCATTTCACATTAGCTAATGACTTAAGGGTTTATCTAAAGGCTGATCGCGTCGCAGTGTGGCGTACGCAGTCGAAGAATCGACTTAAGTTAGTTGCCTTAAGCGATTGCGCCAGCGAGCCATCCGAAACGAGACTCCCCGTGAGCTTTCGCAGCCTGGCAGAAGAAACGTATCAAAGCGCAAAGGTGACCTCCAGGACGGAGAACCTATCTGATAAATCTGCGCGACATTGGATGGCCTTTGGCTGGCCAAGGAATCGAGCTGGGCGAGACCAGGACTTTACGATCGTCGCGTATTGGGACGATGAAAGTCGCTACGCAGATGCCATCCATAATCTTCGTTCGTCCATTGTGGCTTTAGAAGCGGTGACCATAAATGTCGATCGCTATCTGGCCCTACCTCAATGGGGTCGGAATCTTAGCCAACACGCTAAGGTGCGAAGGTCGAACATCCGCTGGGCTGCAATAGCTGTGGCGCTCGTTCTTGTGGCTTGGCTCGCTTTTCGCAGTTCGCCTTTGCAAATTGAAGGTCGAGCTTCACTCGAACCTGTGGTTCAATTCAATGTCTTTGCTACGCATGATGGTATTGTAGAATCCCTTGCTGTTTCTGATGGCAGCGAAGTGGCTGAAAAGCAAAACGTGCTTCAAATTCGTTCTGTCGAACTCGATCTAGAGATTGAAAAGTTGGAAGGAGAGCTCTTGGCGTTAGCGGAAAAGCGTAACGGCTTTCAGATTTCATTGAACCAACTTTCTGCAGATGACCCTCAAGGTCAATTGGCGCGCAGTCAACTTTCTTCGGAGATTATCGAACTCGATCAACGCGAGAAGCAACTCAAGCAACTAGTGCAACTTCAGAAACGCAAACGCGATGATTTGACGATTGTCAGTCCCTGTAAAGGAATCGTCGTTACCGATAATGTCAAGGAACTCTTGGATCACCGCCCCGTTAAGTTGGGGGACGCACTTTTGCAAATTGCCGACGTAAGCGGGCCTTGGCATCTAAGGGTGGAAGTCCCAGATCGCGAAGCTGGGCATATAAGATCCGCCTACGAAGAAAACAAAGATGTTACCGTTCGTTTTCGTCTCGCCTCGGAGCCAGATAAAGAATATCTAGGACGGATTTCGCGAATTGCTGAGTCCGTGCGGCCAGGTGCCAATCAAGAGTCCGTGTGGGTTATTTATGTTGACTTCGATCCGTCGCAATTTCCGCTCCGGTTTGGGGCGAGTGTCGCGGTACAATTCGAATGCGGTAACCGACCAACCTTTTACGTTTGGTTAAGACCGCTTTGGGAAAACCTCCGACGTCGGTTTTGGATCTAATGTGGTATCGAAAGAACTCAAGGAGATAAATCGGTGAGAGTATTAGGATTGTTATGTGTACTCATGCTCGGTTGGGAAAACTTGCATGGAAAGCTGCTGGCTCAAGAAGCCGACAAACCACAGGCTGAGTTACCTGCCGCCACCACTGAGCCAAGCGACAAGATTCAACTGACCAATGCGTTGACCCGAGCGCGAGATGTCATCGAAATTTCCGCAGAGATTGCTGGTCCCATTCAAGCGCTTAGCGTTTTGGAAGGGAGCAGAATCGAAATTGGACAAGAACTTGGACGCATTAAGGATGATCGAGCTCAACTGGGGATGCAGAAAGCCAAGCTGGAGTGGGAAGTTGCGGACAAGAAGCAAAAAAGCGATATCGCAGAACGTCTTACCGAAAAAGCAGCGTTGGTCGCTCGTACTGAATATGAAAGAGCCGTTCTTGCGAACAAAGAGATTCCCAATACCTATGCTGAAAGTGAAGTCGATCGACGAAAGTTGGTGTTTGAAAAAGCCAAATTGGAAATCGAACAAGCTGCGTACGAGAGAAGCGTGATTGCGGGAGAGGCGTCGGTGGCCAAGAACGTGCTCGATCAAGCTCAGTTGGAACTTTTGCGACACAAAGTTACTTCACCTGTCAATGGAATGGTCGTTGGATTAAAACGGCAATTGGGAGAATGGGTTGAGCCCGGCGTACCTATACTCGAAGTGGTCGATATGGACTATTTTCGCGTCGAAGGTTTTATCTCAGTCAGCGAGGCCTCGCTCGGTTTGAATGGACGCGAAGTGGAAGTTCAGATTCCGCTCGGTAAAGATACTTGGGAAAAGAAAGGAAAGGTCGTCTTTGTCAATACCGAAGCGAACCCAGTAAACTCGCAAGTTCGCATTATTGTTGAGATCCCCTTCTCTACCGAGAAGGAGCGTCTCTCTTTTCGCTCAGGCCTAAAGTGTAAAGCGACCATCGATTCTTCTCACTTGTCGAATGACAATGAGACGGTGCCAACGGACGAAGCTGGACGATAATCGCAACCTAGATTGAGGTAGTCCGCAAGGATTCATTCCATGATGCAAACCATAGGTAAAGCACGAATGCGTGATGACCTGGTTTGGTTGCGTCATGGGAATAAGGGTTTAGACCGCTGGATGTTGCAAGATCCAAGCACCCGCGAGTTCTATTATTTCACCAGCCTTGAAAAGGATGTGCTTAGCCTGTTCTGTGGTGACAAGGATTTGGGAGAGGTTCATGCGGCGCTGTTGGAAATGAAACCCGGCTGTGGATGGTCGATTGAGAAGCTCCTGACATTTTTGCAGCTATTGATCGCCAACAATCTCGTGTTGTGCGATCAATATGGAAAAGGAGCTTCAATAGCCAAGTCTGTCCAACGCAAAAAGAATCATCGCCGTTATGGTTGGTTAACTCATCCGCTAGCGATTCGTTTGCCGTTATTTCGTCCCCAGTATCTTTTGCAGATATTGCAGCCGATAGAACGCGTATTGTTTCATCCGGTTGCCATCATCTTGTTTTTAGTCGCTGGGGCAGTTTCTTTAGTATTGGCGGCTTTGCAATGGAACGAAATCGTTGCTTCTTTACCGCCTATCGAGACCTTGATTCGCGGCGATCGCATAATATTGATGCTTGCCGTGCTTGCGGTGATCAAGTCCCTTCACGAACTTGGCCATGCCATGGCCTGTCACAAATACGCTGGGACATGCGGTGAAATCGGCATCATGTTTTTGATGTTCACACCATGTCTTTATTGCGATGTGAGTCCTTCGTGGGGCGTAAAGAATCGTTGGCAGAGATTCATGATCGCGATGGCGGGAATCTATATCGAGTTGATTCTTTCGCTGCTAGCCGTGCTCGCATTGCTGTTTGTCCCCTCAGAAGTAGTCCGCGCAAATGCCGTTTACATTTTTATTGTTTGTACTTTGGGGACGATCTTTCTAAACGGCAATCCTCTTGTCAAATATGATGGCTACTTTGCTTGTTCCGATTTACTTGGTGTTCCCAATTTATCCGATCAGGCTAGAGAAGCGGCAAGCTACACCTTCCTGAGTTCATTCTTCAAATCGCCCCCAACACCACCGGCACTCGATTGTTCACGGTCATTTCTGTTCTTTTACTGGATTTTGTCGACCGCCTATCGTTTTCTATTGCTAATCCTAATTCTGTGGGGCATTAATTGGTTATTGCGACCTTTGGGGCTCGAGTTTGTCGCTTATTACATTGGTTTGTTATTGGTTACGGGGGTCGCTTGGACATTTACTCGTTCGCTACTCGGTGTTCCTGACATGTATCAGATGCATGGTGGTTTTAAGCTCGTAAACACCACTGTCGGATTGTGTGTTGCACTGACGCTAAGCGCTCTGGTTTTCTTTTGGCCTATTTCGGATTCGGTAAAGTCGCGGGCGACAATACGGTTTGAGGAGATGATTCCTGTCTTTGTGCATCAAGCAGGCACGCTTGTGTCGGCACAGCATTCCGAAGGGGAAGTACAAACCGGATCAAAGATTTATGAACTGAAATCGAGTGAACACGACATCAAGGAACTCATGGCGTCCTCTGAGGTTCAGGCCACATCATTGAAGCTTGAGCTACGAAAGGAAATGTCAGTTATCGCCTTGGAAGATGATCTTCAACTCCCAACACTCGAACGCACTCTCGATATTCGAAAACGACAATGGACCTCGGTAAAGTCTGAAGGAGAGCAACTTACCTACATCGCGCCTCAAGCGGGTTATTGGTTCCATGCTCTACCGAGTTTTATAGGCAATGAAGAGAGTAAGGCATTGAAGCCCTGGACCGGTTTTCCGCTTGAACGACAAAACATTGGAGCGCAATTAGAGAAAGGGTTGCTGCTGGGTTGGATTGCAAGCCGTGATAAACCGATGGTAGAGGCGTTTGTTTCTGAAGCCGATGTGAGTCGACTTAAGGTCGGTCAACCGGCATCCGTGCGGATCGAGTATGACGCGGACACCACTTTAAGCGGCAGCATCCTATCTATCGGCACCGAACCCATTGCCTTCTTGCCCATTGAAATGGGGGGCGATTGGTACGTAATGGCTCAACCTGATTCCCAAGGCCGCTGGATTCCGGAAACACCAATGTTCCGAGTGGTGATCCGTCTCGATCCAACACCGCCTCAATTCCCTTTGGGTGGCAAAGCCACTGTGCGAATTGAAACAGCTCCCACTACCATGGCTCAGCAGGCTTATCGCTTTTTGCGGCAGACTGTCTTTTATCGTCGGCAACAGGCTAACTAGCGACGATAGATTCCAAAGAAACGTGGCGAGGTGTAAAGATACCAAGCCGGTCGTTCTAATTTCGCTTCGACAATATAGATGTCGATGTTTTGGAATAACGTCTCGATCATCACTAAGTTCTCGTTGTTGAACGAACGCACAAGAACCGATGGGTAGCTCAATGGACCTAAAAGTTGCTGAAGGTCTTTGCTTCGTATTTTCGATTCGACCGGTATGCCGAATACAATTCCACAATCCTTGGCAAAGATCATCTTGAAGAGCGTATCCAATTCGTCAATCTTCCAACCGTGTACCCACAGCAGAGTATTGCTCAGATTGCCCGCCTGTCCTTCCGTGATGAACTTGTTGACTTGAATGCGTTCTGTGGGTTGAAGGTCAGCTCGGTTCACCACCAGATAAAAGTCATACCGCTGATGAAGATCATTGAGGAATTGACTAAGGGCGAACAGGTCGAAGGATTGAAAGGCGTAAAACGTCTTGCGATGGGAATTGCGAACAGTCAGTCCGTATGTTTCTAGCCACGCTTCTTCAACTCCTGGCGGTAATCCATCATTGGCTGCCTGAGATGATACGATATCAGACGACACAGATGATGCAGCTTGGCCCGTAGCATTTCCTACGGTTCCAACGTAGACGGTATCGCGCGAGTCGGTTGCTTTGGAGGTTGAGTCGGTCGCTTTGCTAAGGCCAGCTAAGTTGCGTACGGCGATCAAGTCGGGAAGTCCATCCATGTACCGTCGGGTTTCATTGATGTTGTCATTGTCGACTTTGACGTTGCTTGACGAATCTAGTTTCTTCTCTGGAAACTCTTCGTACGCTGGAATACCGCGTGCAGGACCATGAATGTCATCGTGTATCTCGACTCGAAACTCGGTGCCGCCAGCCCGCACAATATCTCCATGACTGAGAATCGCCGAAGCGAAAATTCGTTCGCCGTTTAGAAAAGTGCCATTTCGACTTTGGATATCGATAAGCCGGAACTTGCTCCCCTCGCTCCGAACTGAAAAATGTTCGCGCGACAAATAAAGATCATCGCGAATCGATAAACCCCTAGGAGTATTTCGACCCACCAAAATCGATTCCGTGGCCTTAACACAGACACCACATCCAGAGTGTGGTCCAGAGGAAGCCAGCAGCAAACAGCGAATCATAGATGGTCAAGCCAACCTCGAAAAAACGGCAAAATCGGAAAAACGAGATTTTTCCCTATCTATCGTTATCGTTCGAAATTCCCCAAAGTTGCTTAAATTCCCAAGTAATTCTCATAAGGAGTCCGCTGAAATGGGTGGGTTGGGTTGTGGGGGCGCAAAATGCTTTTATTTCTTTCGGGGGCAACTAAACTGGGAGTGTCGAATAGTGCGCGCTTTAGAACATTCTATTTTTGTCTGCCCACCTACTTTCGAGACTAACCAGCAATGACCCGGAAGTCACTTTCCCGCCTCAAATCGATGTGGTCTTCGATCCGAGATCGATTTCGACGTAGTAGCCGACAAACAAAGAAGTTGGAACTGCGGTCGCATCTGCATGGAATTTGCTTCCGAAAATTAGAACCCAAACGAGTTCTCAGCGTAACAGCCAACTTTGCTGGTGGTGTGCTTCAAATCAATTATGACGGTGCTGTCGGTAATACTTCCACCCTGATGGTGAATGGAGCTAACTTCGAAGTCGATACCGATGGCGTCTTAGGGACCATTGAACAATCGGGACTTTTGACCGATTTGGCACGAATTGACGTCAACGGAAATGGAGGCGCGTTCGCATGGCTTGGAGACTTCTCTACCGCTCTTTTGAATTCTGCAGACGGATCGGGAAGATCGGTTGACCTAACCGGTCTGGCCACGGTCACCATCAGCTCGATCTTCAGCACAAACCATGATGTGCGTATGGAAGGCTCGGCGTCCGTGAGTTTGGGTGGCAGCATTGCGGCTGATGATTTAGTTGTCTCTTCATCAGCGGGCACTGTCACCGACATTGCAGCAACCTCGATTACGACGACCAACTCCGCCACGTTCTCAGGAACAACTATTACCCTTGGTGACAACGCAGCTGACACGCTCCAATTTGGTTCACTCAATTTCAATAGCGCAGGTGCAGTATCTATCGACTCGGATAATTCGATTTCATTGATAGGTACGAATACCGCCACAACTCTCAATCTCATCTCTGCAGGCACGATTACAGACAACGCGGCTACAGTTTCGGTTACTTCCGCAACCGTCGATGCCACTACGGGCATCACCTTGGCCAACGTGTTGGGCGAAAGTTTTTCCGTCACAGGCAACGCTTATTTTTCTACGGATTCCTCTGATATTACCATCGGTAGCACAGGGGCTGCCAACTTCGGAGCCTTGCGATTCGATTCTATCGGAAATGTCGTTATTCAAGAGGACAGTAATACCGTCCTGTTCGGAACCTCTACCGCTAGCTCTTTGAGTTTGACATCAACTGGGAGCATCACCGATAACGCCGGAACGGACTTGAATGTGACGAACGCGGCCACCTTCAATGCCACTGGCGATATCACGCTGAGTAATGACTTAACGGATGATCTCGATATCGGAACCGATGCCTATTTCAATTCCGGGGCTGCGGTTTCTGTCGGTAGCAATGGAACTGCCGATTTCGGTACCTTGCGATTCACGGCTGTAGGCGCGGCGACCATTCAAGAAAACAGTGACACCGATCTAAGTGGTGCATCCTCGGCCGATTCATTGGATTTGACCTCAGCGGGTTATATTCAAGACAATAACAACGCGACGCTCAACGTTACCAATAATGCAACCTTCAATGCCGTTACCAACATCGACTTGAACGAAGATTTGAGCAATAGTCTCGTAGCGGGCGGATTAGCTTATTTCAATGCGGGTACAAGTATCTCGATTGGTTCAGCGGGCACAGCGAACTTCGAGACATTGCGATTCACTTCGCTCAACGCAACCACCATCCAGGAAGATAGTGACACCGATCTAAGTGGTGCATCTTCGGCTGATTCATTGGATTTGACCTCAGCAGGTTATATTCAAGACAATAACAACGCGACCATCGATATCACCAACAATGCCACGTTTGGTGCGGCTACCATCATCACCTTAAACGAAGATGCTTCGAATGATTTGGATGTTGGGGGGCGAGCTTACTTTATTGCAGCCAATGGAATAGCGGTTGGCTCTGCCGGAACTGCTAATTTTGGCAGCCTACAGTTTTCAAGTA
>Ga0209174_10001546_pt1 | contig 16136 bp, 12 predicted proteins | sample JI91814BDNA_FD_187505 | JGI IMG/M metagenome (GOLD analysis project Ga0209174, IMG submission 187505) | Wastewater effluent complex algal communities from Wisconsin, to seasonally profile nutrient transformation and Carbon sequestration -... | ecosystem: Engineered > WWTP > Effluent > Algae...
CTGATGTTGTTAAATTTTGGTATTAGGCGTTTGCTCATTATTGTCTCCAATTGTGGCCAAAGACAGTTAGCATGCAGTAGTTTTAAGCAGCTGAGTAGATGCGGTTTAATTGACGTTTACAACTTTGTAGTAATCCTTCAGCTAAAACTAAATTACGTATCTTAGAAAAAGACTTATTAGAGCATCTGGGAAATAATTTGCCTCGATACATGGTTCCAAGGCAAATTGAGTTTGTAGATTCTATACCATTGGGATTAAATAGCAAGGTAGATGTTAGCAAATTGCCAAGCCCTCGTTTATTAGAATATGATTCGGAATATATTGCGCCTGAAAATAATCTTCAAAAAACAATTTGCCAATCATGGTCAGAGATTCTTGGTCTGCATAGAATAGGAATAAACGATAATTTCTTTAAGCTTGGTGGCACTTCACTATTAGCCATTCAAGCTGCTATTCAAATGAGGAAAGCAAACATAAACCTAAGACCTCAAATGTTATTTAAGTGTCAAACTCCAAAAGAACTTGCAGACTTTATTTTAAAAGAACAAACAGGAAATATTATAAATGCTAGCATGGTAACTCATGATAGAAATAGCATTGAGTTTGCAAAAACCATGCCATTAATAAGCCCACATGAGCTAGATTTAAGCAGAGTACTTCTATTCGGTTCTACTGGTTTTTTAGGTGCCCATATATTAAGTAAACTTTTACAAGAATCTCAATGTAAAGAAATTTACTGCGTGATCAGGGATACGACTACTGAATCTGCAAAACAAAGATTACTTAATATATTAAAAGTGTACGTACCTGGTTTAGATTTATTTCTTGTAAACAAGATTAAAATATTCTGTGGTGATATTTCGGTTCCAGACTTTAAACTTGAGAAAAAAAATTTAGAATTTTTCCAACTGAATATTAGCACCATTATTAATGCAGCTGCAAATGTCAGTCATGTTGGCAAACGATCAACTTTTATTAAAGATAATATTGTAGGAGTGCAAAACATTATTGATTTTGCATCAATTGGAATAAAAAAGAAAATTATTCATATATCTACTATTGGTGTCAAAGGCATTTCCTCACGCTCTGAACCTTTTACAGAAATAGATTTAGATGTTGGGCAAGTAATGACTGAATATTATTCAGAAAGTAAATTGAAAGCTGAAATTCTTCTTAATTCTTATATTAAAAATGGTGGTGATGTCTTGATTTTCAGGGTTGGCACCATAGCCCCTAATAGCAGTGGTATTTTTCAGACAAACATAGAATCTCATTTCTTTAGTAGATATATAAAATCTATTTTAAATTTAAGGATTGCGCCTAAATGGGATGATAGATACTTATCTCTAACACCTGTTGATTTTATGGCTGAAGCTATCTTAGCAATTGCTGCAAAGCACAAGACCTATAGCACATATCATATAAACACCGATCAGAGCATATCTTACACAACGCTTGCTCAATGGCTGATTAATTATGGATATAAATTAGAGATACTAGATTCCAATCAATTTAACGAGAATATCGAGAAAATTGCATCAGATTCAAGTATGTCTCATAAGTTAGATGGTTTGATTCAATTATTAGATACTTCTAATGTTAAACATCATAAGCTTTCTATTGAAATTACAAAAAATATACTCCATGAGTGTCAGCTCAATTACCCTGCTATCACAGAAGAGTGGTTTGGTAAATTTATAGCTTATGCTGTTCAGTCTAACTTTATAGCCCAAGTGAAAGGCATTTTAGTATAACCATGAAGATAACAAAAATATTTGCATTGTATATTTTATCAATATCTTTTAGTTGTTTTGCCAATATTTATCAAATTAATAATATTGATGATATAAAACCTTATCTTCATAATGTTGGATTAAGGCAGTTAGTAATATTTGATGTAGATGATGTTTTAATCCAACCAAAAGATCAATTACTAAAATCTTGTAATAAAAAGCATTTAAATAATCTCATGAAAGACTCGGAAACGAAATATTCGCATGAAGAATTTGAAAACATATGGAGCATAATGTGGAATAGTCACGAAGTGCAATTTGTCGATCCGACTGTTATTAAAATTATATATGATTTACAGGAGTCTGGAACAACAACAATAGCTTTAACTAAAGCTAATACTGGTAAATATGGTGTAATTGAAAGTATTGAAAAGCATAGGGTTAAACAATTACATGATTTAGGTATTCAATTCCACGCATTAATTGAAGATAAAATTTATACTTCTCTTCAATGTAAGTATTACTTAGGTAATCCATCGCATTATCAAGGTATTTTTTTTACTTGTGGATTAGAAAAGCAATTAGTATTAGAGCTTGCCATTCAAGATATCGGTTATATTCCTGAGAAAATTATTTTTATAGATGATCATATAGATAATCTAGAAAATATTTTTAATTATTGCAAACTTAACAATATAAAGTTTGTTGGATTACATTATGTCGCCGTTTCAAAATTGCCAGTAAATCATATTGATTTAGATATAATAAAACAACAAATAAATGTATTACACATAAATAAAAAATGGCTTCCTGATTCTCATTTTCATCAAATATTGTAATCTTGAAAGCATGCAAAAAGTTCTTATGACAGTGATCAATAAAAGTGCTTGCATTTAAAGGCGATGAGATATGAAAACGCTCAAAAATTTGTAAATTTCAGCTCTAATCCGCAGATAGACTTATTAGTAACCGTTCGGCTAACTACATCTACCGCAAAAGAAGCTGTACTGTTAATAAATACTTTTTAAATTAATGGAGTATAGCATGCAGGATTTAATTTCAATTGAAAATAAAAATTACAAAGCCAAACGTGCAGCTTGGTTTAAAATAATCGAGGATTATAATGTCAGTGATGAAAGTCAAACTAATTACTGCAAACAACGCGGCATAAATACGGACCATTTTGCGTATTATTTGGGGTGTTGGCGCAAAACTAATACCAACAATACTAAGGCAACATCATTTGCAGAACTGCAAGTTGCAGACGCTGTTCCTGATAAATGGATAATCAATATTGGACACGGAATAAAATTAGAAGTACCAATTTCTTCATCTATGCAACAGCTAACAGAGCTAATACTAAATATTCGAGCTAAATCATGCTAATACCATCGCCAGATATATCAGTATTTGTTGCAGCGCAAACTGTAGACATGCGAAAAGGTTGTTTTAGTTTAGCAGCTGTGGTGCAACAAGAGTTTGAGCTAGATCCCAAGAGTAACCATTTGTTTGTCTTTTTTGGTAAAGGTGGTGTTAAGGTAAAAATTTTACACTGGGACCGCAATGGTTTTGTAATGACATACAAATGCTTGGCGGAGGGAAGATTTAGGTTACCAAGGATTAGCGGAAAGAAGTATAAAATTAGTTTATCTGACTTAAATTTATTGTTGGAGGGCATAGATTTAACCACAAAGCAGCGTTTGCGAGCGATATAGCTATTAGATCAAGACCAAAATGGACAAAATATCACATACAATAGCCTGGTATACAGATAACCTACCGGGCTATGGATGTGAATGAATTAATTAAGCTACTAGCAGTTAAAGATGAACAAATTAATCATCTGCTAACAAAAATCGATAATATGCAAGCACAGCTTGAGGGCTTGTTGCGCATATTATATGGGAAAAAATCTGAAAAAAGACCCTCGCCTGCTGCACAGGCTAATGAACCTGAAAGTAATAACAAACCAGCTTATGCTGCTAACCATTCATCTAATAACAATAAACCTGTTAGGAAAGCACTCCCAGAGCATCTCTGGCGGCAAGTAATCAAATATGAATTATTAGAATCAGATAGAGTTTGTTATTTGTGCGGTCAATTATGTCACTGCATTGGTAAAGAAGTCACAGAGCAACTAGAGTTTATTCCTGCTAAGTTATATGTAAAGGAGCATAGGCGCTATAAATATGGTTGTAGACATGGATGTGGCGTTAAAATAGCTTCAATGCCAAAACAACCAATACCAAAAGGTATCCCAGGTCCAGGATTACTTGCTGAAGTTATTGTAAACAAATACCAAGATGCCTTGCCACTATATAGGCAATCATTACGCTTTAAACGTCATGGTATAGATATTCCAGATACAACAATGTGTGATTGGGTATCACAAACAGCTACACTACTAAAGCCATTAGTTGAATTGATGCGTATAGAATTGTTAAATGTTAGCAAGATACATACTGATGATACGCCAGTACCAGTGCTTGCCAAGGGCAAAACCAAACAAGGTAGGCTTTGGGTATATGTTGCAGATGGCGTTAGTTGTAATCCATGTACTATTTATGATTATACTCCTAACCGCAGTCAAACTGCGCCACAAAAGTTCTTGGGTAGCTTTAAAGGTTATCTGCAAGCTGACGCATATGTTGGATATGATAAGTTATACACAAATGGTGATATCATCGAGGTTGGCTGCATGGCTCATGTAAGGCGTAAGTTTTTTGAAATAGCAGAATCTGCTAATGGCGACTCCCTAGCATTAGATGCATTAAATAAAATAGCTGTAATTTATGCAATTGAAGCCAAATGTAGAAATTTACATTATCAGCAGCGATATCATTACCGCAGGATATATTTACGTGATGTATATCGCAAATTCCGCAGGTGGTTAATTAAGGAAAAGAAAACCATCATACCAAATACGCCAATTGAAAAAGCTTTTAACTATGCACTTAATCATTGGCGTGCATTACAAAATGTTTTTGCTGATGGCAGACTTGAAATCGATAATAATATTGCTGAGCGTGCTATCAGGCCTGTAGTTATTGGGCGCAAAAATTATTTATTTGCCGGTAGCGATCAAGGTGCTGAAAATGCTGCCATAGTTTATTCAATTATTGAAAGCGCCAAGCAGAATGGGTTGAACACTTATCAATACCTCTCAGATATACTTGCAAAATTACCAAACACTAACAAAGAATATTTATTTACTTTGTTGCCATACCACTATCATGACAAGCATATCTAGATGTAGTTAGCCGAACGGTTACAGTGCCCCTGCTACAGTTGATAATTTACTTAATCAAATTACAGAAGAAATAGGTTCTGTTACTGCTGATGGAGCCTATAACACGAATGAAGTTTATGATTCGATTGCAGCACACGCACAAGATAATGTTGTCATTGCAATACCGTCACAAATTAATTCTGCATTATTTAGCGTGAATTATATTGATGAGCCGACCAAGCGAGATCATAATATTTTATTCGCCGAAAAATATGGCAAGTATCGTTGGCAAGATTATTCAGATTATAATTATCGCTCACTAGTTGAAACAGCTATGTTTCGCTATAAGAAAATCATTGGCGAAGCACTATATAGCAGAAATTTTAGCGCTCAAAAAGTAGAATCAAAAATCGCTTGCCATGTGCTTAATAAAATGACAGCATTAGGGATGCCCATTTCCGAAAAAATTAAAGTCGCCGTTTAGTTCTGGGAATTCCAGACGCTCACATCCTTCGCGCAACAACGCCATTATGCAGAATAAGTTCTTAGTCTTCTAATTCCATTAGTTATTTGTGATGCGGAATTATTTTGTTCATGTATTAATGGCCTAGTTGTAGCTCTATCATAAGAAAAATGCAACCCTGATTCTTCATCCCTCAATAATGCAGTATATGAACTAGAATTTGAGTGATATTTGTTATTTAAATGCTCTATTAATTTGGCTGAAAAACTTCCTTGGAAGGCCATGTTATTGTAAGCACCAGTTGCTATAAACATGTAAATTACAAGCCATGTTATAAGTTTTCTTTGCATTTCACGATCAGAGTCAGAAAGGTCTTTATTAAGTGCTAGATACTGATCTAGTAGAAGAATATATTCTTGATACGCGCTTATCCCATTTATTACCGTATTTGCGGTAATACAAGTAGCGGCTGTGGCAGTCATGGTTTTTTCGAATTTTGTTTGGCGTATCTCTATGGGATGTATGAGAGTATTGGTATTTCCCAAACATCTGTTTAATAGAAGATCTAGGCTTTTTCCAATGTCATTTAGCATTTGCTTCGCATCAGAATACATATACATTATAAAAGACAAAACCGAGCTCAAGACAGCGCCAAAAATTACATAATTATTACCATGAGTATGTACATTAAGAGCCATATAAGTAATAAATCCTTCAGTTAATATTTTTATTGTTGCAGCTATCTGCCACAATGTTGGTAATGTTTTAGAAAATATTTTATAGTTACGCATATGGATCCTCCGTGAAAATTATTTAGTTGTACAATGACGTTTTAGTAATTAGTTTACCTAATATATTTATGCCTTTTTTTATTTGCTCTAGAGAGCAATGAGAAAAATTAAGTCTCAGTCCGTTATGTGTTTTGTGTAATTTATCACATGCAAATTCTTCACTAGGCACAAATGCTATGCCTCTATCCAAAGATATGTCCAATAATTTTGTAGTATTTATATGTTCTGGTAATTCAACCCAAATAAAAAATCCATTATCTGGTTTATATATTTTTGCATTAAGCGGAAAATTCTGCTTAATAGATTGAATCATAAGATCGCGTTTCTTTTTATAATGTCCCCGTATCATAGGCAAATGCGATATCAAAACATCTCTATTTAACAAATCATCAATAACTCTATATCCAAATGTTGTTGTATTTATATCACTTGCTTCTTTAACGAATGCTAATTTTGAAATAACTTCTTCAGGCGCAATGATCCACCCAGTTCTAAACGACGGGGATAATATTTTTGAAAATGATCCTACATAGAAGACCCATTCATGTTCTAGTGATTTTATTGGCGAATTTGGTTTTTCATATGAGAGGAACCCATAGCAGTCATCTTCAATAACAGGTATTTTATATTTTTTGGATAAATTAGCTATTAGTTTTTTTTGTTCATTGTTAATGTTTATACCTAATGGATTATTACCAGAGGATACAATATAAAAGAAAGATGGCTTATTGATTGTTGATCTAAACACATTATCCAACATAGACTCATCTAATCCTGTTCCTGCTGAAATAGGTATGCTAACTATACTAGCTGAGAATGGAGTTATAACTTGTAGGAATCCTGGGTATGTAATTGAGCTTATTGCTACTATTCCTTTATCGTTTAATAGGAGTCTAGATAAAAGATTAATTGCTTGTTGTGCTCCACTAGTTATTAATATTTCGTTTTTATTGCATACCACGCCACGTGATTTCATTAATGTCACAATATTTTCTTTAAGTGAGTCAATCTGTGGTGAATATTGAAAGGATTTATTAGATGAATTAGCAACATTGTTTATAGATATTTTATATTCTTCTATTGGAAACAAGCTGGGATCAGGTAACCCGAGAGCAAAAGATATCATGTTTGGATTATTGGAACGTTCGAGCATCTTTTGCATAATAGATGGTTGAATATGTTCCGCCCATGTAGCGTACTTAATTGTGTTCATTGTCTTGTTGTTCTCTTACTACTGCATCAAATAATGCTTTTATATTTCCACTGCCAAACCTTTGAGCGCCTTGTCTTTGAATTATCTCGACAAAAAATGTTTGTCTACTTTGAATGGCTTTGGAAAAAATTTGAAACAATAGTCCATCAGTATCCCTATCTACCAGAATTTGCTGTTTCTCTAGATCACTAACATTTTTAATTTCAGGGATTCTTGCGGGCAATGCTGTATAATATGCGTGCGGTATGGAAAGAAAGTCTAATCCACGCTTTCTTATCGAATCGACAGTATGTACTATATTGTCGGTAGAAAAAGCGATATGTTGTACCCCATCACCTTCATAATTATCAATAAATTTTTGTATTTGCGACTTATCTTTTCCAGTAACAGGTTCAAGAATGGTTAGCTTACAATTACCGACCCTGTTTTGTACAACTATGGAATTCATACCACTATTTTCACTATAGATATTTTCTTTGTAAAATTCGGTAAAACCTAAAATTGTTTTATAAAAATCACTCCATTTTGATAATGTGTTCTCAGAAACACAGATAGCCAAATGATCAATTCTCAATAGATCGCCATTAGGATTGAAGCTATGACTATAAATTGGTTTGAAATTTGGTAAAAAAATTTTTGTTTTCTCTGTTCTTTCTATAAAAGAATGTTGAGTATCGCCAAAAGTAGCTATAGTTGCCTTTATTATTTTGCAATATTCATCCTCTATAATTGTAGGCTCTAATATTGCTTTGGCACCTAATTTTATGGCGCGATTAAACGCATTCATCGTATTGTTAGTAGATAATGCAACATCTTTGACTCCATCGCCATGTTTTTGTGTATATAATGAGCAATCACTATTGGAATGTAATGAGGATGTCAATATAAGATAAATATCATTCTGCTGTAAAAGTATAGAGGTGTTAGATGAATCATCATTTTTTTCTTTTTGTGCAATTGGCATGAAGCCGAATACAGTTTTATAAAAGTGTACTGCTTGCAAAAGATTTCCTACATATAACTCTAAATATTCTATACCATTTATTTCAATATTTTGCATGTTATTTATCACTATCCGGATGTAAAAGTATACTTTTATTTATATCGCTAATTGTTTTACAGCCAGTAAGCGACATAGAAAGTTTGAGTTCTTGGTTTAGAATGTCAAAGACCTTAATGACACCATCCACACCATTATTTGCTAGGCCCCAAAGAATGGGCCTACCTATTAACGTAGCTTTGGCGCCCAAAGCAATTGCTTTGAGGACATCTGTACCTCTACGAATTCCACCATCGATAAAAACATCTAAATTATCACCAATCGCATCTTTAATTTTTGGAAGCATTTTCAGAGCTGTCGGCGTTGTATCTAATTGTCTACCACCATGATTAGAAACAATCACTCCTTTAGCACCGTGCTCATATGCTAGTTTTGCATCCTCTGGTCTTAGAATACCTTTTATGAATATGGGCAGATTAGAAAAAGATCTAATCCAATCTATGTCTTTCCAAGTTATTAATGGATCAAGCAGTGATGAAAAGTTAATTGCTTTATTTAATTCTAGATTAGGTGATATTTGATTTTTAATCGTTAAAAGATCAGGAAGTTCGATATCAATTGTTAATGGATTTCGTAATTCTCGTTCCCTTTTTCCATATATTGAGGCATCCACAGTAATAATGAGGGCATTGCAGCCATTTTGTTCAGCGAATTCTATTATTTTTTTAGTTAATCCTCTGTCTTTTAAAATATATATTTGAAACCATGGAGGTATGGATAATTCTTGGATGATATATTTATATGAGGTAGTAGAAAATGTGCTTATAGTCATAATAGTATTAGCATACCGAGCTGCCTGAGCTGATGCTATTTCTCCATTTGAATGCACCAATTTATGGAATGCCATGGGAGCTATTAAAATAGGGGTGTTTAATTTATTTCCAAGAAGATTAATGGATATATCAGGATCATAGGCTCCAGTTAAAACACGTGGTAAAATATTTAATTGTGAATAACTGCGAATATTTTCTCGTAATGTAACTTCATCCATTGATCCACCAGAGATAAAATCAAATATTGAGCTATCCAGTGATTCCTTGGCGATTTGTTCTAGATCTCTAATACACACTATTGTATTCAAAGCCGCACGTCCTAGTTAACTGTAATTATTAGATATATTTATTTTTATAAAAATATATCTACTTATTATCTTTAAGTCAAACTAAATATAGGTCCAAATCAATAGTTCATCACATTTACCATCAACAACTAGTGCTGAGGCATAATTTTCGAATTTATTTAATGGATATAAAGTCCAATTATTGTATAAATTTTTGTTTGATGGAATACTAATTTTGGATGATTGGCTCGATAATGTAACGTTGAATCTATCTAATGGAAAAGATAATCCTTTCCCAATAGCTTTAATAAACGCTTCTTTTCTTGTCCAAAAATTGAAAAATGCCATTATCTGTTCTTCTGGTTTTAAGTTCATTAGTTCTCTAATTTCATTATCAGAAAAATATTGTTGGGCAATTTCTATTGAATTTGGAATGAATTTAATCTTCTCTATATCTACTCCAATGGAGCCAAGCTGAGTAAATGCAAAAAGTGCTATTTTATCAGAATGAGAGACATTAAAATGTACGTTTTGAACAACATATGGTTTTCCATAATTGTTATATAAAATCTTTATATTTTCAGGAAATTGATGTAGATATTTTCCCAGAATATCTCTTAGTATATTGCGTGTGGCTGAAAATCTATCTTGATCTTTTTTAAATTTATATTTTTTGGATCTTTCTAGTTCATCTGTAGATAGAAAATTATTAAAATGGACATTATTAGCAATATATTTATCTATATTGATTGACCAAACATGAATGTTATTTGCTAAATTGCACAAATTTCTATTATTAACACTATAGTTAGTCAACAAAGAGCATGTCATAAATATCTTTAATTGTTGGTTTTTCAAATATTTGTTTGATCTTTATACCTTTTTTAAATGTTTTTCTAATTATCCCAGCAAGTTGTACGGCATTTAATGAGTGAAGGCCTAAATTAAATAAATTGTCTGATGTTGCAATTTCTGACGTTGCCAAGATTTTTTCAACAATTTTTTTCAGTGTATGTATATCAGCTTGTGAATCATTTGAATTTTCTATTAAATTATGTTTAATCGATTCTTTCAACTGGATATAATTTATTTTTCCTGAAATTGTTTTTGGCAAAATATCTCGAATATAGAATATGGGAGTTATAGGCAATCCTATATATTTCATATTGATATATTCTTTCAATTCATATTCAAGGATAGAGGTATTTTGCTTTAGAACAATAAAAACACAAACATTATTCTGCTCGTCTTGAGCGACAGCTGCTTCATAAATTGAGGTTTGTTCTCTTATAATAGATTCTATTATATCAAGATTAGCCCTGGCGCCATTAATTTTAACGATCCTATCTTTTCGGCCTATATAGACTAAATAATTATTATATATAAAGCCAGTATCTCCAGTCACATACCACCGTTTCACATCACCATCTAAATTCATATCAATAAAAACATTAACATTTGCCGTTTCATCTACATAGCCAGGAGTTACATGTATACCAGAGACAACGATATCTCCTGGTGTATCATTATCAGTTATTGGTCGTTTATTATTATCTATTATTTTTATATCGTTATTTAATATGTTAATACCAATAGGCACGTTTTCATGAATAAAAGAGTTTTTATTCACTAAATGGTATGTTACATCACCCATTACCTCTGTGGAGCCATATAAATTTAAAATTTTAGAATTTGGATTTAATGTAAAAAGTTGTTTTGCAAGAGCATTATCAAATCTCTCACCACTAACAATCCAATAATCTATATTTTTTGTTTTATCTTTGAATTCAGAATCAGTAATCCCTGTACTTAACATGGCTTTCAGATAAGATGGAACCACGGTAATTCTAGTAATATGTTGCTCATAGCAAACATTTAGTAGATCTAATGGTTCATTTACTAAATCACTATCTGCAATGAATGTGGGTATCCCTTTTAAAAAGGCGCCAAAACATTCCCAGAGTGAATCTATAAAAATAGTATTTGCTTTAAATAATTGCTTCTCATGGTTATTGTAAGGGAATAAATCCCACATCCAATTAAAGCGATTTTCAATGGAAGAATAGCTAAGTTTTACTCCTTTAGGTACATTCGTAGAGCCTGATGTGTAAAAAATTGCAAATATATCATCAAATTCATTGTTTACTAACATAGAATTATTGAGTTGTTGAAATTTAGGCTTTTTATTTTCTGAACTTATTAACACTCTTGCACATGTTTGATGAAATATATGCTGTTTTAAATTTTCTGGATATCTATTATCCAAAGGGATAAAAGGTCTGCCAAGATTAATGCATGCTAATAAGGCGGCATAGTATTCTGGAGAACGATTTAACTCAATTGCAATAGGGCTACTTGAATTATCAAAATATCTAATTTCTTCTATAAATTTTTGCGAAATAGAAAGAATATCTTTATATGTGTAATTGTGTGATAGGTAACTTATAAGCGGAGTGTTAAATCCACTCTTTTCTAAAATGTTTAAATAATGTGTAAAAAAATTTTTCAACATAATTACATTCTTATTGTTTATAGAATGATACTACATTAATCTGTATAGTAGCACAATAGTCTACGTTATGATTAGATTAAAAATGTGTTGAGGTACTAAGTTGGTGGTTTTGTTTGGAGTATTCATATTAAAGTGGAATTTAAATGTCTGATATAAAAAAAATTAATAAAATAGTCGCGTCATTTGCACAAAAGCGAATTTGGTTCTTAGATTCATTCGATCCTAATAATTACGCATACAATGTAGTTTACTTTTGGCAAATTGATTTTGATGTTTCGTTGCCTATTTTGCAAAAAAGCATTGATTTTTTAATATGTAGGCATTCTTCTTTACGAACTAATTTTTCTTCTGCATCTGGAGAGTTGCAGCAACACATTTATGAGTCGTGCAACTTGGATGTTGCAGAGATTGAAATTGATGATTTAGATGTACAAATGTCATCATTTGCAAAACAAATTTTTGATTTAAAAAAATTACCATTATTCGCTGTAAAAATTTTTAAATACTCTAACCAAAAAAGTATTCTTGGTTTTAATTTTCATCATATTATTTGTGACGGATGGTCACTTGATGTCTTCTTTAAAGAACTATCACAGGTATACAAAGCTTACCAGCAAGGTAATGAACCAAATCTAACAGATACTTCAAAACCATATTCTGACTACAGTATTTATGAAGCTGCTTTGCTGCAATCTATAGAAAATGAAGCTCTTTGTTATTGGAAAAATTATCTAAGAGAGCTCCCTCAACTTGCTTTACCAACTGACTATCCTCGACCAGCCGTGCAATCATTTGATGGCCAATGCGAGATTGCTTATTTAGATCGTGAAACTACTAATCTACTAAAACTCAAAGCCAAAAAATCTAATAGCTCTTTGTATCATGTTTTGCTTAGTGCATATTTATTGCTAATGAAAACATATTCTGGCCAAAATGATCTAGTATTAGGCACCCCAGTTGCTAATAGAAGTGATTTTGATTTTAAAGATACTTTTGGCCTCTTTGTAAATTCTATTGTTGTTAGATGTGAAATAAGTTCTAACAAAACCACAACATTTTCAGATCTTTTGGGTTTAGTGAAAAGTAATTTTTTGGAATCTTTAGAATATCAAGCATATCCGTTTGAACGTGTTGTTGAACATATTCAACCAGAAAGAGCTCTAAGCCATAATCCATTATTTCAAAATATGTTTGTACTCCAAGATAGAAATAATTCAACAGGGTTGATAATAAATGGACGAGAGGCAATTAGCATAGATGCAAAGCTTGGAATTACTCGATTTGATATAGAATGTACGACATGGGAGAAACCTGAAGGTCTTAAAATACGAATTAATTATAATATTGCTCTATATAATAAAGTAACCATTAAATCTATGATAGATTGCTACGTAGCTATTCTTAATACAATTGTTAGGTCAGAATTATCTACGCTTGACATTAATATATTATCAAATTTAAATTTTCCTAATACTAGCATATCTATTTTAATAGGTGATAATGAAAAACTTCCACAAAAAACGATGCCTTCACTAGTATTTGAATCGAAACCTTTTGGTGGTAATGTTGCAATTTCTTGTGGCAAGGAAATTGTTAACTATAAAGATCTAGAGTGTAAAACAAAAATGATTGCATCATGCTTAACTAATCTAATTGCAAAAACAGATACAAATAAAATTGTGGTTATGTTGAAACCAAGCATTGAAATGGCTGTAATAATCCTTGCAATACTTAGAACTAACATCACATTAATCCCTATTAATCCTGACGACCCAGAGAAACGTAAAGAAAGAATTTTATCCGTTACTAATCCATCTCTTGTGATTTGTAATGATGTAAATATTTTTCATCACAATCAGATTACTGCTAATGAACTTGTAACCCAATCAATGTCACAAGATTATGAAAATGCTAAATATACCCATTGTTCTTTAGATGATATTGCTTATGTAATACACACGTCAGGAACTACCGGAGAACCAAAAGGAGTGCAAGTAACTCATGGTCAGTTACTTAATACTGTAATAGGGGCATCTAAATTTATAAAACTGAATTCGACCGATATTTTTGCTAGTTGGTCTAGCTTTAGCTTTGACATTTTCTACCTGGAATTATTATTACCGTTATTATCTGGATCTGAATTAAATTTAATTACAAATGAAGAGTTATTTTCTCCAGGTATAATAATTTCACTATTAGAACGCGTATCGTGTATACATGCGGTTCCTGGATTGATGCATCAGTTAATTGATAATATATCAAATGAAAAAGTATGTCTTTCAAATATTAGATATGCATTGACTGGTGGTGACCTGGTTCCGCCAGCTTTATTTGAGAGGATGAATTTAGTATTTCCAAATTCACAAAATTTTGTTTTATATGGGCCAACCGAAACTACTATAATATGCATATGTCATCCATATACTAAACAAGTTCATGCAAGATATATAATCGGTAAACCTATGAACAATGTTGAAGTTAGAATTTGCGATAGTAACAACAACATTTTACCTCGAGGTTCTATTGGTGAAATAATCATAGGTGGCAGAGGTGTTTCAAATGGTTATGTATTAGACCAAAAATTAAACTCAGAAAAATTTATTAGCATCAACGGAAAAAGGTATTATAAAACTGGAGACAAAGGGAAATTAGCTTTTGATAATAACATTGAATTCTTCGGTAGGGATGATAACCAAGTTAAATTGCGTGGATTTAGGATCAATTTAAATGAAATATCATCGGCTTTAAACAATCACCCACAAATTGATAAAGCAATAACAGTTTTGAATAAGGAAAATGAAAAGAAGCAATATATAGTTTGTTATGCTGTTCCTAAAGTTATGGATTTAGAAAATTATGATACATTGTTAAACACATGGGCTCATTTATTTGATAATACCCATAAAGATAATAAACAAAAGAATGAAACAGATTTTAGTGGATGGATGAGTGCCATTGACGGAAACCCATTTTCTGCAGATGTAATGAATGATTGGTTAGATTCAACTATAAGATCAATAATGGCAGAAGCAAATCAAAATTTAATAACTGAAAAAAAATTAAAAGTTTTAGAGATTGGGTGTGGAACTGGATTGATTCTCTTTAAAATTCTTAATTTTTGTAGTCAGTATGTAGGGACTGATATATCGATTGAAATATTACATGGATTAAAAAATAAACTTTCAAATGAATATAATAAAAAGGTTAATTTAATACATTGTTCAGCTGAAAACACTTTAAATAAAGTTCAAGGTCCATTTGATTTAATTGTTTTGAATTCTGTATGTCAATATTTTCCAAATCAAGAATATCTTGAAAAAGTTTTGAATGATTTAAGTACTCTGTTATCAGAACAAGGAGTGATTTTTGTTGGAGATACAAGATCTTTACATTTAAGTAAAAAACTATATGAAAGAGCAGCTGATTTTCAAGTCAAAGAAGGAATGATAGATCAAAGAGATGTAAGATCATTTATAAGTACAAAAGAATTTTTTGATAATGAACTCCTAGTTTCGCCTCTTTTCTTTAGGAATTTATCTACAACTTTGGATCTTAACTATTTCATTAGTCCAAGGTTAGATGCTCTTAACACAGAATTATCCTCTTTTAGATTTAATGCCACTTTTATGCATAAAACACTCAAAGATGATAAGAAATTCAAACATTTTGCTTGGAAGGATTTGGATGATTTAAAAGAAATATGTATTTTGATGTCTCATACAGAAGAAACATTCATTATAGATAAAGTTCCTAATATACGTATCCATACAGAAAATATGGTTGATTATCCATCCATTACAGAAATTAAAGAACTTGTTGCGTCAATAGGATATACAGCAAAATTTAGTTGGTCATCGGCACATGAGAATGGAGAATTCGATGTTATCATTGCAAAAGATTTTAAAGATAAACAACATTATTCTTTAAATTTAATTAAATCTAATATAAAACTTTGTAGTAATCCTTCAGCTAAAACTAAATTACGTATCTTAGAAAAAGACTTATTAGAGCATCTGGGAAATAATTTGCCTCGATACATGGTTCCAAGGCAAATTGAGTTTGTAGATTCTATACC
>Ga0209174_10001551_pt1 | contig 16099 bp, 15 predicted proteins | sample JI91814BDNA_FD_187505 | JGI IMG/M metagenome (GOLD analysis project Ga0209174, IMG submission 187505) | Wastewater effluent complex algal communities from Wisconsin, to seasonally profile nutrient transformation and Carbon sequestration -... | ecosystem: Engineered > WWTP > Effluent > Algae...
AGAAATCACAATCGAAAAAAACAAATCCAACCTAAATCTACTTCGTATACCGGATAATGGATATTACTTGCAAGTCGAAGAACTCGATGAAAAAGGAAAGCTACAGCATTATGGTGACGTTCCTTTTTGTATTCCAGTAATTCATTTTACTGAGAAGAATGAATTTTTGTGAATGCAAAAAGTTTTTCATTGCCAGATTATAGAGATTTACAGTCATATTATTAACTGACGTTACGCAAAAAAGCAAAGTTATGAAAATTAAACTCACCTTGCGTAAGGTGAGTTACTAAGGAGTAAACATTGATATTTAATTTATTAGAGAAAGATATAGTTCCAGATTTTTTAATTCGAATGGGAATTCGAAATTTACTAAAGCAGAGGCTAACAGAAGAAAACAAAGGAAGCCAAGAAGAAAAGCAACTTCACCTGAATGCATACATTGAAAAATTAAAAGCAAGTCCGATTGCTATAAACACAATAGATGCGAACGAACAACACTACGAAGTGCCAACCGAATTTTATAAATATGTGTTGGGAAAAAGAATGAAGTATAGTGGCGGCTACTGGCCATCAGGCGCGGATACAATAGACGCTTCAGAAGAGGCTATGTTAAAACTCTCCTGCGAGAGAGCGCAACTCAAAGATGGTCAATCCGTTTTAGATTTAGGTTGCGGTTGGGGCTCCGTGTCCCTTTATGTGGCAGAGAAATTTCCAAATTGTAAAATCACTGGCGTATCAAATTCTAAAACACAGAAAGAATACATTGACTCTGTAGCTAAAGAAAAAGGATTTAAGAACCTAACAATCATTACCCAGGACATGAATGATTTTCAGATCAATGAAAAGTTTGATCGGATTATTTCTGTGGAAATGTTGGAACATATGAAGAACTATCAAAAGTTATTTGCAAAGCTTTCTAGTTTTTTAAAACCAGAAGGACTTTTCTTTATACATATTTTTACACATAAAGAATTTGCTTATCCGTTTGAAGTAAAAGACGAAACAGATTGGATGGCAAAGTATTTTTTCACCGGTGGAATGATGCCTTCGCATAATTTGTTTTTGTATTTCCAGGATCATTTAACAATTCGTAATCACTGGGTTGTAAATGGAGTTCATTACGGTAAGACAAGCGAAGCCTGGCTTGCGAATATGGACAAGAATAAAACACAAATTCTTCCTATATTAGAAAAAGCTTATGGAAAAGAAAATGTAACCAAGTGGTGGTCTTACTGGAGAATATTCTTCTTATCCTGCGCGGAATTATTTGCCTATCGTAACGGCGAAGAGTGGTTAGTCTCTCACTACCTGTTTCAAAAGAAATGAAGCTTCTTAAACTCATTCCTTTATTTCTCCTCTTTCAATGTAGCATGAACAGTGCCGATATTCGAAGAGGAGAATATCTCGATAAGGCTAAAGAAACTACGGTAGAAGATTTCTTTGAAAAAAGAATGGAAAATCGAATTAAAAAAGTGCAGGGTGCAAATTGGGAAATCCTTTTTGAATCGAATGAGTTTATTTTTTTTGGTTTTCCAGTCATTGCTATCTTTCGAGAAGGAACTTTTCTGGAGGAATTTTTCAAAGTGAATCGCCTAACGTTAGAAACCGAATTTCCTAATTATAAAAAATTTGATGGAATTGAAATGAAGACTATGTGTTTCGATCTGTTACGTGAAAAAATTAATACTAACATCGCAGGTTTATCTCACTCTTTTGAATGCAGCGCAACTTTAGAAGAAAAATCAATTTTAGTTACTGGGAGTATTTTATTTAGACAACAGGATGGTCAAGTTAAAACTGAAAAATATTTAATCCGATTTGACAAGAGAACTCTGAATAAGGAAAGTATCACTAAGTTGGATAAGTAACGTCTAACTAATAGTATAGGAGATTTTATATCTATGAAAAATTTACTGACAATCTGTTTTGCGACTTTGTTTCTGAGTGTAGCGGCTAACGCAGAAGTAGTCGATACGGCTGGAATGTTTTCTTCATCAGCTTTGACAGAAGCAAATCAAAGACTAGAAGAAGTCAAACGCAAATCAGGAAAAGAATTGGTAATTGAAACAATCGAAGAAGTAGGGCAAGCAGATGCAAATGCATTAGCGCTCGAAAAAGCAAAGGCTCGTAGAGTCAATGGAGTCTATGTCTTAATTTCCAAAAAAGATCGCAAACTAAAAGTAGAAATTGGAAATAAAACAAAAGAAGTCTTCGGAGATTCAGAACGAAATATTCTCAAAGCAAAATTTACCGAAGAATTTAAAAATAAAAATTTCGACAGAGGACTAAGTTCTTCCGTTGAATATTTTGCAGGTGTAATGAATTCCGCTGTTTCAAACACAGGGAATAACAGAAGTTACCCACAAAGGGCTGACATGCCAATCAGAACAAATCAAACTACTGGAGGATTTCCCTGGATGACAATTATTATATTTGGAATTATAGCTTTTGTTATATTTAAAATTATCACATCTCTCATGGCGTCTAATCGCGGTGCGGGTAATATGAATCAGCCGTATGGAGCAAATGGTGGTTACGGAAGTTCAGGTCCCGGCTTCATGGGAACATTCTTAACTGGAATGCTCGGTGCAGCAGCAGGAAGCTGGCTCTATGACAAATTCACAGGTCATGACAGTGGACTTTATGGAAACGATCATTCAAGTGATAGCTATCGCAATAGTGGAAATGATTCTTCTTGGTCACAATCTGATTCTGATTATTCTAGTGACTCATCTGATTCCGGCTCCGATTGGGGTGGTGGCGATTCAGGCGGAAGCGATTGGTAGGAGTAGGGTCACTTCGATACAATTTTTGCGGTGGATTCAAATGTTGAGGCAAATTCATAGTATTTCCGCAAAAATCACTCAGTGACCGAATTTTTTTCTATTGTCATTCCCGATATTTTCTGTCGGGAATCTCTACTCCTTGAGACCCCCGACAGAAAATATCGGGGGTGACACATGACACTCAATATCACACAAACATTCCCAATTTATTTCCTTTCACTAAGCCTAAACTTTTTGCTTTTTCGAGAAGAGCGTATACTGCATCTTTGCCTTCATCGCCAATGTCTTTTGTGAATTCATTTACATAGAGATCTATATGACTTTTGACTACATTCTCATCCTTGACTTGTGAATTTTGTAAAATATAATTTCTAGTTTTTTCAGGAAACTGATACGCGAGGTCTAGACTTTTACGTAAAGACTTATCAAATTCTTTTTGTAGGTCAATATCTGTAGAGCGTTTAACCGCGATTGCCCCCAATGGAATTGGTTTACCCGTTAAACTTTCCCAATAGTCGCCTAGATCTATAACTTTTTCAAGTCCCCGCTCTTCATAGGTAAATCTTTCTTCGTGAATGATTACGCCAAGATCAAACTCCTCGCTAAGAATTTTATCCATAATCAAATCGTATCGAAGTGGGGTAGGCAGAAAATCCTTTTGTAGATATACGGTTAACAACAAATTAGCCGTAGTCTTTAGCCCCGGAACAAGAATCTTTTCTCCTTTCACTTTTTTTAAGTCTTTGCCTTTCTTTTTAACTAAGAGAGGTCCGCAGCCACGACCGAGTGCCGACCCAGAGTTTAACAGCGAGTAGCCTTCTATTACATGAAAGTAAGCGAAAAAAGAAAGTTTTGTTACATCAAATTTATTTTTTTCGGAGTATTCGTTTAACTTTTCTACATCATGCAATTCTTCTTTTACAGAAAATTTTTGCGAAATATCTTCGTGAATCAAATGGTAAAACAAAAAAGTATCATTAGGACAAGGGGAGTAAGCAAGTGTAAGTTCTGGTTTCATGAAGCCACTTTGACTCGCTTTTTCATAGAGTCTATCATTTCTTGGCATCGAATGATATGAAAACTAAGAATTACATCACCAATCAAAATATCTTTTAATTTTAAAAATTTCTCTAAAGCAGTTTCATAATCCTCTGATTCTAAAAAGGAAACGGCTTCTGTAAATTCTTTTCTCGAATGAATCTTTTTCTCTATTAAATCATCGGAATCAATTTTAAAACATTCAAATATTTTAACTGAATTCGTTTTTCCTTTTACTACTACTGAATCAATTTCTCTGAGATACTCTTTGTTATCCTCTTGCAGCTTTGATACGGTAAATTCAGAAACAAGAATGGGAGTGAAATATTCTTTTGTCAATGATTCCAATCTCGCCGACAAATTAACAGTATCCCCAATGACTGTAGTGCTCAGTCTATCTTCATGCCCAATCGTTCCCATCATAAGCATACCAGTATTCAATCCAATTCCAATTCGTAACGGACGATAGCCAGCCCTATTTCTCCCATCGTTTAGTTTTTGTAGCTCTTCGATCATTTCAATCGAAGCTTTTAATCCTTCGTCCGGCAAATGAAAAATAGCCATGATAGCATCGCCAATGAATTTATCGATGAAGCCATTGTTTTTTTCTATAACGGGGCTCATCTTTTTTAAGTAGGAATTGATAAACCGAAAATTTTCTTCGGGACTCATTGATTCTGAGAGAGAAGTAAAATCACGAATATCCGCAAATAAAATTGTCATCTCTTGTAGCTTACATTCTCCAAGAGAAATATCTTTGGCGGAGCTTTTTCCGAGCATATCTAAAAACTGAGTAGGCACAAATTTGGAAAAAGAATCTCTTTCGTGCGTTAGTTCAATATTGAGCCTTCTTGTTTCCCAATTGATCTCGATAAAACGGTTTGCTAGAATAATCACCATTGACAAAATGAATCCAAAATAAGCAAATTGTAAAAAGCGAATTCCAGTTTGAAAAACGATCGTATCTATTATTTCCCAGATGACTACGAGGAGTATAACGAGTATACTCGAAGCCATTAGAACTGAATCTTTAAGACCCTTTCTAGTTGCATTGATGATGAAGTAAAAAATATAACCGATCTGGGGTATAATCAAAATATACCACGAAAATAAAAAAGTATGAAAGAAGTTAATTTTAAAAATACAAAAAGCCAAAACTATTATTAGATTTGATAGGATTGCATATTTTATAAATAGCGATAACTTTCTAGACGGATAAAAATAATCATACAAGAACAAGATAAACGACATCACTGCAATGGGTTGTGACACATAAGCAAAAAATAATAATGACCTGGTATCTTCGAATTTTGTAAAAGCGATATTGGAAAAGGACAAGAAATAGATTGAAATTGAAATTGAAAAAATAGCAAAGTAGAGATTATATTTTTTTTCTGTCCATCGAATGAAAAAGAAAAGATGATAGAGACCAAAGAAAATATAGACAGCATTGAATAAAAGTAGGGTAGTTTGTTGGATACTTTCCTGTAACCGCTTTTCATAATCGAGAATATATCCATCTTTAAATCGTAGACCAGAAAGGGAATTTGGAGCAAGAAAAGAAGAAGGCGCAGACCCTGCAATATGAATTGTTAGATTATTCTTCTCTCTAAGCAAATCGTATGGAATAGTGATGATAGAATTTCTAGTAGTTTTGTATTTTACTATTTGATTGTTTTCTAATCCAAATTCATCCTTGATCTTTTCTCCATTCAAATAAACTTCCCATGATTCTCCAATTCCTGAGAATAAAAAAGCTAGCTCTTTCCCTTTATCAATTCTTTCTAGGTTTAACTGAAAATTACATTGCAAGGTAAATTCTTTTACTGAATCATTTGAAATTGGAATTTTATAGATTGAATTTAATATGATAGGAAAATTATTAATTTTTTTGTATTCTGTTTGGTCTATAGTTTGATCTTGGGATGCATCAGTTGCGGCAAATCCCTGTTTAGCATACCAATTTAGTTTAGTTAAATCTACAGGTAAAATTAATTTTTCATTTGAATCGGCAGAAAGACTCGTGCTATAGAGTGAAACCAATTGCAAGACAAGAATTAAATATACATTAGTAAAAACCCGATTTAAAAAATTACTCATATATGTAGATACCTTTTGTGCCATAGGCTATGGAGACGAACGGAAAAAGCAATTAAAAAAAGATGAACAGTTTGTTTTTAGGAAAACTGGGCTATCCCATTAAGAGAGACTCTGAATTATTAGAGAAGGTAGATGCGGCAAATTTCATTCTACCGCATCTACCTAAAAGCTTTATAAAGCGTGTTTGCTAATTATGTAAGATGCAGGATGACAACTTGCACATTTACTATCATCAAGCTGTTTTCCGCCACCATGAGTAATATCTGTAGTCGCAGGATTGACACTCTTTGTCATAAGACCTGTCGCCCAATCAATTCCATCATGACAAGAGCCACAAGCAATACGACTTGGCTTTGTTTTCCAATTGTCTTCATTGATAGATGTTTTATTTGTAGTGTGACAATTATAACAAAGTTTCGAATCTGCTTTTTTAATAAAAGCTGCTCCCTTCGTAGGAAACATATAACTTGTAGCACCAACATAGTAACCGGTGCCTGATTTCACCAACTGGCTACTCATGTGAAACTTATGAACCATAATCGGAAAATCTGCTACGGCATATCCATCGAGAACTAATCCATTGGTTCCAGTATATACTCCATTTACAGAAGCAAGACTTGTATCAATCTGTCCACGAGTTTGATCTGTATGACAGGTAACGCACGAAGTAACATCATTACGACCACCAGATCCATGAAAAATTAATCCTCTAGTTGTAATACCAGAAGTTGTTGTAGCATTTGCATCTTTGTGACAGTTGTTACAAGTATACACACTAACGATATCTCTTTGTGTTGCTTTAATTTGTGCAGTAGAAGGAATAAAATCATAGATGATTGTTTTTCCATCTGTAAAATTAAGCGCTGCGATTGCAGAACCAGAACAAGAAGTCTTAGAGCTACAACCTCCACTCATAGAGGGCTGAATTGTTCCGTCTGCATTATTAGTTCCCGTTCCACGCACAGTTCCTACACCAATCGCTATTGCCATACGATGAGGTAGTGATGCGTCATACGTTAGATCTCCAGTTCCAGAAATTCTAGCAGCAGATAATGCAGTTAAATTTTCAGTTGTAGGAACTAAATACTCTGATATATACGTCAGATAGAAATTTCTAAATTAAATCGTCAAGCGTTATTTCGTAGCTTCAAACATATTCGTGTCTTCTAATTTTCTTTTTACAATTACTGCTGCTTGGGTAATCAAGTGTTTGCGACGTGAATATTTATTTTTAAGATTTATATCGTAGCTGACAACAAATGCAATGATGATAAGTGAGAATGGATAAGCAGAGCCAAGGATAATGATTGGTATCCCGATTTGGTAAATCGAAAAGCTTTGTAATACAAATAAAATTTCATGAACAACAAAAGAGAGTGCGATATTAAATATAAGCCCGCCGACTAAAAAAATTACAGAAATAAAGAGTAAGCTAAATGTTTTGAATGTCTTCCCACTTGTCAAAAGAAAAGAAGCCTTCATCGCCTGTCTTGCATTGTAGTCGGCATCAATCACGAAGAAAGGTGCAAAAATCAACCTAGCTATTGTCCAGAAAAATAAAACAACGCCAAACAAAATTCGAATTTGCATAATCTTATCATAGTCTTTTATAAAAAATGCAATTTTAAAAAGTAGGATATAGAGAGAGTAGTAGGCAGCGAGTAGAATTAGAATTTGAAAATAGCGTTTGTGACCTTGAAATAAAATCTTGAGACTCACAGTGAGTCCGCGAACGAGTCGGAGGTAAAACCGTATAAACCCGCACACAAAAAAAGAAACAATCGGTAGAGAAAGATAACCAAGTAACATATTTTGCGTTTCTCTTTCATAAGCAATCATAAACACAAGAAAGATCATCGAAAAATAAGTTGCAGAAAGAAGCAGAGTAAATAACAGACTCGCTAGTGTAGTCATTAGAAGACTCTTATGAGCAATTGCCATACTCTCCTTTACATAGTTAATTACTATTTGGGGAGGAGTGAAGAGTTTTACTAATACCTTGGGATTCATATTGGTTCAGCGTCTTATTGAATGGCAATCTAATTCAACAAAAAAATAAAGGAACTTGGAATTAATCGTCAAGCGCAATAGGATTGAACTTCGGACTAGATATTTTCGGATTCGAAATTTTGGGAGTTGTTGGATTTGTATTCGTTTTAATTGCTTCTGTGGCTTCTGTATCAACCTTAACTAGATTGGATACTGGAATTTTTCCTTTCGAGTCTTCGTTTAACACTTCTTTTCGAATTACATCATTAATTCTTTTTGCCATAAAAGTTTGACTCGGATCAACTGGTTCATCTGGCGTGCCCGATTTTTCGTGGTCTAACTCCATCTCTTCATCTAGAAGGTCTTCTAAGTCTTGCAAAGGAGGAGGGAACGACAAATCAACTGTAGCCCCTAACTCAGCAGAATCTAGCCGAATGGAAGTATCATCGTGCAAAGAAAACTCATCTTTTTTTTCTTCCGAGATGATATCATTAAAATCCAATGCGAAGTCTGCATCCATTCCACCATCTAGAATTTCCTGTTCAATTTCTTCATTTATAATTGCATCAAAGTCTAAATATTCTTTTGTTTTATAATCAATAGTCGGAGAAGTTGTTTTCGGCAAATCAGGAGTATCCAACGGAAGTGTATCAATATTGACAACAGGAATTTTGTCAACGCTCGGAACTGCTAGACTTTCTAGTGAACTAATATAATCAATTTCTTCAGATAAGTCTACATCTAAAGAAAGACTATCGTCTACTTCTCTTTTCTCTGTTTCCTTTATGTTCTCGTAATGTTCTTCGGGAGATTCTTCTTTTTTAAAATCAGCCTCAACTAGTGAATCAAGATTAAAGTTGATTGCCTCGCTCTCAGTAAGTAAGGGTTGATCATCCACTGATGGAATTTTTAGAGAACTAAGGTTTAACGTAAATGCTGTAATAGAAGCTGGCTCTTCAGCGGATAATGCCGATTTGGTTTCAATTGGATGTAATAACTTCGGAGTAAGTTTCTTAAACTCGGAACGATCCGGTTTGGTGATTAAATATGGATCTGTTTCCAAAAAATCTTGGAAATTTTTTAGTTCTGTCAAAGCAAAACTATTCGGGTCTTCATTGGTAAGGTAAAAATAAATCTCTTCCGGCGAAGCATTATTATCCACATACAAAAGAAGTTTCATCGTCAAATCAATGAGCGCAGGAGAAATCCCGTAAAACAAAATCCCAACATTTCCTTTTGTATTTGAATCAATGAGTCGCTCAAATAATTCGATTTGTTTTTTGAATTCTAAATTAGATGAGTAGGTGGAAATCGAAAAACCACTAGATGTTAGAGTGCTAGCAATTGAATCATATTCCATTTTTTTAGTCAGAGATTTAAGTAAAATAAGCCGGTTCATTTTCTTTGACTTAAATTCCTTGAGTCTTGCCTCAATAAGATTAGCATCTTTCGAATCAAAGTCTTTGAGGCAGTCGAGCAAGTAACAAATACTTCCTGTGTCCCCTAGAGGTATAAAATTTTGTAAGAATTGATTCATGATTATGTATTATATTTCTAGGAAAACGAACCTGTTAGCAATATCTATCTATGTGTTTAAAAACAGTATATTTTGCAAGCATAAACTAAGCAAAGAAATTCATTTGGGTAGTTCTTGGGATAAGTCTTGGTTGAATTTATAATCTGCGAAATTTGCCTCGATTTGCACTTCAGTGATTCGATTATTTACTTGATAAACCGCCGTCAAAAGAGTCTGAGTAGGCATTTGATAGGCGAATTCTTTTTCAAAGCTTAATTCCAGAGAATATTTCATCATCTCTCTCTTTTTGATGATTGGCTCTTTTAAAATTTTAACAATCCGAGCCGTCTGTGGACTCAGCCAAAGCTGACCCCGAAAATATCCCGACTGAATCTTAGAAGGACTAACTAGATACTTTACAATCTTTGAGTCAGTGGAAAGAGTTTGAAAAGAATGAGAAGCCATTCCTTCACGAGTAAGCCAGTCGATTTCTGTTTTGCTTGAGCGCTCAATTAACGGCTTAGTTAAAATTTGTTTTATCCCATTGACTTCAATTTCTTTACATACAAAAATAAATTCTTCAGGGCTTTGAAAATATCCTGCCTGGATTCTTTTTTCAATCACCATTCCCGAAGGCTCTTTTATTTTTGAAATTACTTCCTGGCGGACTCTATAATTTTTTATCTCTCTTTTTTCTTTTTGAAAGATTTCCGCCGCACGATTAAGAAGAGTGTAGTTCTCTTGCGCAGAAAGATTAATTGTCGTCCAAAAGACAAAGAAGCAAAGAGTAATTCTAATTATCCACAAGGATTAATTGTTATCCTTATAGTTATAAAGTTTCAAGTTCATTTTAGATTTTTCTATTTGATGAACTTGATTCAGATGAGCATTCGGACAAATGATATTAGACCCTGTATGTAATTCGAGTTCTGGGTATTCTAACAAATCTTGCATAGAGGCTGTGCCAGAAGAAACGTTTGACTTAGAACCTATATTGTCACCATTAAATATCACAAATTCAGTATTAGCCCCACTTGCTCCATTGCTAACGATTACAAAATCATTTGCCGCAGAAGTTAAACCTGTAGTAGTCTTAGTAACACGAGTTACCTGAGAAGGCATCAAATTAAACGAACTAGTATTAATCCCTGTAAAGGGAGAACTGGCAAGTGTTTTGAGTGTAGAGGAAAACTCATATGTAGTAAGCACAGAATTAATATTAACTGCACTCGTATTTCCGAAATAAACATTTTGCAGATTGTAACCAACAGATTGCCCTAAGAATGATGCAAACAATCGCTTAAATGCAGTTTTATTGTCCGATGTTAGAATGCTAGAATCATAATTACCTGAACTCATAAAAATTGTCATGAGATTATAAGCATTATTCGCTCGAGTCCCATTTAGCCCTTGCATTGTCTGCTGAAAGAATTGATTGCGGGTAGCCGTCGTTTTCCCCGAACTTTCATAAACATATTTCATAAAACTATAAGCGTATGCATAATTTTTTAGACTACTTGTCCAATTAAAAAGGGATGGGCTACTATAACTTGTGCTGCCTATGCCACCGCTGCAAGAACTAGAACTAGCAGCATCGCCCTTAAAACAACTGATTCTAGCAGTCTGGGGACCATATCCAGTCAAATCGCTAGTAACCTCACTTGTTCCTTCGTCAATCCAAGTATCATCAGATCCAGTTTGCGTATATTGAAATCGAATTAAATGTTGGAACTCATGTGCAAGAGTTGAGAGAAAAGTATCCGGTTTGCCACTAGCCAAATCCTTATCTCGTAAACGCAGAAGTTCCACTCCATCCATAAAAAGAATTTCTCTCTGGTTGGAACGAATTAGACTAGAAGGATCATCTGCATAAAAATTAATTGGATCAACATATCCTGCAATAAATCCCGACGTCGTTGTTGCACCTTCTTTAATATCTAAGATGAGAACAGTGACTTTCTTGTCTCCGTTTACATCAGAGGGGGCTCCATAGGCATCTTTCTCAATAGGGAAAATATTTGTCTCAAACGCCGAAGCAACGCTCGCATAATTTAAATTAGTCGCTAAAGAATTTTCAACATATAAATCCATATTAACCGACGAAGCAACTAGTCTTGCATTAATACAATATGTTGTTTGGGATTTGACAAGTAGGTTGCGAACCCAAAAACCTCCATTGTTTGCAGTGCATCCAGAGTTCTGCGAATCTAAAACATATTTCAGTGACATCAAACTCAATACATTCTTCTGGGACTTTGATTGTCCGTTTGATTGATAGCAAGAAATTAAACTTAAAAAAAATAAGAGCAGGGTAAAGAATCTAGGATAACGGCTGACTAAGTTCATAGGTTGAAGTAATTCCTTGGATTTTGTTTGTCAAATGATTTACAAATTGTTGCTTATATTCACTCTTAAACTTAGACAAATGAAAACAATGGAATTACCAAATGCAATTTAAAAAAGCGGCTCTAATCTTTTTACTTACTATTCACAGTATAATGCCTGAAGAATCTTCGTTACCCAATGGAACTTGGTTCTCAGAGAAAAAGGGTTTTCTTAAAGGGTATGAGTTCCTGCAATTGCTTGTTCAAGATAAGAAATTTATTTTTGCAAAGCTCTCTTACAATCAAGAAAGAAAATGGGAAGAGACAAGAGTCTTAGGAGTAATAGAAGACAAAGATGGAAAAGTATTTTTTTTACCGGAAATGTGCACAGTCTTTGCGGCAAAACATCTCGGACAAAGATGGATTTTAATGCAAGGATTTGATTGCGATCACCTGAGATTCCAACTAACCAAAAATGAGCAGGGAATCATTATTAGCCCATCCATTGGCATTTCCGAATCAGTCACCTTAAAACAAGGGAAAAGTCGCTCCGAAAATACGATAGACGCAATTATTGTCTACGAAGAAAAAAAAATAGTCCAAGCTTGGAGCCTGAGAATGAAATATGCAAAGAAAGGTGCAACTGCTTCTATAAATGGCAAACCGATCGTCATCTTAGAGACTGTGGATTCGACGGGAAGCCTTGAATCGAGCGAATTCACTCGGATAGGGGACATGATTTCTATCAACAATCCTAAGGCTTCCGAATTTTTTGAGTGAAGCCCCTATCGTCCGCGTCTGACAATTTTGAGATAGGGCAATGCTTTTCTTAAATCAGAAATCTCTGTCTCCTCAATAGACGTATCGTCGATTTCTAAGAAAGTTAAGTCTTTTAGTAATGTGAGTGGCTTAAGTGTTTGAATCTTTGTGCCACCAATAGATAAATCGATTAATTTCTTTGCACTGCTGATTTCATTTAGCTCAGTCACAAAAGTATTTCGAATATCCAAGTGTCTTAATTCTGGAAATTGTTTCACGAATGTTATGTCTCGAATGGCAGATCGCGCAAAGGATAGTCTTCTGATTTTTTTTAAATTATAAATTGGCGTTAAATCAGAAATAGCCACATCATTCAAAATTAAAGAATGCAAATTTGACAACTCTGCAATCGGCTGCAAAGAAGAAACAGATGTTCCACTTAGATTTAGAAATTGAATGCTTTTCAATTTTGCTATCTCAGAAATATCTCTGCATTTGGGCGAAGATATTTCGAGAGATTCTAAATTTGTAAATTGTGACAACTGATTTAGATTCGGTGAAAAATTCTCCTTGAAACCTAGATACTTGGCTTTTTCTGGAAAGTATTCAACTTGGCTTCCTAAAATGTCTTTAATCGGAACGAATCCTGGTTGCTCCTTATAAATTCTAGGTGCACAGAATGTCAGGCACAATACAAGGAATTGAATGATGCTCTTTGTTGTTTCTGCTTTCATTTTTATCAATTATTTTTTCGTTCAAAATATTTCATTTAGAACCAAACAGAGAAGGTTGGTTGTCTTCAAGCTTGGATTCATTAAAAATTTTAATTTTATCTACTTGCGATAAACTTTGCTTATCCGCTCTTGCGACTTTTTCTGATTTCATCTTATTCGAGTCAAATGGATTCATTTGATCTTTCCAGTTTGAAAATTTAATTTGAGGATCTAACCAATCCATATAAGATTCTCTCTGTAGCACAACCGGCATTCGATTGTTTTCATGAATTGGTCGAACGACTTCATTTGCGACTGTGGTAATGATTGTGCAAGAGAAAATTTCTTCTTTTGTTTTTGGATTTATCCATTTATCCCATAATCCCGCCATGGCAAATGTGGATTCGGGATTTAGGGTAAATGCATATTTGTCTTTCGTTTTTCCTTCTGCCTTAAATTCATAAAAAATATCAACAGGAATAAGACATCGGTTTGAATCAAGCAAAGTTCTAAATGCTGGCTTCTCTTCAAGAGTTTCCGAGCGCGCATTGAAAAGAGAATACTTTTTAATCTGTTCAAAATCTTTTACAAAATTTGGAATCAATCCCCACCGCATACGCTTCATTTCATTCTGATCAATCTCAGTATTCCGCCAAATCACAAGTATTCGGTCAGTTGGGAGAAATTCATCTTTAAAGTCCATGTCTTCAATTATATTATGAGTTTGGAATTGTTCTTGTAATTCTTGCATTTTAGATTTTAGACTAAATCGACTACACATTATAAAATTCCCTTCATTGGTAGAATATAAGATTCTTCCATGTTGATAGACGCCGGTATAGATAATAAAGATTTCAAATACTCAGCAAAGTCTTTCGGAGAAATCATATCCTTTGTATCAAATCCGTCGCGACCATCCCAGATTGGAGTGCTAATTGCCCCGGGGTAAACAGTGAATATCCGTATTTGATCTTTTTTCCATTCTTCTCGAAGTGATTTTGCTAGTCCGGCTACTGCATGTTTCGATGCACAGTAAGCTGTCGAATCAGGAAAACCAACCTTACCCGCTGTGGAAGATAGAAAGCAAACAAATGGATTCTTGTTAGAAAGTTTTAAGAGAGGATAAAAATTTTGTAAGATTAGAAAAGAAGAAGTTATGTTCAATGAAAAATGTGATTCAATTTTGTCCTTTGTTAAAGAAGAAAGCTCTCCGAATAAACCATCCCCTTGACAGAGGTAGATGGCGTCTATCGCATCAAAAGAATTCTTATAAAACTCAGCAAAAGAAATAATTTCAGCCTCATTCGTAACATCACATTTATAATTGAAACCAGATTTTATTTTTGCCCAGGAAGAAATACCTCTTCTAGAAATTCCAAATACATCTTGCTCTGAATTTTTATTTAATATGGCGAATAACGCTTCTCCAATTCCAGAGCCTGCTCCTACGACCAATACTTTCTTTGCGGTCATACGAAATTCCTTACATGCCCCAGATTGTATAACCCTGCGCTTTTTGAATAGCAATTACTTTTACTAGAAACAAAATCAATATGATAAAAGTTAGAAAAAAATAAGAGCCTGTCTTTGTGTCTTCTTCTTCATTTTTCAATAGAATAAAAAGAGGAATACTTAGCGTAAACATCCTCGAAACATTTTCATAGACCGACCAGAAATGATAAAAGCTTGCAGTCGATACCATAAAAAATACAAGCGCAATCCCTAAACGAAATTCAATTCCTCGCTTAATATTTCCTGTAAATAAAATTGCAGTTCCTGTGACAAGCAACACCAATAGCGGAAATCTGGAAAGCAATCGCGCCAACTCTTTGTAATCCGTTGTAGTTCCAACGGAGGTAAGGATGGATTTTGAGTAAGTAATAATTCCTTCTAGTGGTAATATAAAGTCTGTTAGCCGTGTCGCTCTCCAGTTTGGAAAAGTAACTTTCAAATATAGATGCCACATGATTGGGATGGCTAACACGGAGACTATTAGAATTGCTTTCGGAACTCTTTTCTCTAATATCGCCTTAACTCCAAGTGGAAAGAATAAAAATAGAGCAGGCTCCTTGCATAAAATGGCAAGACTTGCCACTAGCACAAAATATAGATTTTCCTCTTCCAAGTAAAAATAATAAGCAATGATTACAAGAGAAACCATCACGGAATCACTGACTAATACGGCATAACTGCCAAGAGAAAAAGGAGAAAGCAAGTAAAACAATGAAAATATTTTTTTGTCTTCATCTAAAATTCTTCGAAGAAGTATATAAGAAAGAAGAAACAAGGAAAGGTTTACGAAATACATTCCATACACGGACGCAGTCTTGCCCAAGAAGCCAATGATTCCGACTAACAACGGATAGCCAATGCGAGGAGCGCGATAGCTTTCATCAAACCCTTTAGGCCAGTTCATATTTAATTCAGAAATGGTTCTAGAATAAAAATAAAATATCTGTCCATCATAGCCTGCTCCGAGATCGTCTTTGCTTCCCATAATCACCACTGCACCGTCTGGCATCTTCTCTTTGTTTTGAATAGCAAATTCCATTCCGAAATTAATCATAGAAGTTGGATTGTAATTGTATTTTTTCCAGAGAGATGTTGTCACTACGATATAGACTAAGGCAAACAACGAGTATCTGATGTAAGACTTTTCAAGAATGGAAATAATTTTGCTCATAGGATTACCTTGTTGTATTTTCCTTAATGATAGTTGAATAGATTGGAACCATCCGCTCGGAGCCTCTATAGGTCAAGTGGTGTGAGTCAATAAAATCTTGCACTTCCGGCACTGATTCTTTGTGATCGTAAAATTTTACTGAATGACTGGAAAGCTCTGAATAAAAATGCAAATAGTCTTTATACCACTCA
>Ga0209174_10001552_pt1 | contig 16094 bp, 15 predicted proteins | sample JI91814BDNA_FD_187505 | JGI IMG/M metagenome (GOLD analysis project Ga0209174, IMG submission 187505) | Wastewater effluent complex algal communities from Wisconsin, to seasonally profile nutrient transformation and Carbon sequestration -... | ecosystem: Engineered > WWTP > Effluent > Algae...
TATAATACGTCAACCTATTTGAAAAAAAAGAGTACTTTTTTAAAACTATGTTATCGGGAGATGTAAAACTTTCTGTAAGTATTTTTAGAGGACATAAGAAAAAATTATTGTCTCTTTGTGTAAATAAGGGGTTGTGTAAAAACAGAGAAAATATCTCTCACAAAGCACACAGAGGTCACAAAGAGTATTGACACATTCGATAAACTTCCGCCCTGCTTCGCCCAACAGCCAAGCTATGCAGGTTTTATTGAATTTTTTCTCTGTGTTCTCAGTGCGCTCTGTGAGAAATTCATGCTTTTGCATACTCACTTCAACTCTCTTAAGAATTCTTCTACCGGCATACAAAGAATTTCTCCTTTCTTGAGGCGCTCTTTGCCTCGGTAGAGAAAAATTGTCTCGCACATTGGATAGTCTTCCTGGAAGCTTTTTAGTCCGCGTAAATCAGCGTCATTTATCTTTGCTGAGTTTTTTACTTCAATTGCTTTGAATGTATTTTCTCCATACAAAATAAAATCGACTTCCACTCCAGAGCGTGTTCTCCAATACGAAAGGCTACAGTCCTTTTTGACAGCGTCAATAAAGGCTCTTAGATGCTGCGCCACTAAACCTTCAAGTAAAGGACCATACATATCCTGCGGTGAATCAAGAGGACCTTTTGGACGAATTTGAGAAAATACTCCTGCATCAAAAAAATAGAATTTTCTATGAGCGACTAATTCTCTTTTTGCCTTCTTAGAAAATACTGGAAGTGTAAAAGAGAGAAGTAAATCTTCTAAAACAGAAAGATAGCCTTCCACTGTCTTGCGCTCCACTCCACATTCTCTTGCAATATTAGAAGTATTTAATATACTTCCATGAGAAAAACTAGCTGCTTCCAAAAATCTAGAAAAACTTCCAATGTTACGCACAAGCCCTTCTGCAAGAATTTCTTCTTTAATATAGAGTCCTAGATAGGCTCGCAAAACTTCTCTGGGATCATCTTTGAAATATACAAGGGGAAGAAGGCCAATGTCTAGTGCTTTTTCCAGGCTAAATGCTTCTCCCAATTCCGAAGCTGTAAATGGATGCATTTTAAAGTAAAGAGCGCGACCTGCGAGTAAGTCTACGCCCGATTGCTTTAATTTTCTAGCACTCGAGCCTGTCAGGATAAATTGAATTCCCTTTTTCTCCTCAATCAGGGAATGAATAACAGAAAGAACTTCAGGAATTTTTTGAATCTCATCTAGAACAAATATTTTTGTGATAGGATTTCCATCGACTAACTCTCTCAGAATTTCTGGTCTACTTTTGTATTGGCGAAATGTTTCAGGGTCTAGGAAATCAAGATATTGTGCAATGGGCATCTTTGCCTAAGAAAGGTTGTTTTTCCTGTCCCTCTTGGACCAAGTAAAAAGAAGCTTTCTTTAGGAATTGGGAATACTCGAATAAATGGTTCCATAATGCGCCTCATTTCGGAGTTGCTAACTACATTTTGCGTCGCATTATGGAATTGTCAACTCCAAAAAACGACGCAAAATGGAGTTAAGGAAGATTGGCTGGATTTTATGTCTTGGCTAGTTCTTCGAGAGCTTGCTTTGCTTGGTCAGCATTCGGTGGCGTTCCATGCCATTCTGCCTTATTTTCCATGAAAGAAACACCTTTTCCGATTATGGTTCTAAATACGATTAGGGTAGGTGAGCCTTTATGGGTTTGCGCTTTTTCGAAGGAGGAAAGAATTTCTTCCATATTATGACCATCTGCCTCAATTACATTCCAACCAAAAGTGCGGAACTTTTGAGGGAGTGGCTCAAGTCGCATAACGTCTTCCGTGTTCCCGTCAATCTGAATGAAATTTCTATCCATGAAGGCGATTAGATTATCTAATTTGTAATGAACTGCTGATTGTGCAGCTTCCCAGGTCATTCCTTCTCCGCACTCTCCATCAGAGATACAAGCATAGACTCGATTTGTTTTCTTTTGGTGACGAAGCCCGAGTGCAATTCCAGTTGCAATCGAAAGACCTTGACCGAGTGAGCCACTAGAAGTTTCAAGTCCGTCCATATAAGTAATAGAAGGGTGCCCCTGTAAACGACTCTTTATATTTCTAAATGTAGAAAGTTCGGCTACTGGAAAGTAACCGCTAAGAGCCATTGAGGCATAACGCACTGCACACACATGTCCATTGGAAAGAATGAGCCTGTCTCTTTCTTCCCAATTCGGATTTTGGGGATCGTGTTTTAGAATTTTAAAATACAAAGCAGAATAAATATCTGCAAGGCCTAGTGGTCCTCCCGGATGACCGGACTTAGCCGCTGTTACCATCTTGATAACTTCTTCTCTGATTTCTCTTGCTTTGTTTTTTAATTCCTGGTTGTTCATGTTTTAATTCCTTGTTTCAAAAATAAAAAGTCCAGATATAAATACGATAGTGTAAAGAGGTAGAAAAATAAAATGTAGTTTTTTATGAGTCTCTGCTTTTCTTGTAATTCCTGTGTATGCCATGGTAAGCATTAATACCAAACTCACCGCAGCAAAGAATCGGTGAATTAAAATAATTGTAGGTGAAACAGTTGGAAAAATTCCTGCTGCTTCGATTCCATTCATTAAATACTTATGGGTTAATAAAAAGAGAGCTGTTGCTAAATTTACAAGTACACCAGCAATATTAATTTTGCGATGGAGTTGATTGTTTGAGTTACGAAAATAATACCCAATATAAAAACAGATCACTGATATGGTCATGCCAGCATTGATTAGGTATAAGTTCATGTATGTCATAAAATTATACTATTGACGTTTTTCAATTGTTTCTTTCTCATGAAAAAGATTTACCATGCGAATTCGTCGGTCGCGAATATTTGGAGTGGAGGTAGGAATGCTCACTGATTGGAAATTACTCCTGTCACCTCGAACAGCTTCATCGTCCACCCTACGCTTCCCCCATATTTATTTTGGTTAAAACTATCATTTTCAATAAAATAAATTTATTACAGACTGATGTTCAACATGAAATTATAAAATCCATACCCATCGCATCTTTTATCGGTGCTATCGGTGTGCATTCCACCCTTCGCTCCAAGTATTCGCGACCAGCGCCTTCGCATAGTAATCCTTTATTTCCTCTTCAACTTTCTAAGTATTTTTCCAAAGATTAAATCAAACTCATGAAGCCCTGCCAGTTTTGAAAAAACAAAATAAAGAACAATAGAAGGAATGATTCCAACACAAGTCTTTACTCTTGCAATATTTTCATGAGCTAGATTAATTTCTCTTAGAGACAATAGATTTTTTATATCTAAGAATTGCTCAACGAACACTAGCCAAAGAGTAAGAGCTGTAATAGGGATTAGAATTTTCAAAAGTCTTTTTAGAATTTCTCGAATAGGAATATGAATCTCATGTCTTCTCATTTTTAGAAATAGAAAGGTAAATGTGATGTAAGCCGCTATTGTTGAAGAAAGAGCAAGTCCTGCATGTTTTAAAAAATTCATCAGGATTAAATTAAGTCCAATGTTAATGCTAAAAGAAATCATATTGATTTGCAGCGGAGTCTTAGTGTCTTTGAATGCGTAAAAAGAAGAGGTCAAAATTTTATTCATACTAAAAACAGGAATTGCAATCGAATAAAACTGCAAAGCTTGAATGGTTGATGCTGTAGACTTGCTATCCCATTTTCCACCATAAAAGATTGCATCTACGATTGTTTCTCCCATAAAAATAAAACCTAGTGCAGCGGGAATTGTGAGATAAAGCGCAAAACAAAGAGTATCTGCTAGCTCTGCTGGTATGGATTGTTTACGATTTTCTTTTAGACTTGCGAGTAATCCCGGCAAGGTAGTTGTTGCAAGTGCTACTCCAATGATTCCAGTCGGAAGCTGGATGAGTCTTTGCGAATAATCAAGACTTACCACAGCTCCAAGTCCCGGGTTTTGGTTTTGGATGTAGTTTGCTAGAAAAATATCTACTAAGAGACTAATCTGATAAAACCCACCGCCTACAACAGCAGGAAGCATTAAGGTTAAGATTTTTTTTATTGCTGGATGTTTCCAGTGAAAGTTTATTTTAGGAGCTAAATTTAATTTTTTAATATATAGAGCTTGAACAACTAATTGTAGAAAACCGCCACAAACTATTCCAAAGGATAATACTTTTACTCTTTGCAATGTATCATCAAAAAAGCGGAATACTACAAGAAATACGAATAAATAGCTTAGATTTAATATGATTGGAGAGAGAGAGGGGACGAAAAATTTTTGCTTTGAGTTTGCAATGGCTATGAAGATAGAAGATAAGCTTGCTGTAAAAATTAAAATAAATAAGATTAAGGAAAGTTCGATTACAAGGTTTGAATATTCTTCTGTTCCTCCGACTAATAACGGAAGTAGGTAAGGTGCGAATAATACAAATATGCCTACAAAGAGTAAAAGCATAAAACTTAAAAAGGATAGCATTGCGCCTGACATTATTTTGGCTTCTTCTTCACTAATCTTACTTGCATCCGAGTAGATTGGCATAAAAGATTGAGATAGAGTTCCTTCCGCTAATAGATTGCGATACATATTCGGTAGCCGATAAGCAACCGAAAAAGCAGAAGCCACAAATCCTGTTCCAAAACTCACTGCCATATAATGATCACGGATAAGACCGAGTATCCGAGAAAGAAATGTATAAAAGGAAAGAGCGAGACTTTTTGCTGCTGAGCTAGTTTGTTTTTTTTCTATTTCCACGTTATTTTTACTTTTGGTTTCCAGTTTAATTTTTCCATTACTTTTAATAGGTCATTCCATACGTCCTGTTGGACTTTACTATTTTCGCCACCATTTCTAATTACATAGCTAGGATGATAAGTTGGCATAACGGGTATACCATTGTAATCCGCCCAGACTCCTCGAAGTTTTGTAATTCCATCTTGCGTTTTGAGTAAAAACTTTGTTGATGGGTTCCCGAGAGTGACAATTACCTTTGGTTGAATGATTTCGATTTGCTGCAAAAGGTAAGGACTACAGGCCGCTACTTCTTCTGGATCGGGGGCTCTATCTTTTTCCATCTTTAAGTCTTCTGTTGGACGACACTTAGCGATATTTGCTATATAGACAGAAGAGCGCGGAACGCCCATGGCTTTTTCGATTAGCCTGGTTAATAGCTCACCTGCTTTTCCTACGAATGGTCGTCCGGTAATATCTTCTTGCCGACCCGGTCCTTCTCCAATAAATAAAAGTTCTGCTTCGGGGTTTCCTTCTCCGAAAACTACTTTTGTTCTTGTTGTGGATAATTTGCATTTTGTGCAAACATCTGCTATTTGTTTGAGTTCTTCTAATTTTTCTGCTTTCATTCTAAAAATGCCTTAAGGTTAATCTCAATTAACCGGTTGTTCTAAGTCCGCTTGCAATTGCATTTATTGATAATAACAATTCAATCAAAAGCTTATCTGCCGAGGGTGCATTTTGATCATGCAAACTCTGTCTCCATTGTCTGAGAAGACTAACTTGCATCAAGTGTAAACTTTTAAGTCCTGAACTTCGAAAGGATAACGTCTTAAACATTCTAGGTCTTCTTGTTTCTGTCTTCGATTCAAAAATCAATGCAAGCATTTCTTTTGTTTTGTCATATTCATTTATTATTTGTTTTAAATATTTTTCACGAACAATTTCGTCGTCTACAAGATGTCCATAGAGTTCCATAATCTCTTTGTCGGCATTGTATACGTTAGTTTCTACATTCATCATTAAATATCTAAAAAATGGCCAGGTTACGATTTCTTTTTGTAAAATGGAAAATGAATCAGGTGAGTTTTTTTGTAAATCACTGAGTGCGCTGCCCACTCCAAACCAGCCCGGTAAGAAAAAGCGAGATTGATTCCAGCTAAATACCCATGGGATTGCACGCAAATCTTTTAATGATCTTTTCCCGGTTCTGCGCGCTGGTCTAGAACCTATACGGCTATTTTCCAACGCGTCTATCGGTGTCGCCTGGCTATAAAAAATCATAAATCCTTCTGAGCGAACTAAGTTTTCATAGACTTTGCGGCTTTTTTCTGCTAGACCCTGAACTAGTTTTTCAAGATGAGGAGGGGTTTTTTTGATTATCCGATGTCTCTGGCTAACACCCGTTACTCCCGCTACTAACATTTCTAAGTTATAAGTTGCATTAATCAAATTTGCAAATTGTTGTGCAATGCTTTCTCCTTGAATTGTAGAGCGGATATTTCCAGTGAGAGTTGGATGGGGTAGTGCGTCTAAAAAATGATGCGTCTTTCCACCACCTCGACTTATACTTCCTCCTCTTCCATGAAAGAAATTTATTTTTACTCCATGATGTCTTGCAACCTCATCAATTTCCATTTGTGCTTTATAAAGGTGCCATTGACTCGCGATGATTCCTCCGTCTTTATTGCTATCACTATATCCCAGCATAACCTGTTGAGTTGGAATTCCATCCGGAAAAGATTGATAAGCCAAACTTAATTTTGTCATCGGGTGAGATAAAAATGCTTCCATGATAGAAGCGCATTTTTCTAAATCTTCAATTGTTTCAAAGAGGGGAACTACCGGCAAAAGGCAAACTAGACCCTCTGTTGTATTCATTACAAGACCGGCTTCTCTGGCAAAGAGGTAAACAACGAGTAGATCCGAAAGCTTTCTTGTCATACTTACAATTAGAGATCCAATTCCTGATGTTCCATATTTTTTTACGTATTCTCCAATGACCAGATAACAGTCTCTTACCGCTTGTGCTTCGCCTTCTAATGGCATACCGGGACCAAGGAAGGGGCGGGCAGATTCTAATTCAGAATTTAGAAATTGCAATCTTTCAAATTCATTCCAATCAGCAAAATGTATATTTCTACTTCCAGATGCTTTCATTAATCCTGCTAAAGCCCTGTCATGAAATTCACTGTTTTGTCTTATGTCAAGAGCAGCAAGGTGAAATCCAAATGTTTGCACGATTCTCTCTAAAGAAAATATATCGTATTCTACAATTCGATAAGCATCTACTTCCAAAAGAGAATCTCTTAGTATTGCAATATCTTTTAATAAAGTGAAATGATTTTTGTAATAATGGTCTTCCAAATTATTTTCATCTAAAGGATGGGGAAGTCTAGTGAGTAAAATATTTACAAATTGTCGCCATGGTTCATTGGGATTTCGGCTAATGCATCTTTTGCCCAATTCTCCTAAAGTGTTTGACCATTCTTCAATGTATTGAAGCAATCTGCGGGGAACGGAGTGTAAACTCTCAGAAAGACTTAAATGGGATGCAAGTTTTAAAAGGTTACTCTGGATTAGACCCAGGGCAGTTTCTCTTAATTCTAAAAGTGTTTCTTTTGTAACTTTAGCGGTTACTAGTGGATGTCCGTCCCTGTCTCCTCCCACCCAGTTCCCAAAACTTATATGCGGTAATTTTTCAACACGGTTGATGAGGGTTGGATCAAATGAATTTGCTAACCAGGCTTGTTTTAATTTTTTATCCTGGAGGATAACGGCAGTTGGAAAAACATTTTTCAAATAATGAATAATATTTTTTCTTTCCGAGTTGATGTCTGGCTTTTGTAAATAAATCTCACCTGTTCTCCACAAACGTTCCAGGCAAAGTTTAATTTCATTTCTAAGAGTTTCTTTTTCTGCGGGAGTCCAAATTGGATTTTCACGTTTTACTAAAAGTAAATAAAGTTCTCTATGTTGATCAAGGACTGTTGCTCTTTTGGCTTCTGTTGGATGTGCAGTGAGAACTGGTTGCACATGAATTTCTGAAAAGGACTTTGCGATTTCGACGCTTTCAAGTCCCATTTTTCTTAAACGCTTTATGTGTTCTCCCCAAGAGCCAACAATAAAATCAACTCCACTTTCTATTTCAATGGATCTTCTGAATTGAGTTCCTGCATTTTCTTCCACCATATTTAGAATTTGGAATGAAATTGAAAGTGCTTGAGAAGCTCTTAAGGGTAAATTTGATTCAGTTTCCCCGAGATAATGCGGAGATTTGTTTCCTTGAATCCAAGGGAGACTATTCGCAAGCTCATCTTCTTTTAATTCAATTAAAACTTCTTTAAAGCATAACATTAAAAAAGTTAAGTCACTTTGAATCTTGTCTAATTTTTGTTCCTCTGCCATCAGGTCTTCTCCCTCAATATTCTTTTATTAACCATATTTTTAAATATCTACATCGCTACTAAAAAAAACTTGACATTGGATAAAAAAAGAAGCCATATCTTCATTTAATCAAAATATGCAGCTTTATTAGTTGAATTTTTCAAGTAATACTAGCCGATAGTTTTCAAAGGGAAGATTAGAAATGCCAAAAAAGAAACTAGGAACATCGGGTAAGAACACGTCTCCAAATGTAGAGGCCATTGAAACAACATCACCAGAGCCAACTACCCCACCGCCTTCGACTCCAGTTCCTCCTCATCAGCATAGCCATTTAACAAAGGGATTAATCTTAATTCTTATCTCATCTTTATTGCTTTCATTTCAGAACGTTGTAACTCGTGTGATATTGAGTCCAAAGTCTTTATTCGGACTTTTTGATGGAATCATTTTAAATTCCAGTCTATCTAACTCAATGCTCATTTTAGTTTTACGATGTGCGGTTGTTTTACCTATTATGGCTTTTATTGTAGCTCCTAGGCTACACAAAAACACCTGGCAGGACATCAAGGATTTAAATAAGGCAGAAAACAAAACCAAGTTCTATAGTGTAATTAGTAGTGGCTTATTTCTGTTTTGCTCTCAGTTGTGCATGTATGTAGCGCTCGGAACAATTCCTACTGGGATTGCAACAACGATATTTTTCATTTATCCAACGATCACCATTTTACTTATGTGGGCATTATTTGGCGATAGACCCTCTCTTCCTCTTGTATTTGCAATGTTAACTATTTACATAGGTGGGTTCATGACTATTCCTGCTGCTGCCTTTACTCCTAAAGGAGAAGGTAATTTTGTGTTAGGCGCAGCTACCGCTGCTATGTCAGGCATTGCATTCGCTGGCTATATAATCATGATTAAAAATGCAAAGATGCATCCTGCTCCGTTCACGATTGTAAATTTTTCCATTATCCTGTTGTTGGGTGGTGCAATTCTTCCATTTATGGATCATCAAGTAGATCCTTTGCACAATATGGATTTATTATACGGGACATTAATTCTTGCTACTACAACGTTAGTAGGTTATCTATTACAAAATTTTGGCGTTCCATTAGTTGGTCCTTCTCTTGCCTCTGTAATTGGCGCAAGTGGTCCGGCGGTAACTGCACTTATGGCTTTAGTTTTAATCGATGAGACACTTAATTTACAACAGGCTTTAGGTGTGTTTCTTGTTACACTTTGGGTATTGGGAATCAGTGTTGAAAATATGAAAAAAACAGTAGCTCCGCCACCAAAGAAATAATTTTTAACCTCCTCCTCAGTGAGCAATCGCTCGCACAATGATTTATTGCGGCTAGTTTCATTTTTTTTCCGAAAATGAAACTAGGTGTATAAAAATCTACCAAATATTTTTGGGATCAAAATCATGAATAGAAAACTATTGCTCAGTTCACTTTTATTATTCTTTCAATCTGAATTTTTTTACGCAGAGACTCCAACTAAAATCGATAAATCAGAAATGAATCGAATCGTTTTATGGGAAGGTGAGATTTCTGGGATTTACAAAGATAAAGGAGCAGTTCGTGCTTTGATTTCTCACAATCCAGAATGGGTTGGAGCAAATTTTGAAGAAATAAAAAAAGGAATTCTTAAAAAAAAGAAATTTGAATTAAGGCAAAAAGTAACAAATAAAAAAATTGGATACTTCATTGTAAACCATGTAGAGCTAGAAAAACAAATCGAAAAAAATAAAAAGACAGATTTTCAAATCCTACTCAATGGAACTTTTGATCTCGGTAAGAAATCTCATTATAGTTTTATCTCAAATGATTTTACAATTTCAATGGCTCGATATGAAGATAGCTACTTAGACCCTTCTGCTTTCTTTAAGGATAATATCACTTCGCCTTCAAAAACTTTTATTCACCCGGTTGACAAAAAGGAAATGGTTTTAATTCCTTCTGGTGTTTTTATCTTCGGACAGGGTTCAGACGGGGAACTTGATAATTATAATCCTGCATTTCAAGCACCGGACGATAGTAATTTAACTGAAATCGCATCTTTTTACATTGATAAATATGAAGTTACAAATGAGGAGTATGCTCGTTATCTGCGAGATACCAATGCGAAACCACCTCTATACTGGGTTAATGGAAAGTATCCCGAAGGGAAAGAGCATCATCCAGTTATTTCACTTTCTTATAGAGAAGTAGAACGATATGCGGCATGGGTAGGAAAGAGACTCCCGACTGAGTTTGAATGGGAGAAAGCTGCTAGAGGACAAGGGTTAACTAGAACTCTAAAAAGAGATGAGTCTTATACAATCGAGATGCAAACTATTAAATATCCATTTGGGAATAAATTTGATTCACTACTTTGTAATACAAAAGAAAGTAAAATTGGCGACACAGTCTCTGTCTATGAATTGGCTGCAAAGGGTGCAAGTCCATATGGAGTGATAGGGATGTGTGGGAATGCCGCTGAATGGACAAGTAGCTGGTATGCACCTTATGAAGGACATTTTACTAAAAATCCTGCATTCGGAAAACAATACAAAGTAATTCGGGGTGGCTCCTTTTTCGATGATAAAAAAACTTCTACTGTCTATTTCAGATCCTATGGGGGTAATCCCAATTTGGCGGAAGATAGACGAGCAGGATTTAGATTGGTTAAGGATTTGAATTAAAAATGATTAAACAACCAATACCAAGCATAACCGGATGGAAGGCATTTAAAAAAAGTAAAATGCTTAAAGATGATACGTTAGGATTTTTCGTATCTCAATTTGAAGAATATGGAGATATGTTTAATTTTAATCTTTTAGGATTAAATATGTATTTGCTTCGTGATCCCGGTTTAATTCGTTATGTATTGCAAGAGAATAATGGAAATTATACTAAGAGTGTTTTCTATAAAGAATTGGAAATTATTATAGGCAAAGGGCTATTAACCAGTGAAGGGCAAGAGTGGAAAAAAAATCGTAGGCTTACTCAAACTGCCTTTAAGAAAAGCTCTGTAGAAGGATTTATTCCAATATTCTTTGAAGAATCGAATGCAATAACAAAAGAATGGAAAGATAAAACAGAAATCGATATGGCCAAGGAAATGATGCGACTAACGTTTCGAATCGTTGGTCGTGCTTTATTTAGCGCCAAGTTAGATGAAGATGCTCAAATAATAGATCAATCTGTCAGTATTGCACTAGAAGGTGTAATAAATAGAATTCAATCTCTTATTAAAATTCCACTTTATATTCCAACAAGAGCGAATTTGAAACTAAAAAAAGCAGTTCGTGATATGGATGTGGTTGTGAATAAGATTATTTCAAATCGAATTCAGTCAAAAGAGCGTGTGAAAGATTTACTGGATACTCTCATTTATGCGCGGGATGAGGAAACCGGTCAGGGGCTTAGTCCAAAACAAATACGGGATGAGGTGATTACCTTTTTACTTGCAGGGCATGAGACTACTTCCAATGCTCTTACCTGGACTTTTTATCTTTTGTCCGAGCATCCTGAAATTAGAAAAAAAGTTATCGAAGAAGTTCGCAGTAATATTTCATTAAATGGAAATATTACTATTGCCGATCTAGAAAAACTTCCTCTGACTGGAAGAGTATTGCAAGAGTCTATGCGCCTTTATCCGCCAGCTTGGATTATTGAGAGAACAGCGATTTCTGATGACATTATAGGTGAAACAAAAGTATCCGCAGGATCTTTAGTTTCTATTTGCACTTATGCAGTGCATCATAGTCCAATTCTTTGGGATGATCCAGAAAAATTTGATCCCGATAGATTTCTTCCTGAAAATGAAGCTAAAAGGCATAATTTTGCATATATTCCATTTGGTGGTGGACCTAGAGTTTGCATTGGAAATAATTTTGCATTTACCGAAGCCATGATGATCCTTGCTTCTGTTTTCAGGGGATACGAGCCATTACTCGTAGCAGGTCATAAAGTAGAGAAGGAGCCTCTCGTAACCTTAAGACCAAAGTATGGAATGAAAATGAGTATAGGATAATTGCTATTATTCTATTGGTCTAGTCCATCGTTCTAAAATAAAAACTCCCATTCCAAGGAAAGGAAAAACCAGGATTCCATAAATAAAAAATCCAACAGTTGATAAGAAAAAAATGGAAGAAAGTATTTCACCGGCTTTTATAGTATTTGAATTATCGTGTAGAATAAGAAATGTAGAAAGGAAAACAGAAGCAGAGTAAATCATAATTATCCCAATAAGTAAAAGTTTCAAAAATCGTTTGGTCTGAATTTTATTTGCTGCAAACCCGAGTGCTAAACCTATAATCGGAAATGTTGGGACTAATAGGAATAATGCTCCCAATTCTTCTACTTGTTTTATTCCCAATTGGAAAAATAAAAGACCAAGACCTAAAAGCAATACAATTGAAATTAGAAAACCTTTGAGTAAACTATGCATTGTTTAAAAGAATAATTAAATTGTAAAAAAGCAACGATTTAATAATGGACTTTTATTTGTATTAAAAGAATTGTATTGAAAGGAAAAACTTTATGAATAAACTTATATTATCTATATTTGCTCTTGCGATTGTTGGAGTCACTTTGATTCTAACAATTTCAGATTTACCGGCTTTTGTTTTTTTTGGGTCTTTTTTTATAATAGCGTTTCTACCTTTGCTTATTGTTTCCATTGTATTAGTGAGACTTTTTAAAACGATCTGGAATTCGTTTCCGGAAATGGATAATACAAAAAGAATTGTTTATTTATTTTACTTTTCCTTATTTCTATTTATATCCAGCGGTTTATTTGTATTTGTCGCTTTAACTTCTGTTGAATTACTGATGCAGTTTCAATGCACGGGTGGAGAATGCGCACAGGGCGGAATGACTCTTGTATTTACGATTCCACTTGCCTGGTCAAGTTTAGTTGGAGTTTTAATTGCCGAAAGAATATTTTGGAGTTATAATTTAATCCCATCCTGGAAACCGCTGAATTGGTTTTATTAGAAATATTCTTATGTCAGAAATTCAATATATTTGCTTATCTGATTTACATTTTGGGGCGTATAACAGTTTATTAACCTACACATCATCGGAAGGAAAACTGGATGCCATTAAAAAGTCAGAAGTTTTAATTCATTTTCTAAATATATTAGAAGAAATTATATCTAAGGTAAATAAAAAAAGAAAAGCAAAGTTTATTTTTAATGGCGATATATTTGAATTAGCCCTCGCAAATACAAATGAAGCTGTCATGACATTTGATTCCTTTCTGGAATTAGCTTACACAAAAAACAGAAAGGATTTATTTTCGAGCAAAATGATTTTTATTCCCGGCAATCATGATCATCATCTTTGGGAGACAGCAAGAGAAAGACAATATCTAGAATATATGACAAAGCTAAGTCCGGGTGAGTTTATAGAGCCGCCCTGGCATCATACCAAGATGATAAAGCCATCCCCTCTCAAATCTAGATTCATAACAATACTTATGCAACGGCATAAAAATTTACGTGATGGGAGGGCAATGACCGTTTACCCCAACTTAACTCTTGTTAATCGTGAAACAGAAAAATACATTGTTATCTCTCATGGTCATTTCGTAGAAAACATTTATTATTTAATGAGTAATTTACAGTCTATTTTGCTAAACTCAAAGTCTTTTCCTGAAACGATTGACCAAATTGAAAGAGAAAATTTTGCATGGATTGATTTCTTTTGGTCTGTATTGGGTAGATCAGGAGAAGTTGGAACAAGTATTGGAATCATGTATGATATGCTACAAGATGAAAAGGCACTCAATGAGCTATCCAATAATCTAGTATCTTATTTATTAAAGAGAGGAGATTTTCCTGGCTCGCTACAGAATATGTTAAAACCAATTGTAGGATATATTCTCACAAAAGTAGTAAGCCAGATTGCTGTTAATGAGCGCGGGCTAACGGATGATATCCTCGGAAAAGATGCTCGCGAGGGATTACGCTCTTATATCAAAGGACCTCTAAGGTTACAATTCATGCTTGAGAATAAGAATAAATTGCCGCTTAAAATGAATTTTGTATTTGGCCATACACATAAGCCTTTTTGTGAATTGGATTCTGGATTTAGCGAAAGTGGTTATCCAAATGAAATAGAAATAATGAATACAGGTGGATGGGTTATTGACACAGTTCAACCACAAAAGCAAGTTGGTGGAGCAATCACATTGATTGACGAAGATAAAAATATTGTTTTGCTAAGACTATTTAATGAGGAAGACTTAGAAATAAAATTAGAAACAACTGATAAAGAAAATCCATTATATAAAAAATTAGTTGAGAAAATTGATTTTAAATCTAAAACCTTTATCGACTTCACTAAATCCATAGAGCAAGGAATTCAAAACAAAAGAATGGTTATTAAGAATAGAATTAGTAAATGAATTTAATCATTATAGAGATAACGAGACGAATTGCGATAAACAAAGACGAATTTCCAAATCTTCTGTGTCTCGTTACCTCCTTGAAAAAAACTTACTTACAATAAACCAGGCAGGATTTCTCAGACTCTTCTATAAAAAATTCATTGTGTAGTGAATACGTCTTGTAATCCGTTATAATTAGGTTATATGGATCGAGCCACCTTTTATCTAAATCAAAATCTCCTTTTAAATTCCAATAACTTTCATCTTGTGGTTTCATCTGATTAGCCAGTAGAGGAATCGAATTGAGTGAGAGTCCGCTTAGAGCTTCATTGTTTGAAAGAAATTGATAGGGTGCATCATTGCAAGTGATTAATACTGGTTCGTAAGGATACGATAAATGCTTATTCGCTAGAATGTAAACCGGTTTCTTAAAATCTTTCATTACTTCAGCAACACGTCCTCCAAAAAGATCTTTAGAATAAAGAGAATTTGTCGCACCCAGGAAAACAGCATCAACGTTTAATTCAATTGCGGCATTTTGAATTTCAAGGGCTACATCCTCTCCATAGATCATTGAAATTCTGAACGGCAAAGAAGAATTTGCTAACATTCCGGCAATCTCTCCAAGTTCTCTATTTAATTCTGATGGAATTGATTTTTCTTTTGGGTTCCAAATCGTGATTACATGGATTTCTCGAATTCCCTCCATTTTTGATGCAACCTGAGCGATCGAGCTGCCTGTTCCGGGGCGTGTAAATGCTACCAATACTTTCATAAGGTTCTCCTTAAAAATTATTTAATGGGACTTTGACAAAGCAAAGAAAAAAAATCTCACGAGTAATCAGAGAAGCTAGTGATTAAAAATAATGCTCTTACAAAGTCCAAAATTATATATTCCTCAGAATATTCTGGGGCGTTGTTGTAAAGTGAGTCTTTGAAGAAGGTAGTTGATCTTCTCTCTTGGGTCTACGAAGTTAGCTGACGGGCTGGAATCTGAGAGATGTTCCCCTATAATTAAATAGGTTTGCCCCAAAAAATGGTTCCTCCGTTTTTCAATCGGGTGAAAGAAAATTAGACAGACTCAAGAACAAGTTAGCATTGACTTATTTAAGAGTCAAGTTAATAAATAAAAGTAGATTTTGCGAGTAATGACTTATTTTGGCTTGACAGGGTGCTGTCGCATAACAGGATAGCTAGTACAATCAGGAAAATTATTTATTAAAGGTTAATTACATTGGCAAATTTAAAATCGTCCAAAAAAGACATTAGAAGATCAGAGAAAAGAAGAGAAAGAAACGCAAAGAAAAAGTCCTCAATCAGAACTTTTGCGAAGAACATTCTCAAGTCAGTTAAAGCAGGTAAAAAAGAAGATGCTTTAAAATTTTACAACGAATATGCATCTCTTGTAGATAAAGCTGCAAAAGATAAAATTATTCATAAAAAATCTGCTGATAGAAGCAAAAGCAGAATTTCAGTAAAAATCGCAGCAATAAAGAGTTAATATTTAAGAAATAATAATTAGAATCAATGACCCTGTCTGCGAATTTCATAAAAATAAAAATATCTCTAAGTTTTTTCTATTTTCGCTAGACAAAATCTTATATTTATTTTTTCTGGAATGTATTCTCAGGGCGATTAGCTCAGCTG
>Ga0209174_10001553_pt1 | contig 16092 bp, 14 predicted proteins | sample JI91814BDNA_FD_187505 | JGI IMG/M metagenome (GOLD analysis project Ga0209174, IMG submission 187505) | Wastewater effluent complex algal communities from Wisconsin, to seasonally profile nutrient transformation and Carbon sequestration -... | ecosystem: Engineered > WWTP > Effluent > Algae...
CATTGTAAGTGCACCAGCCGAGTGCAAGCTCAGACATATCGCCTGTTCCAATCACAAGCGCATTCTCTTTGTTAGCCAAATCCATTAGGATTTGCGTTCTCTCTCTCGCCTGCGAATTCTCATAAGTTATATCGTGAACATTCAAGTCCTGACCAATATCTTTGAAATGTTGTAAGACTGCATCGGCAATAGAAATAATCTGTAGACTTGTTCCAAGCTCAAGGGCAAGAGTTTCCGCATTTGTTCTAGTTCTATCTGTTGTTCCAAAGCCGGGCATAGTAATACAAAGAATTCCTTTTTTATCCAGCCCAAGAATTTCAAATGCTTTGATACAAACTAAAAGCGCAAGTGTAGAATCAAGCCCACCCGATAGACCAAGAACAACTTTCTTCGAGTTAGTATGCTTTAGCCGCTTGGCAAGTCCAGTAGATTGGATGAGAAAAATTTCTTCACAATTTGCATTTCTCTTCGCGGGATCAGACGGCACAAATGGCATTCTAGGAATAACGCGCATTAGCTTCTCTTTGGAAGTTCGCGAAAGTGTAAAATTGATTTCAGTAAATTTAGTTTCTACTTTCGATTTAGAAAAACTACTATTTCGAATGCGATCATTAACAAGTCTCTCTAAATCAATATCCACAAGAGTCATCTCAGTCGCAAAAGAATAGCGAGATGATTCGGCAATAATAGATCCATTCTCCGCCACAAGCGCATGACCGGAATAAACCACATCCGTAGAAGATTCATTCGCCCCCGCCGACGAATACACATAAGCCGCAATACAACGAGCCGATTGCTGACGGACTAATTCTTTACGGTATTCAAATTTACCCAGTATTTCATTACTCGCAGAAGGATTTAAAAGTAGAGTCGCACCCGAAATAGCCAATGCACTGCTTGGAGGAATCACAGCCCATAAATCTTCACAGATTTCAATTCCAATCTTTAGCTCGGGGAAATTCTCTTCTACAAAAAGTAAGTCTGCCCCAAAAGGAATTTCCTTCCCATCTATTTTTACAAACTCACCTACTCTATCTAGTTCACTAGAAAACCATCTTTCTTCGTAAAACTCACCCGTCGTCGGCAAATAGATCTTAGTCACAATTCCTATGATTTCTCCATTCGAAAGAAGAGCCGCACAATTATAAAGCTTGCTATTTACTTCCACAGGAAGTCCCACGACTGTGGTAATTCCGTGTAAACCAGTAACCTTTGCAATCTCAATTAAAGCATTTACCGCTTCTCGCCGGAGTTTGGATTGATAAAACAAATCCGCGCAAGTATAACCAGTAATGCAAAGCTCTGGAAATAAAACAATCTCAGCACCTTCTTTCTTTGCTTTCTCTAGAGATGAAATAATTTCTTTGGTATTAAATAAAACATCGCCGACTTTTAATTCCGGCACTACTGCGGCTATTCGTATGTAACTGTTCATTTTATTTTTATTAGTTTTCCTTTTTGGTATTTGAGTTTGGTGCCTTTGAGGTGGGATTTTGTATAATATGGATAATACCCCATTTTATTTCTAGTAGGAAGAAATTCTAAAAATGAATCCTGAACATAAATTTTACCTTTTAAGAATTCAGTACTAGGCGAAAGAGAAGCAATCATTTGATACTTCCCATTCTTCATTCCATAAAGAATATAATTACCGTCACTGGATCTTGCTTTATATTCTGAAAGAATTTCTAAAACACCATCGCCATCTAAATCAAAAGTTTTAACCTCAGCAATACTAAAGTCCCATTCGTTTGTTTTAGTATGAGAATAAATATTATTATTCTCTTTTAGTAAATAAGAAGAATTTATATTACTCATTCCGTCATGCACCGTGGCTAAATAGTATTTTCCTCCGGTATAATCATTTGAAAGTTTTGTTAGTTTAAAATTTGAAAAATTTAAAAAATGACCACCATTATTTCTTACTTGTTCAATTATCTTTTTATCACCTTTAAAATTTGTATTTTGAATTGTATAGTCAGTAAAGTCTTTACTGTTTAGAAATTTTCCATTGGACTCGGAAATTAAAATAGAAGAATCTCCCAAAAAAAAATATTTTTCGCGCTTACTAAAAGAATAATATCGTATTCCATCAATTACTTTAGAATAATTTACAAAGTGTAATTTACTATTTTTAATTTGTTTATACCTAGTTTCATCAACAGGGAGCATTGATTCTATATCCAGAAAAACTGGTTCTTTACTGGTTACTAAAAAATATCCGTCTTGATAAATAGTTTCAGACTTAGCATTTTTTTCGGCAATCAGCTTGGTTTTGTATCTTGTCATCTTTGTCCGAATGAATCCTTGTTTATTACTTTGAGTTTTTATTATCATACGATAGCCATTGCTATCGGTTGCTATAATTTCCACCACAGAAAAAGCTGGAATATTTTCTATCTCTTTTGCTTTATCAAAGGGTAACTCTTTTAAAATAGTCTCCCTTTCAATAACTCCAAACCGACTTTCCTCTGATTCTAGTTTACGATATTCGAAAAAATCAGATCCGAAGTTATTTGCTCCATAGGCAAACAACTCTTTACCTCCATACAAAACCTTGCGCCAACTTTCTTTTACATCCTCATTCGATTTTTCTAAAAAATAGAATTTTTCTTCTGGCTTTAAAACCACTTCTTTCGAATTCAAATCTCCTTTTGTTTTATAAAGCGCAAGCCCGTTCGGATTATTGACGTAAGCCTCAGATACTATTTCGTCTTTGTGTTTTAGTTCAGAAATATAGCCACAAGTTAGAAATAGGAGAAAGGAAATTGAGATAAGGAATTTAGGTTTCATCGATGTCATTTTATTTTACTCAGTTTTCCTTTTTTGTATTTGAGTTTTGTGCCTTTGGGGTGGGATTTTGATTTATATGGGTAAACATCAACATACTCATCTTTAGAAGAAAGAAATTCCAAAAAAGAATCTCTAACATAAATCCTATCTTTCAAAAATTCTGTATCCTTTGATAAGTAAGCAATCATTTGATATTTTTTATTCTTCAATCCATAAAGTATGTATCCCTCATCACCTCTTGCTACACTATTTGATAGAATTTCTAAAATTCCATCACCGTCTAAGTCAAAAGTTTTAACTTCAGCAATGCCGTAGTTTTCTTTTGTGTTGGTATGAGAATAAACTTTATTATTCTCTTTTAGCAAGTAAGAAGAATTTATATCTTCCATTCCTTTTCTTACTGTAGCTAAATAATATTTTTCACCATTGGTGTTACTGGAGAGTTTTGTTAGTTTAAAATTTGAAAAATTTAAAAAATTGCCTAAATTCTTTATTCGTTCGATTATTTTTTTATCACCTTTATAATTTGTATTTTGAATTGTATAGTCAGTAAAGTCTTTATTGTTTAGAAATCTTCCATTGGACTCAGGAATTAAAATAGAAGAATATCCATAAAAGAAAACTTTATGAAGTTCGCTGGTAAAAAAATAATATCGTATTCCATCAATTACTTTAGAATAATTTACATACGTTAGATTATCTTTCCCTAAAATTTCTTTATATTTGGATTTATCGATTGGGTTCATCGATTCTATATCCAGAAAAACTGGTTCTTTACTGGTTACTAAGAAATATCCGTCTTGACCAAGAGCTTCTGACTGAGCATTCTTTTCCGCTATCAGCTTTGTTTTGTATCTTGTCATCTCTTCCAGAATGAATCCTTGTTTATTACTTTGAGTTTTTATTATCTTACGATAACCAATGCCATCAGTTGCTATAATTTCCACAACTGAAAAAGCAGGAATCTTTTCTAACTCTTTTGCTTTATCAAAAGGTAATTCTCTTAAAATAGTTTCCTTTTCAATCACTCCAAACCGACTTTCGTAAGCGTCCAATTTTCGATATTCTAAAATGTTCGAATGTGGATAACCCGCTCCATAGGCAAACAACTCTTTACCTCCATACAAAACCTTCCGCCAACTTTCTTTCACATCGTCATTCGATTTTTCTAAAAAATAAAATTTCTCTTCTGGATTTAAAACAACTTCTTTCGATTTTAAATCTCCTTTTGTTTTATAAAGCGCAAGTCCGTTCGGATTATTGACGTAAGCCTCAGATACGATTTCGTCTTTGTGTTTTAGTTCGGAAATATACTGGCAGGTTAGAAATAGGAGAAAGGAGATTGGGATAAGGAATTTGAGTTTCATGATATGGTTGCTTTCGATTTCCTTTAGGCTAATAGTTCTATGTCTAAATTAAAAGTAATATTCATACTTAGTATTTTTTGAATTTCCCTTAACGAAGTCAAGCAATATGGGATTTTATAATAACAAAAGAAGTCACCGCTGAATTCGAGTGTATGCATTTATTTTTTCTCTGCGTCCTCTGTGCTCTCTGTGAGAAATTTATTCTTAATTGTTAAATCGACTAATTTCAATTACTCTGTTTCACTTTCCTTGCTAAACTCTGTTTGTCTCTTGTTGCGTAGCCTTGCTTTAGATTTCTTATATTTAATTTTTACAGGAATAAAATTTCCTTTTTCATAACGAAAGGAACCATAAGCACGAAAATCCTTTCTATGAAAAGGTTCCTCTTCTTCATTTTCAATATAATTCACTTTCTCAATAATTCCATTTGTTTTGCTAGAAATATTATCTACATCGGCAAGAGATTGGTAGCTCCCATTTTTCATTCCAACTAAGGAATGCCCGACAGAACCACGACCATCCCTTACAACTAAAAATTCAGAAAGCCCATCTCCATCTATATCTTGAACACTCCCAGGAACAATAGTAGAACCGTATTCATAGTAAGCTTCTTCATAAATTCCATCTACTCTTTTAAAAAGTAAGTTCGTGTTTTCAAATTGAACAAGAAAGTAACTTTCTCCTTTTTCAGTTGAGCCTAGCCTAGTAACAATTACATTCGTGAGATTAAATTTAGAGTCCGGATTTTGCCTTGCAATAGCTTGAAGAAGTTTCTTGTCTCCTTTGAAATTTGTATGCTCTATCGTATACTCCATAAGCTTTTCTTCTGGGATATATTCAATATTATCCTCAGAAACAAATAAGTATTCATGAGGAAATGGATTTTCTTTAACCATAATTATTTTTTTACCGCGTCGAACTTGGTATTCATTTTCTTTGTCTCCAAGTGAAACTCGAATCTTATAATATCTTTTGCCTTCGACTAATTGAGAGTAATCGCTTTCATAAAAATCCCAAATAGGGGACAAAAGCAAATCTTTATTACCCTTTACTTTCTTTAAATCTGGATCTGATAAAAACTCTAAATGCTTTGATTTAATTTTTGCATATCCCCTAGAATTCAATGCCTTCTTTTGAATTGCCAACTTAGCTAATTCTTCAGAGGAATATAACTCAATCTTTGCATTCGTATAAAGAACTTTTCCATACGCGATAATTTGACTCCACCCCGCATTGTCAATACTCGGAAAAACCTTTTCGAAATTTGTAAACTGGTTCAACTTACTATCTTCTTTAGAATCAATAAATGGAGCATAATAAAGTGTTGCTTCTTCCGATTCAATCACTCCAAATCTATAACGAGAAGAAGTATCGTTTTCAAAGCTAATCACATCATTCATAAATTCTTGTGAATGGTCATTATACAAAATAAAACCCTCTTTACCAGCATCCCATATTTTCATTGCATAGATGCGACTTTCTCCGTAAGAATTATCCCTTTCCTCCCTCCCAAACATCGCCTTATACGGAATTACACCGATCTTCGATTTTAAATCAGTCGGGTCTTTGTAATAAGCAATTCCATTTGGATTTAGAACAAAGGAAGTTAAGTATTTGTCGGCAATTTCTTTAGGAAGAGATTCTGTCTTTGGTTTACAAGCAAACAATTTGAATAAGAGTATAATCAGTATTAGTCGTATAATATTAGTCATAACACCTCTAGTTGCATGAGTTAAATTTTTAATGGAATTAATTATATTATTCTGAACGATAAATAAATACATAGATACTCTCAATCCTATCTTTTAAATCAAGAAGTCAAGTTGAATTAAACAAGAAATTTTAGACAAGAATGAGTAAGACATTTCGAACTAGCAACATCATTGCCTACAATTTGAGAAATTATCCGTATAACAAAAGTATAGGTTTACCTTTCAGCAATTTGTAAAATAGACCTCTCACAATCTTTTTGCTTAGCATTGGACTATTACTTTCGAAAGTTCGAGGTGACTGGATAACTGGCATTTAACTTAACAAACCTAATAACTGACACCAAACATTCACATTAACTCAACTGAATCCCCCATCGTATCTTTTATCAGTGCTAATCGGTGTGCATCGGTGGCAATCCGTTTCTTATTATTACTCGACAACAACACCGAGCAAGTAAAACTAGACTTGAGTGAAATGAATATGAATATATCACTCGGTATATAAAATATGGTTCCAAAATTTAAACCTCCCTTACTACTTCGCTCTGCGACTTTGCAGACAATTCTTGCGAGTTTGAAATTTGAAAAGCTAAAACAGAATGCGATGTTCGAACAGGCAAAGCTTCATTTGATCCAGGCCGGAAAGAATGTGCGGCTAATCGGGTATTTGTCCAAGCAGATGAATAAAAACCCGAAGGGACTAGTTTTACTTTTACATGGATGGGAAGGGCATATCAACTCGGCTTATATTTTAAAGACAGGATCATACTTGTTTAACAATGGATTTGATGTATTTAGAATTAATCTTAGAGACCACGGCGGGACTCATCATCTAAACGAGGGGCTATTTAATGGTAGCCTCTTAGAAGAAGCAATGGCTGCTACAAAAGAAGTTTCGAAATTAGCAGATAAAGGAAACCCATTTTTTGTTACTGGATTTTCTCTCGGTGGAAACTTTGCTCTACGCATTGCAAGAAATAACAACAAAAAACTAATTCCAAATTTGCGTCATGCGGTAGGGATTAGTCCTGCGATTCATCCAAAGTCAAGCACGGAGATGATGGATGAAAATCCTTTTTTACGAAAATACTTTTTAAAACATTGGATGCGCTCTTTAGAAGAAAAAGAAAGACTCTTTCCTTTTTTGTATAATTTTGAAAAATACAAAAATGCAGATACCGTAATGAATTTAACAGAGAGAATTATTCCCGATTATAGTCCATATAAAAGTGCAGATGAATACTTTGAAACCTATACACTTACAAAAGATTATTTTAAGAATTTAAAAACACCCGCAACTATTATCACTGCAAAGGACGACCCGGTAGTTCATCCCGAAGATTTTTATGAGCTTACCCCAAATCCAAATCTGACTGTTCGAATTGAAGACTACGGTGGGCATAACGGTTTTTTTAATTCGTTCAAATTGGATTGTTATTATTTACCAATTTTACTCGAGATTTTCTCGAAATAATTTCTTGACAAATCCAAATTTAGTGGTGTAATTACGCCCCTATGGCTGACCTACAAATAACAAATGCAAATACGATTCAAGAAATTATTTACGAATCAAGTCGACTACGGTTTCTTCTATCAGAAACTTTTAAGTTAGAAGTAAAAGATATTAGCTCCATAAGACTTGATAGTGATAATTTTAAAATTGATATCTATACTGATGAAACTTACTTTCGATTTAAACCAAAAGGACAGGAAGATATTTTAATTACAAATCCTGAAACTAGAATTTTAGAAATGCATTTTGATCCTGCACTAGCACAGGGTGTCTACAGGATTATTAATGAGTTTAGCTATGCTGCACATGCTGCAAATTAATCTACGGAATAAAAACCTCATTCATATTGAAGTAACTTTCTAGATTCGTGAGCTTCAAAACGGATCTAGTTTTTTCAGATGGTTCAATTACTTTTAAAGCTCCATTTACTTTTTGAAGTTTGGTTTGCACAGCAATGAGTCCACCCAATCCAGACGAATCAATATTATCGAGCTGTTTCATATAAATATAAATTCTAACTTTTCCAACATTGATTAAATTTACTAAAATGGCTTTTAATGGATTAGCAGAATAAATATTTAGGATTCCTTTTAAATCAATGATTACACCGTTAGGCGGAAGGTCTTCAGGTATTCCAATTGTTCTAACTGAAATGGTAATTTGCTTGTCTGTATAATTAAATTCGTCTGTTGTTAAATCGATTTCTTCATCCATAGATTTTTCCTAATTTAAAAATTTTACCATTTTGCATAATGGTCTTCTGCGTATCCATACATTCCATTTATTTTTAGAAAACGATTGGGAGAGATTTGAATTTTTCCAAAGTATTTTCCATATAGTTGATTGAAATTAGAAGCAACTATAAATGCGTTTATATTTTCCCTATAATTTCCTTCCGGCTGAAATCTTAAATCAACGGTTCCATCACTGGAAACGATTTTCCATTCTTTCTTTAAATCTTTTTTATCATAGTGGAAGGAGACGAGAGGCAACTGAATTCTAGAACCATTGAACCAGAGAGAATTTTCAGAGAAGCTAGTTTCATTTACACCGCAAGAAAGGTTAACACCGACTATCCCCTTATCGACTTTACCGGTAAAACAGGTCCAGTTCCAAAATGTTTCTCTTCTCATAAATCCAACGCTATAATCATTGTGTCCGTAAACACCCAGTTTTTCTAAATCGAACTTTCCTAAATCACATTCAATTTTACCCACTACGGGGCTACCGGCTGTTTTGCGCACATAAACCCAACCATTTACTCCTGCCTGTGTGCATATTCGTAGTGGCTCAATTCCCTCTTCCAAAAATTCAGCTTCAATGCTTTCTCCGGAAGATAATTCCAGGTTAAGCTTTCGCCTACCGTTTAAAGGAGCCATTTCGATTTTATTCTTTCCCTGGGAGAAAGATACGATTCCTGTTTCCGGAAAATTGGAAAATTTTGATCCAATAGAAAAAGGCGCTTTAAAACTTTTATGAAAAATTTTGCCGGTCTCTGGAAGATAGATATAGAAAAAAGCATTTGTTAAAAACTTTAAATCAGCAATAGCTACACCAAATATAATTTTGTCAGAAACCCCACCCACGTATTCGAATTGGTTATAGCCAAAGTATTTACTTATCGCATTCTTTGGTTTACCAAAGGGAGATAAAAATTGATAGTCTTTGTGGTTAACTTCTACGATTGGTTTAGAAAAAATGCCGTAACTTGGAAAACCAGTATTCCCAATTAACTTATCAATGACTTCTTCGGCTTTTTTTTTGCTTTCACATTAACCAAAGTGAATTTATAAAAGCAATAAGCAAGGATAATTTAATATTGGCATTTCGATGAAAATAAAAGAAGTTAGATACGCATTCGCCAAGGAATTGGCTAGATATTTTCTTTTCCATCTGAGAGAGGAATTAAAAAAGCCTGCACAAGTTTCAGACTATATTACCATTGAAGGGGTCTCCTTTAAAAAAATAACAGAGGATATGATTGAAACTCTTAAAAAGGAATTCCCTGATTTAAAAGACACTCGCCCCCTTTTTAATTTATTCAGTGTATGGTGGAAAGCGACGAGTGAAGACTTAACTATTGATGGAGCTCCAAAAACTTACTTTGAATCAACTTTCAAATCACAGAATCAGATTTTCTTTTTTAAAATTCTAGATATAAAAAGAAGCGATTCTCTTCTCCGGAAAAAGTATGAGGATAATATGGAGTATTCCATAAAAGCCCTGCGATCTAAAGGAAGAAATATTGGCTTTGATACAATTTTTAGCTCTGAAAATAAAATGCATCCACTTCTAGAAATAATTGTGAGAAGAGCAAAACTTCCAAACAGGATTTGCAGTGAAATTCTTTTTGAACAAGTATCATTTATCCAAAGAGCTGCCTATCGCATTTTTGACAGAGAGCTAAAAGACTCATTCCAAAAAACTGATGCCATTTTAAATGCAGTTCTTCCTAAATACATTGTTGAAGAATTAAAACAAAAAGGAAAAGTAGAGCCTAAATCAATTTCTAATGCATCAATTTTATTCTGTGATTTAGTCGGATTTACTAAAATTGCCTCCACACTTTCACCGGAAGATTTACTTACCGAGTTAGATGAGTGCTATTCTCACTTTGATAGAATTGTTTCAATGAGGGGGCTAGAAAAAATAAAAACAATTGGCGATAGCTATATGGCTGCTTCGGGGATAACAGAAAATAACCGATTGCATACCGTGGATTCTGTTTTAAGTGCTCTCAAAATCCAAGAGTTCCTTCGTAAATACCAAAAGAGTCAAAAAAGAAAAGGACTTCCCAGTTGGAAAGTAAGAATTGGAATTCACTGTGGTCCTGTAGTATGCGGAGTGTTAGGTGAAGAAAGATTTAACTTTGATATCTGGGGCGATACAGTAAATATAGCTCAAAGAATGGAAGCCAATGGAGAAGCGGATAAAGTTAATATATCGCAGGATATTTTCGAACAAACAAAAGATTTTTTCGACTTTGAATACAGAGGTAAAATTCCTGTAAAAGGAAAAGGTGATATGGAAATGTATTTTGTTTTAAGAGTAAAAGAAGAATTATCCGTTGGAAGAAAAGGAAGAACTCCAGATTTATATTTCTTACAAAAATATATGGAAATTCAAAAGAAAGGTATTAAATGAAATTCATTCTTATTTTTCTAATCTTAATCAACTCCGTTTTCTCAGTTGATTTAAAAGAAGGCGATATTTTATTTCAAGAAACTGGAGGGGAACAGGGTAAGGCAATCAAGCTAGCGACTAAGTCCCGTTATACTCATGTTGGTGTGGTCTTTGATTACAAAGGAGAGCTTCTGGTTTTAGAAGCAGTCGGTCCTGTTAAGAAAACCAAACTGAAAGATTTTATCAATAGAGGCATAAATAAACATTACGTAATAAAGCGTCTGAAAAATGCAGAAGATAAATTAACGAATGATAATATTGTAAATCTAAAGGAGGCAGGTGATAAATATCTAGGACTCCCCTACGATATCTACTTTGGTTGGCAAAACGATCGAATTTACTGCACAGAGCTAGTCTGGAAAATTTACAAAGAAATACTTGGAATAGAACTTGGCAAACTTGGAAAATTAAAAGACTTTGATCTCTCAAGCTTTACAGTGCGGCTACTTATGTTTAAACGCTATGGTTTAAAAATTCCCTATGATGAGCCAGTCATTGCTCCTTCGACAATGTTTGATTCGAAAGAGTTAGAGACTATTGATACTATAAACTAGAATATAAAAATTATTTTTTTAGAAGTTTCTTCTATCTTGTCCTGACCTCAGCCTATGATTTATGAAAAGGTTAAAATCATGCAGGACTTAAAAGAAAAAACAAAAGAATACCTGGAAAAAGCAGGAGCAGGACTAGCAAGAGGAATTTCTGGGTATTCTGGAATTGTAAATAAATCAAAAGAAGGAAAAATTTTAATTTTTGGACATGACTCAAATGCAAATTCAAATCCCCGAATTTGGAACTATGATAGCGTCGAATCCATGTTAGCCGATGGTTGGGAGTTGAGTTAGTTTACTTTTGGTCTGTAACAATTCTCTTAATGTATTTTGTTCATACAATGAAATTTTCATTGACCAATTTTTTAACCTCTCTAAACTTTAATTATGACTACTCGAGAAAAAGACCCAGCAAATTATGCTAGAGTATTGGACAGAATCAAAGATTTATCTCCTGCCGTTCAAAAGAAAATTCAAAAAGAACTTTTGGAGTATATTGACTTTCTCGAATTCAAATACACGCCTAAAAAATCAAAGCGAGCAGCTAATCCAGAATTATCACCAGAACAAAGAAAAGAATTACTGAGACGACTTGAGGATGCAAAGAAATATCCTGAAAAATTAATCTCTGCCCAAGAAATGAAATTTAAGTGGGGTCGAAAGCTTGGGATTCAATTATAAATTTACATCAAAAGCAGACTCCTAAACCATTCCTTAACTGCTAATGTGTGTAATTCGAAAGCAAGCTCTTCGGGTTGATTCAGTATTACCCGCTCAGGAGCTTCCTCGGTTGGAGTAAAGGGATGTAAATCAGATGACTTCATAGGCTTTGCTAGACCAAAGATTAGAACAAGCCTATTCTCATTCGCACTGTGAACCATAAATTCTTTTACACTGTTTAGATCAATGATAACGCCCGCTTCTTCTCTGAGTTCGCGCACTCCTCCTTCTTGCCAGGTTTCTCCTGTTTCAATGAATCCACCGGGTAATGCCAATTTGCCTTTCTGTGGTTCGATTCCGCGTCTGACTAATAGAATTCCATTGTCTACGGGAAGTAAAATTACTGCGACTGGAATTGGATTGGAATAGGTAATTTGTGCGCAATTATTACAGGTTATTGGAAAAGAAGATGCTTCTGGAAATTTTGTGCCGCAATAAGAACAGTGTGAATTTTTTTTATACATGATGACTCCTGGATTTAAGAAAAGCTACAGTCATTGAATTCTGAATTCTTATTAATTGCCTTTTGGATATCTGAATTTTTAAACTCGGACAAATAAAGAATTGCCTCAATGAAACGAGAATTTTTAAATTTACAATTTAGAAATTTACATTTATAAAAAATAGCTCTTTTAAATTTCGCACCGGTAAAATCGCAGGATTCAAAAAAACAATCTTCAAATGTAACAGATTCAAAGTCTACTTTACTAAAATTATTATTTTTAAATTTGCATTCTACCATTTCACTTTCTGAAAAATCTAATTCTAATAAATTGCAATCTTCCAACTGGCTATTTTTCCATTTTGAGAAAACAGCAATTGAATTAGAAAAGTCAATCTGTATAAATTTTGAATCGAGAAAGTAAGATTGGCTAATATTCATTATTCTTAAATCTTTCTTTTCTAAAAAGAACTCTTTTAGATTATAGCGAACCAGCTTTCCTTGCAAATGATGATTGGAATACTTTTTACTTAAATACTGAACCTCTTGCTGGCTACTCGAGCCAACTCTTTCCCATTTTAAGTTGGGGTGTTCTGGTAGGCTTTCTAGAAATATATGATGATTATCCACAATCTGGTTCCATCTATCGTCTGTCAAAAGTTCGATTTCTTTTTTTTCAATATTCAAACTTTGAAAAGCATTCTGCAACCCATAATTTACTTCTTCGAGGATTTGTTTTTCTTTTCCTTTTGCCTTGTTTATTTCCAGGCCGGAATCTATTAAAAAATCAAGTAATGTTTCTTTGATATCTACTTTTTCCCTCGACTGACGCTTGATTTCGCTGTAGGGGATAATAGGTATTTCTCTCGAAATAAAATCCTGACAATCACTATCTAATTCTACAATGTTTAATTTTCCTTTTTTCAAAATAAAGTCCATGATGGTTCTTGTTTCGATTTCCAATTCATTCATTGATTTTATTTGATACGAAATTGTATATTTTCCATCTATATTTTTAAGAGAGTAAAAAGTATGGTTGCGCAAAATTTTAAGTATCCCCTCACCCGAACTCCATGCATGCATCCCTTCCGAAATCAAAACTAAAAATTCAATCAAAGCAGTTTCAAGATTTGCAATTTCCTGTTGAATTTTTAAATCTGGAATTTTTTCAATATAGGCATTTTCGGCTACATAATAGTTTGCGCTCGAGTTCCAGAAATTTACTTTATGTATTTTTCCTTTCTTGGTGATGCCATAACTTAAAACACCGAGTATTTCATTTCTTCGAACGTAGTATTCCTTCGCACTCACCCATTCATCCGACAAAGATGGATTTCTCAGACAGTGTCTTACATCAGGCTCTGGCTCCAAAAATCCAATTAACCTGTTTTTAGTTTCTTCTTTGCCCTGATTATACATATGAATGAACGATAAATAAAATCCCCTTCCTTGTAAAATATTTCTTCTTTACAAACAACCCAACTCAAAAAAAATAACTGTAGAAGAAATTCTAAAACGGGGTGTAGCGCAGTGGTAGCGCACTTGTCTGGGGGGCAAGTGGTCGCAGGTTCAAATCCTGTCACTCCGATAAGATTTTGCGCTTAACGCTTTCCCATCTTTTCTTAAAAATACAATTCGATAAAGCCGCAGTGGTAGCATAGAAAACTTTTTGAATAAAAAAGTTTTCTGGGGAAGTCGAGCCACAAGCGAGACTTGGGCGGGGGCAGTCTGGGGGGCAAGTGGTCGCAGGTTCAAATCCTGTCACTCCGATAAGATTTTGCGCTTAATTACACTTACTATTTTTTTTTGAAAGTACATTTCGATAAAGCCGCAGTGGTAGTGCACTTGGATGTGGGGGACGAGGCTTCGGGAGCATCAGCGGAGAAGCCGAGGTCTGCTAGGCGAGCCCGTCAGGCGAGAGGGCGGTCTATACTAAAAAATGCAGGTTCAAATCAATCACTCCGAGAGTTTACACCCGAACTCAATATTTCTCTCTATTGGTCGAAATATAATGGTGGGTTCTCTGCCGAGGGCTTACGGAAAAAATTCAAAATAACTAATCGAATAAAGTTAGCGCAGTGGTAGTGCACTTGGGTGCGGGGACGTAGCTCCGTTAGCCATCAGGCATTATGTTGCGACCCATAGGAAGCAACATTGAGTTTGGAGCGAAGGTCTGCTAGACATTTCCATCAGAAATGGGGGCGGTCTATTCTAAAAATTCCCAGGTTCAAATCAATCACTCAGAGATTCAAGATAGCGTGGTAAAAGCCCATTCTCGCTAACGCTCGAATATCTGCAAGACCACTCGTCCGAGCGAGGGCGATTCGTATTTCTATAAATTCATCCTTGGGCGAATCGGTTTTACCCTCATGTATAAAGGTCTTGATGAATCAAGCCCCTACCTCTTCCACTACACACCGACCGTGCTCGCAATGTCATTAAGTTAAGGAGGCTAATGTACGATAAGATAGCATGAGAACAAATAATGCTATTATTGAGATACTGACAGATTTTTTAAATAACGATTCAAAAAAAAATTGTATATTAAAGAGCAGAATGCATTTACAAGGAATCGGAAGTTGAGTTTTAAGAAAGTGGTTTTATTTCTAATTAATTTACCAAAGAAATCATTATCAGTAGAACTTTCAAAGTTTTTTAACATTACGGAAGCAATTGATTCGGTAATGACAGTGAGTAAAAGTGCCTTTAGTCAAGCGCGTAAAAACCTAAATCATAAATTTTTTATAGATTGGAACAAGGTTCTGTTGGAACAATTTTACACAGATAACGAAGAAAGAATAAAAAGATGGAATGGATTTCGCTTAATGGCAAATGATGGGTCTACGGTGTGCATAAATAACAATCCAGAAGTTGTTGAATACTTTGGTGTCAGTAAGAATCAAAATCACTCCACTCCAATGGCGAGAATACATATTCATTACGATTTACTAAATCACCTCACATACAAAAGTGTTATGAGTCCATTTATTGAAAGTGAATCAGCTCATGCAATTCAAACATTAGATGAATTGAGTGAGGACATGCTTACGATATATGATAGAGGTTATTCGGGATTATCCTTTTTAATCATAAATATTCTAAAGCGTAAACAGTTTTTAATCAGGTATTCATTGGACTTTTCAGATGAAATTGAAAGTTTTGTTAAATCAAATGAAGAAAGTTCTATTGTACAATTCAAGGCAAATCAAAGAGCAATTAAACGTCTTAAGTCACTTGGTCATACAATAGATATGAATACCTCAGTTCAAGTTAGAGCGGTTAAAGTTAAATTGTCAACCGGAGAAATTGAAGTATTGCTCACATCTTTGATGGATACCGATAAGTATCCAAATGAAATATTCAAAGAACTTTATTTCTTACGATGGGGAATAGAAACTCATTATGGAGTTCTGAAAAATCTAATGCAAATAGGAATATTTAGTGGTCAAAGCAAAGAAGCTTTATTGCAAGATTTTCATGCGACTATTTTTACTGCTAATCTACAATCATTACTCCTCCAAGAGTGCGAAACTGAATTAGAAAAAATTAATGAGCGAAGGGAACTGGATTATAATTTTAATCGTAGCATTTCACTAGGATTGTTAAAGGATGAAGTAATAAAAATCTTCATGACTAACAAACCTGATTTAGTAATTAAAAAATTAAACGAATTATTTATATCTCATTTAGAGCCAATAAGACCAGATAGACTTTATAACCGAAAAGTAAAATCCTATACGCCTAGGGGCAAACATCATAATTTTTCAAATTACAAAGATGTCTTGTAAAATTCCTTAACTTAATGACATTG
>Ga0209174_10001554_pt1 | contig 16090 bp, 9 predicted proteins | sample JI91814BDNA_FD_187505 | JGI IMG/M metagenome (GOLD analysis project Ga0209174, IMG submission 187505) | Wastewater effluent complex algal communities from Wisconsin, to seasonally profile nutrient transformation and Carbon sequestration -... | ecosystem: Engineered > WWTP > Effluent > Algae...
CTTGGCTATTTCTGAAGCGATTTTTTCGAGTGTGTCTCCAGCCTGGACAATATAACCAGCATAGACGCCATCGATCAAGATCGTGACAGTGTCCCCAGCCTGGGGTGTCCCTCCCACGGTAGCATTGACGACGATATTGCCCAGATCTTTTGTACTGGATGCCACCAGGTTGTTAAAGCCGGCATAGTTAGGGATAAGGTTGCTCGGATATGTAAAAAATGTCGGACTAGACCACTCTAGCGGATGCACCACCTTTTGGATGGACGATGCCTCCAGATTGGTGTTGATGTCTATAGTAAACATCGTCAGCTCGCAGTGCGTGTAGACTTTGTTTACAGGATCATTTGGGTACATCGCTATCGCATGGCGATCCCAAAAGTATGTCGACTTGGGCTCATTGAGCCAATTCTCAAGAACAGATGACGAACCATCGGGGAATGTAAATCTGATACCACGAGCTGGATAAACATCTACTCCTGGTACATATTGATAAAAACTTGTCGTACCATACGGCGTGGTCAGCTGAGAGATAAAACCGGATGTGGTGTCATACTGAAAGGATGATTTGAGACCGATAACGTCTGTAATCGAGAGCAGGTTGGTTACAGTAGAATCGTATGTAAAACTACAAGTGCGCGCAAACGGATCCGCTATTGATGCAATTTTATAAAAACCAGCGTTGCCGACAGTATTGGAGACATAAGTCAGAGTGGATACTTGACCGATACTATCAGTAATTGTAGTCAATCTAAAATTGGCATCGTATTGGATAAAGACACTGTTGCCCTGCGGGTCTTGCACCTGAGTCAAAAATATCCGCGCAGGAGAGCTACCATCTGATTGGCTGTATGTCTCGATTGAGCCGTCCTTCATCCGTCTCTGATAGACACCACCGCCCATATTGACGAGCAAGGCCTGAGTCAAAAAGTCTGGAGAGTACACACCAGCAGACGGGGTGTATACTTCAGATCCACCACTCCTTAATCTTACGGTGGCCACATTGGTGCCACTATCTACGGTGAGATAGGACAGCCAGTTAAAATTCCAGTTTTGACCTACATTGGTGAAGGTGAAATTGGTCGGCTGGTTTGTCTGCAAATGGTTGTAGTCAAACTTAAAGCCAATCGCAGGACCGACAGGCGGCTCGTAACCTAATGGTTTATCAGCAATATGCAATGTGGCAAGCATACTCCAGACACTTGCCTTTGCCATACCATCGCAGTTATCGCAACTATCGTCACAACTACATGGATTGTTTTGCGGAGCAGGGCAATTACTATTGTTGCCGTTTCTACCACTGGCAATCCCCTTGCCAAAGATAGTCTTTGCTTCATCGTCAGAGACACTCTGCCAGCCTTGAGGTAGAGCGGTTGCGGCAGGGACCAGGAAGTACCCATCACTCTCTTGATCAATGGCCTTGGCTGTTATCCAACTTTGACCATCAGTGTCAAATGTCGGGTCTTTGAGATGATAGCGATTGTTATTAACTTCAGTCAGCGCAGCAAAGTGGTCAAGCTTCCAATGCATCACGGAAGGTACTATTAAAGTAGCTCCTGCTGTGCGTTTGGCTATCTGATACTTGAGTCCAACTTTGTCTGCCCACTCTTTGACCTGGAGTAGAGATGTACCGGACTTAGTTGATTCAGCCTTCTCTAGTATCGGATTCATCAAGTGCGTCTTATTCACTGCATTCAGCAGGTTGTTAACTGCAAATGGTCCACACTTAAACGAGCACTCCGGCTTGTGCTCCATGCTCCAGAGACCTTCTTTGGCACTTACCAGCTTTTGCTCATCAGATCCAAAAAACGCTCTGCCTTTTACCTCAGCGAGATACTTCTTCAATTCGTCTTGCCGTCCCAACCGAGAATTCAAAAGCATCAAATTGGCAATAGCACTACTAGCCACAAGAGACTTTTGTTTGTCGCTCTCGTCTTTTGACTTTTCCCAAGCAGACGACCACAATTCCAGGGCATCACTCAAAAAGCCTGATTGAAATTTGATTTGTCCCAGACTGACTTGCAGCGATGGCGCCCAACGGCTTTTGGGATATTTTGCTAAAAATTGTTCAAATGCAGATAAGTCATCAGTATCCGCCTTTGCCTTAAATGACTTAATTGCGGTTGCAAGTGCAGAGTTTTCTCCCTCTTGCTCTGAGCCAGACATCGGGATGAGAGGCTCCTGGAAGACTCTGGCTGTAGCAATCTCCAAATCAGAAGGATTCGCCGAAAGAACAAGACTAGTCTTGACCGGCTCCACTCGGCGCGGTCCGGTCTTTACATTTACTGCCACAGGCGCTGGGATGGCAACCTCAGCATGATGAGGTATGGCTGGCATCGCGAGAGCCGCCAAAGGTGTCGTGCTAGCTACTAGCAAAGTCGCAAGGAGCGCTGACAGTACTTTGTGAAAGTTGCGGACTTGATACATCGACTTGATACTCTTGATGGGTTGCATAGTTGTGTATTTGGCTTGAATATCTGCGGGGGTAGGGTAAATTGTCGTGACTGTTGGGAGCACTAAAGCGAAAAGTTGATTTGGATGATTGGACTTATTGCGGTATCGCCGTGGTCGGCAGTTGCAAGTTGAGCTGTAGCGGTCGTAAATCCGTAGCACTTGGCGCTGGCCACCTTGTTGCATTGAGTGTTAAGGTCGATGTAGCGACTGTGCTGCTGATGCCAGCTTTGATAGAAATAGCTTTTAGCGATTGTGTAAAATTTATTCGCACAGGATATTGATAGACCGTGCTGGCAGCCGTGGGCGTGGTCCCATCCAAGGTTATGTACGTTGTCGCGCCCGGAGTTGGTGTAGCTATCGCAACCTCAGTCGGCTCAGTCAAAGTGCTTGTCGGCACGCTAATAATTGGCGTAGCCACCACAGTGGCATTATCAATCTGGTATCGGTTAAACAAAAACGCCTGTATCGCTTTGCGCTCGGTTTCGGTCACACCCCGACTGTAAACAAGCAGCTCAGCCAATTCGCCATTCCAATACGTGGTAATCGTATTGTTTGCACCAAGGACGTTTTGAGTCCTCGCTATGTTGACCAGGTTTTGCACTGTCCCTGATATCTGCGTAGTCCCGTTTATCGCAATGCTTGCAGACGCCGCACCATTGTGGACAGCATCTACGATTTGATATTTGCCGACAGTGAGACTGGCTGCTGGAGTGATGACATTACTGGCCGTGACACCATTGTATGCGTTAAACCGCACCTGATTATTTACGGTTTCCAGACTGACGAGGTTGGACGGTCCCGCGTTTGCCGACGCAAAAAACGTCTTAGTAGCAGTCCCGACAGGCTTGATCACAGCAAATATTGAGAAGCCACCGGTCAAATCAGTCAATTGATTTGTCAGCACGTAATTTCTCGAGGTACCATTAAACAATCCGGCATTGATACCGTTTATGGCACTCGTCACCACAGTTGCTTGTTTTGTAGAAGTAGCCTGCGTGGCATTGTTAGCCGGGCTACTGCCACTCAAATCGCTCCACTGAGTAATATTGCTGCCACTGACGATGGCTCCAAAATTTCGCAGCCAGAGGCTCATACCCGTGCGTGGAATTGAGAGACTATTCACATCATTTTGTATATAACCAGTAGTGATGGCGCTTGGCACCCCCGTGTTGTATGCTACTGCTTTAATGGTGTTAGTGGCACCAAGAGCAATTGGCACCGTATATAGTGTTGACAAATTAGTCGGGTTTGTTCCATCACTCGTATAATAAATTTGGTCACCGGGCGTAGCCGTGATTGTCGCCGTTGACTGATATGTCGAGTAGACACCAGTACCCGGCGTGATTGTTGGCGCAGTGACGGCAAGCGCTTGACTGGCACCTGCGATCATCAAATACAAACATATTGCCAGACCAAACAACACCTTTGTCTTGATCTGCAAAAGATTCACTCTCAAGGTGACACTCGAATTCAAAACCAATCTCTTAGAAAAAGACATCTATACGCCTCTAAAAAAATGTCCTCAGCTGCAAAACAGCCAAGAAAAATGGACGTCACAATATGTGCGCTGCGCTAAACCAACACAGCCAAAACTAATGGCTACAAGAGCCACTTATATAAAGGAAAGTACAGGATTCCTCTGACACCAAATCCTGTAAATCCTTAGTATTTACTCCAAGGCAAAAAACATGATTGATAATCTGGACGGTAGATTACACGCCCAAAAGATATCCGTCCAGTCCCAAATGGAGTTCCCCCCCGTTCATGAAAACCTTTTAAGGACACGGGTGGACCTTTTCATTCACTCCAAAAGGAGAGTCCAAAGAAAGCTGCCATCAAGCACGATAAACTTACAAGCAACAAATCCCACACAAACACAGCCTATGCCAAACCTGACAATCAGCTCACTCAATATTTATCCAGTCAAAAGCCTCAAGGGTATATCGCTAGCGCGCATGCCACTGTCAAAGCGCGGACCGATTTTTGATAGAGAATGGATGATAGTCGATAGCAAAGGCAAATTTATCACCCAGCGCGAATACGCCAAAATGGCTCTAATTGCCTGCGATCTTACCGAATGGGAAGACATAGAAAGAATCGAAACAGCCACAGTGCTCACTCTCACGCTGCCGGATGGAGAGACTATCGACATCCCTCTAGATAGCAATGACACACCAACAGATGAGCCTATCGCAGTCCAGGTCTGGAAAGACACTTGTTTTGCCGACTTAGAGCCCAGAGCCACCGGTCAACTCTCTGACTTTTTTGGAGCAGAAGTAAGACTGGTCAGGATGCGTTCAGATTTTAAACGTATAGTCGATCCCGACTACTGTGTTGATGGTAATGAAACAGTAGGATTTGCCGACGCACACCCGCTCATGCTAATAAGCGATAATTCGCTTGTGGATTTAAACAATCGCCTGGAGATACCAGTCGAAATGAATCGCTTCCGCCCCAATATCACCATATCTGGTGCAGAGGCATTTGCCGAGGACAACTGGCAGATTTTAAGCAAAGGCGATATCGACATCCATATGGTCAAACCCTGTGCCCGCTGCGTCATCACCACAATTGATCAAGACACAGCGGACACGGGTAAAGAGCCTCTCCGCACTTTATCGACCTTCCGTAAAATTGACGGCAAAATCATTTTTGGACAGGATGCCTGCCACAAATTTACTGGTGATTTGGCCGAGTTAAATGTTGGGGATACTCTCTCCCCTAAAAACCGGACACCCGGCTAAAAGCACCGCTATTAGCCGCATTACGGGCGGCTCTATTAAGCAGTACTATCGAAGTCACAGGTACAGCGATGGCCGCAGTGGCGCCCAATACTTTTGTGGCAGCACTAAAAGCTCCACGCAGTTTACTAGCCTTAGCTGGGGCATTGCTGTAAGTTTGATTGTAATAGTCAGGAGTATTGTAATTTGCCTGATTGTAGTTTGATTGACTGTAATTAGTCTGATTGCTATGAGTCTGATTGCGACTGACTTCAGCCTCTCTAGCTGGTGGCAAAGTACCATCGGCAGAGCCATACATCGCCTGAGACATTTGCAGTGCGATTTCTTGCTGCTCGTATAGCGACAATTGTTTTTGCTGCTCCTTTTGTTTAGTCAGTTTTTGGGTAGTAGCCTCCTCGCTTACAGGATAAGTCTGGTTGTAGCTTTCGGCGGTGGGAGTGGTAATGCCTTGAGATAGTACAGATTGAGGCGCGCTTAAGGCAGCAAAACTCGCTGCGGCAAGCGCCACAGCTTTCAATTCTTTTTTCATAAGCTTATACCGTTAGTAAGGAAATATTGGCTCCACGAAAACAAAATAATTGACCAAAGTGGCAAAATCATGTCAGCCACATTAAACGAGCCATTTTTGTAAGCTATGGACAATTTGGACTAAGGCTTCAATCTGACCGCACTGGACCGACTAACCAAGTTTTTGCTCTTCAACCAGATGCACGATTTTAAAGGCAGCCACTTTGACTGTGGTTACTTCAATTGAGCTAATCCTGATGCCCCAGTTGCCAATCTGCCTGTCCATCAATGTTTTGAGGCGGCTGTTGTTACGCTTGGGGTCAGCCTGTAAGTCAATTAAGGCGGTCTGCCGGGCGAGCTCACGTAAATTGCTCTCAGTGACAATTTGCATCGCTGACTCGATGTCTTCGACTTTTGTCACTGCCTTTTTGGCATCGGCAACATAGTAAATACAATCACAAGAGATAAGCACTGCATGCTCCTCCTGGGTGGTGACATTGAGGTCTACTACCTTGAGAGTCCTCAGTCTAGTCTCGACCATCTCTATATGATCAATGATAGGCATGATCAAATGCAGACCAGGGCCTTTGCAGTCAGCCACACGTCCATAGCGGTAAATCACCAGCTGATGATGCTCTTTGACTGTCTTGAGTCCAGAGAGCAAAATCAAAATAGCCAGGACTACGATACCGCCGACAATCTCCAGCATTAAACATCCCTTTTGATTGGTAGCTTTATTCTACCCCCCTAAACAATGATACTAATCCAGGACTTACCCTAGTCAGTCTTTAGCGGCGGTGATATAGAGTAGATAAAGTACCAGGGAGCAGCTAATCGTCAATGGATGATTCTAACGCCAAAGCCTCTGAGCGTAGCTCTGTATTATTGCTTGCCCCCAGGGACCAGGCAAAGGCTTTTGCACCAGGGACAAAGTCACACAAAAAAGAGACTGATAATAAGGATAAGAGAGGCCGCTGGTTTCTCTTTTTTGGCGTTATCCTGCCCCTTTTAACTGTAGCTTTTGAACTCACCACCAGATACTGCGCCCAAAACTATTTTGATCCATTCCCATCATCCTTTCATGTGGGTTTGTTCTGTCTTATTCCGCTCAGTAACTTTTTGCTCTGGCTTTCATCCAGACGCGACCTCAGTCATTTTTATGGACCGATGTCTCTTTTAAGCGGCATGGCCATGGGCATTGGCTGTCTCTATTCATTGATGTTTTTGCCAATTACTCCAGGCAGCGCACTTTATGTCCTTACATTTGGTTTTGGTCTGCTTGGTCTAGCCCCGCTACTGTCATTGCCATGCAGCTGGATGGCAGGCAAAACAGTCTGCCAGCTAGCTCACAAGAGTGGCACTTATTTTGATGCACACCAGGTCGAGCACATCGGCCACCTCATTGTGCTCGTAATGGTAATAGCTGTGGAGCTACCCTCTACTCTCACAAGGGTCAATATCTCCCAGGTAATAAGCGGGGATGCAGCACAAAAAGCAAGTAGCGTAGATTGGCTCAGACGATATGGCAACCAGGAAGTAATGCAACGCGCCTGTCTGGAGCGCTCAGGCAAAGCCACCGATATCATCGGCACGCTCTATGAGGGTGTCCATCCTATCCCCGTAGACAAGGCACGCGAGGTCTTTTATAAAGTAACAGGCAAAGCCTATAACTCTGTGCCTATACCAGCATCATTTAGAGCCACTATTAAGCACAATGGCTCTATGCCAGACTCAGACCCGCTTAATTCTGGAGTAAGCGACGAATTTGACCTGGATGCCGATGTAGCTGGTGCCACTGTAAGCGGTATGGCCAGAGGGTTATCACAGGCAGGCAGCAAGTTTACTGGCAAAGTAGATAGCACAGCAGCAATAGCCAATATCAAATGGACACTATCATTTAAAAACACATCCAAATACGACCGCGAAGTGCGCACAAAAATACAGCTGCCACCAGGAGCGGTGATATCCAGAGCCACTCTCAAAATTGGTAATGTCGAAAGAGTAGCAACAATCAAGGCACGCGAGGAAGCAAGAGCGCTCTATCAAGCCGCTGTAGTGGAGCGCAAAAACCCGCTTCTGGTGAGCTATACCGGCAAAGATCAGGTACTGGTACAGTGCTTCCCAGTCGAGCCTGGTGCCGACGTACAGCTCAGCCTCGCTCTAGCCATACCCCTATATGTCGACAAAAACAGTCACGCTACCGGCCTTTTGCCTTATCTAGCCGAGCGCAATTTTGTGATAGACAAAGAGGGTCAGGCAATTTGTGAGTTTATCTCTACTGACCCGGGCAAGACCTGCGAGGTCAACGAATCAGCCGGGCATCAGTATCTGAGCATCAACAGAGACATGTCGATTACAGAAGTAGTCAGTGCCACAGGTCAAAACACAAAAGACGCCTCCATTGTGCGCACCATAGCCAGACCGCAGTATCCCAGGCTCAAGCACCTGCAGATAATTGTTGATGGCTCTATCTCAATGCAACCATTTATGAGCCAAATTGCTGAGGCTCTAAATACCAGCCAGGTAATCCTAAACACGCCACCCATATTGAGCCTGGACCAGCCAGAGACTGTCCGAGATCTCGGACTGCTAGCAAAAGCTAAAGCACAAGGAGGCCAGGATAATACAGCGGCACTGGTAGCTGCTTTGTCCAGAGCAGTAGAGCAAAATGGCAAAGATAAAAGCTTTGAGTCTGCTGTACTCTGGGTGCACGGCGCACAACCTATCAAAAACAATTTGGCAGCATCGCTCCATCAAATGCTCAACACAAGCCCTAATCCGATTTTGTTTGATTTGCAAGTCGCAGATGGTCCATGCGAGGCATTGACTGACTGCCAAACCACTCCCGGTCTGGCAAGCATTGTAAGGACCGGCACAGTAAGCGATGACCTCACCTATTTTATTGATGCCATTGAGGACAAGAGCAAAACCATGGGTACCTATGAGCACCCTGAATTTAGACTATCCAGCGGCAGTCAGACTACAGCCACTACAAATCACGCTACAGTAGGCGATGTCGATATCCAGAGCGCGCTCACCAATATCTGGTGCGGCGACGAGATCAGACGCATGCTCATGGCGCACTCCGCTGACTTAGACTTTAGAGCAGCTGAGCTAGCCAACCTCCATCAAGTAGTAACTGCAATATCAAGCGCGATAGTTTATTGCCCTGATGACTACAGACCAGTAAAGATTGCCCCGCCCTTAAAAGAGTCAATCAGAGAGACTATAAGACAATGGCAGTACCAGCTGTTTGCTCCCTTTACCTCAGTGACCGACATTGCTGTAAGTCCATTTAAAAACGCATTTGAAAAAGCAATGGAAAAAACGGTGAGTCAGCTCAATTGTCTATCCAGCGCTGCCGGTAGTGCCGGCTATGATGGCACCGCCAGCTCACCGGCGATAGGCACAGCCAGACCGCCAGAAGAAATCTTCATTGCCCCTCAACCAGCCTTGCCACAATCACAAGACTATGAAGCAGTAACAAAGAACAAAGAAGCAAACCTTCCCAACGCTCCCACCGAAGTGTCGGACGCATTTGGCAGTGCCAACATGGCTGATAGTAGCTACGGTGTAAGTAGCTATGGAGGTGGCCGGGCAGCTGAGCAAAAGCTCAATGGACCTCAGGCAGCGCCCCCCACACCAATGCCAACGCCTACTCCAACTCCCAGCGCTAGTCCCAGTCCTTCGAGTCAATTGGCACAGTTGCCAATGCCCCGTTTGCAAGCCATTGAAGGACTACAACGTCGCGCCAAATCGGAATTGGAGACTGGCGAATCTGGCGCAAAGCGTCAGTCCGGCGACGAGTTTAACTACAATCGCAAAAAGGATATGGGGTCGCAAGCTTACGGCAACATAGTCCTTAAATCAGGACAATTGCAGGACTATAAACAGGACAAAGACGCTGGATACACACCAGTTTTGCAAGGTGCCACAAGCGGCACGATAATGCCCACCAATGGACTTATCGGTGCCCCCGTGGACCCACGCTACGGACAGAGTAATGAAGTAGCACCAGGTCAAAGCTTTTGGGCAGACGAAATGGTTGCCAAATTTGCTCGCAGCCAAAATGCCGATAGCGAAATGGGTCCACTAAGAGTGAGTGAATTTACATTTCTGGCATTTTTGACAGCAATAGTGGCAGCACTATATGGCTTTACACAGTGGCTCACCAAAATGACAAACATAAAGCCACCAGTAAAGGACGAGCCAAAAGAAAGCGCGGGCGCTTAACGCAGCTCCATCGGTCTTGTATCCATACCGAGTCTTTGAGAAATATCAAGACTCCACTGCCACAGCTTAGTACCGAGTTTGGTGTCTTGAGAGAGCTTGGAGCTACTAGCCTCACGCTCTTTGACATAGTATTTGCCAGTAGTGGAATAAAGCTCCGGAGCGCTAGCCAGATAAACTATTGTCCTGGCGCCCTTTTGTGGTGTCACACCAAAAGTACTGCTATAAAACTGGACGATACGTCCAAGCAAACCATTGTTGGCCCCAAAATTGGTCGAGACAACACCTGGATGCAAGGCGTTGACGGTGACGCCTGTGGACTTGATGCTATAAGCCAGGTGATTGGTAAAGAGCAAATTAGCCAGTTTTGTATCGGCATAACCAATGTAGCCCACCGGAATATTGTCTTTAAAATTTGGCATCTCACTGAGAAATGATCTCTTATGAGCGTCAGAAGAAACATTTATAATACGGCTTGGCGAGCTGGCTTTGAGTACATCCAGGAGCATACCGGTGAGCCAGAAATAGCCAAAATGATTGAGAGCCCAGGCCATCTCCAGACCGTCAACACTGTTTTGACGGCGCATAAACAGCGCTCCAGCGTTGTTTACCAGGACATGCAATTTGTTGTACTTAGCTTTAAAGTCCAAAGAGAGTTTGCGAATCTGGTGAAAGGAAGAAAGATCATAGCCTCGATTTCAGCCATGGTGGAGATGCACTTCTCCTCGTTGCGACCGACAATAATGACGGTAGCACCCTTGGTGGCAAGCTCCATGGCTGTCACCTTACCAATACCACTGGTGGCACCGGTGACAAGACAAATTTTGCCTCTCATCGATATATCTGGTGGAGTCAAACCAGCTCTCCTTTTTGGGTTACCTTAGCTTCTTCAAGAAAGGTTTGTAGCCTTTGCATGGCAGTATCAAATCGGTTTTGTTCTAGACAATAGCAAAGTCTCACCATCTCGCCGGTACGTCCCCAGACACCTGGATTTGTCAGCAATTTAGCCTTTTGGGCCAGATCTTGGTGGCGATTATCGAGTTTGCCCAGCAAAAATAGTCCGCCCCGATAAGGCGTGTCATAACCGTCATCGAGCCCGTGCTTACGCAAGAGTGTCAGCAATGCCTCACGATTGGCCGAGAGACCGCGGCGTTTTTCCATCAGATAGGTCTCGACTTCGTTAAATGCCTTACCTACATCGAGCATGTGGTTAGGCGACTTATCGAGAAACGCTGAATAAAGTCCATCCCAGGCTCTCAGTAAAGCTCTTGGCGGTTGTGCCGCAAAGCGTGCAATATCTGCCGCCCACTCATCATCTGGTGTCATCAAAAAGCCCAGACGCATGCCACCACTGGCAAAGCTCTTGGCGATACCATCAGCCATAAAGATGCGTTTTTGATAATTACCACTGGCATAGGAACCAGCCGATAGCGACGAAGGAGTCCAGCGGCCCAGGCGGTGATCCGAGAGCAAGAAAAATATCTCATCAGAAAAGATGTAGATGTTTTCGTTATTGCAGACATCAATAATATTGCGCAGTTTTTCGGGGTCATAAAAGACACCGCTGGGATTATTAGGCTGGGTCAACCAGAGCACATCAGGCTTAACAGGCAAGTCCTGAATATCACGCGAAGCAAGCAGATAGGCTTTGGCGGGACTGGTCTTAATCTCCATCAGCTCAGCGCCGTAATATTTAAGCATGGGATAAAGTGGTCCGTAACTGCCGTCCGGTACACCCACGACTGGAGCTCTGCCCAGTCTCATCTTAAGAGCCTGGATAAATGCACCAAAGAGAGGAAAAACACCCTGAGCCAGGACAATGCGTCTGGGCGAGACCTGGACATGGCGAGTAAATTTGACGTAGGCACAGACACGCTCTTGCACAATATGAGGCAACAGTTCGGTTTCTTCGTCGATAAAGCCCTTAAAGAGCGACTTAATCAAAATATCTGGCGGTGCACATTCAAATTCACCATAGTCGAGTCTTATTAAGCCCGGGTCTTCGACATCAACTGGCTTGGGCATAAAGACCGGGTCTTTTTCTAAGTCTTCTATCAAAGGAGACAGTGCTTGCTCAGTCTTGCTCTCGCCTTTAGCGAGCAGGTCTTCGCTTTGATCAGCAAAGGCAAAAGTCATCAGGTCTTCAAAGAGCCATTGATACAAAAGCTGGGTCGGATAAGCAATACGACTGTAACTAAGCTCTGAGCCAACATCAAAGCCGCTGAGCCAGTTTTGCGGGGCATTGACGAGGAAGCTCAACTGCAAATCGGGACTGATTGTGTTTTTGACCAGACCATAAACAAAAATCAAATTAGCAGGCAGGTCTTCTTGAGCGGCCAGACGCAGAGTCATATTGGCGCCCAGATTAGAGCTAATCAAAAAGTTGGCTGAATCATCAATCAGATAAACGCGGTCAGGATGCTTACGAGCCTGCTGACAGAGTATTTTGAGAGTTATGGGAGAAGGCGCTGCCAGTTGCTTGGGAGCAATGAGCACCACACGCGGTGTGACCAGATCATCAAGCTGACAGAGTTCGCCCAGGTCTTCGTTACCTGTAGTGATATCGAGACCGGCTTGCAGTGCTGTCTCTTTATAGACAGGTTCAAGCGATGAGGATAAAAGGATATTCTCTCCGGAGACTGTCACCATCTTGAGGATCATAGCCAGCATCTCGGCGCGAGAGGGCGCTATAAACAGGTCTTCAGGACGGGCAGCAAAATAACAAAAACTCTGCAGATAAGTGGCAATCAACTGCCTGATGGCAATATCACCGCGCTCATGCGGATAGGGAATAGCCTTAGACTTGAGCATAGAATGAGAAAGTCTGCTCAAAAAGCTGACGCGCTCTTCCTGTAGCCTACTAAAATCGAGTTCTTTGCGCAAACTGGAAAGGTCCATTTTGGAGAGATTGCGCACAAAGTCAAAGACTTCTGGCTCAAAGCGAGTGACGGCTTCGTATACGAGCAAGTCATGATAAATCTGCCGGCCACTGGCCAGTAATTTAACGGCAGTAGCAGCTGAGACCGACTCTTGAGAGTCAGACTCACGCGACATAAAAAAGTGAAAGCGGATACCATAGGCTTTTTCGAGCTCCACCAGTGAAGCCAGGTCGGTATCGTCAGCTTGCTGAATACGGCGCATCCAGACTAGTTTGACGTCATAACCGCGACGCTCAAACATACTCTCGATAGCTTGGCGACCGGGACGACCGCCCAACACCAGTGTGACTTTGCCACCACTAGCCAGACAAAGTTGCGATTGCTCAAGAGCCCGGGCAATCAAAGGCAAACCAAAACGGTCTTCGAGTATGCCCTGCTCAAAACAGTAATTGGATAAATCGTACAGGTCTTTTTCGGACAGTCCATCGGCTGAGCTGCCACTATGATCCAGCTTTTGAATACCTGGATTAGGATGGAGTACCTGGGGGATACAGCCAATCACATGGTCAAAGTATTCGTTTCTTTGCAATGGTGCTGTAAGCAAATCGGATACTTCTGCTCTAAAGGATTGGACGATAGGCTCACCGGCCAGACTGAGCCGCAGGGTGCCATCGCGGGTAGTGCCATTGAGCCAGCTATTGAGGCGAGCCATAGTCACCGCCACAGGATTTAAATCTAGCCCCACTACTTCTTTGACGTGGGTAAACAACAAAAGTAATATCGAGATCCAGCCTGAGCCAGTACCGACCTCTACTATTTTTTTGCCTCTAAACTGCTCTTTGCTTTTGAGCAATCCCTCGGCAAAAGTACGCCCCCAAAACTCTGGGCTAAACACTGCTCTGGTAAGCAAAAGCCTGATTGGATAATCGAGCGCGGGCAGATGCACGGTTTTTAGGGTCAAACCTAGATTTGAGCTTGTTTCAAGAGCTTCAGCCAGCGCATGCAAAGTGGTCACAGCTTCGCTTCTGTGCTTTTCGTCGTCGAGGGCCGCCACCAGCTTATTAAGCTCGACAATCAAACGATCATTGTCTTCAGCTCCAGTCTCTTGAGCAAAAGCCAGTATGTCTTGGACCTTAGGCACTGCCGTAGATGTTTTCACTTGCCACCAACAAAGCGAGGGACTAGTCGATTAGCTACAAGTTAGCTAATCATAGTTAGGTCGCTATTGTACTCGGTCTGACCACCCTCAAAAAAGGGTTAATTAGCAAGGCCAACTCTTGGGCTAACGGCAGGAGATGAAAGCCTGAGGTCTTGACCACTCCAGCGGCTCTTAAGCACTGGGGTTTGCATTACGCCTCTCTCTCTCAAGACTTCTTCCTGGACTTTGTCCTTAAGATTTTGAAAGGCTTCGCCAAGAGTAGTTGTGGCTCCATTTTTGCGAAGCGAATCAATCAAGCAGCGAGTAAAAACGCTGTTTTCATATTGCTTGGATTCCCATGAGACCTGACTGGGTGTGCTGGAAGAAATAACAAGCTGACCGGTGCCCTGGGCAATGGCTGCAGCATCGACGTTATTGGTACGTTGCAGACCTTTGGCGCCAACATCCACCGCACCGCTATGGCAGGCATCGAGCATAATAACAACACGATCTGAATGCACCCGACCTTTGATGATACGGGTCAAATCTTGCATAGCCAGACCAGAAGCATAGAGACTATCGACTTGGCTGTCATAGGCCAGTAGATAGTTTGAGCCGGCCACGTCCATCTCAGAGGCACTACCGTGACTGGAGATATAAACCAGCACAAGGTCATCTGGATTAGCTACACGTGGCAGCCACTTATCACCAAGATCCGAGAGGATATTGGCTCGGGTAGCCTGCTCGTTTACAAGTAAGCGCACATGATCAGGAGCAAAATTGCCCTCTTTGATCAAAAAGTTGTAGAAATCTTTGGCATCTTTGGCTGGATATCTGAGGTTGAGACTCTTGTCTGCAAAACTACTAATACCAACAATCAAAGCCCACTTATCACGTACTGGACGATTAACAATTTCGAGGGAAGGTGCTTCATCAGTAGTCACTTCGGGTTCGACTTTGGTAGTGGGCAGCTTGCCTACCACTTTGGTGGTTTTGTTTGAGGCGATGCGACGGGCTTCACGCTCCTCTTGCAGAGCCTTATCTTTTTCTTTGCGCTCATTCAATTTAGCTTCAAGCAACTTCGATTCGTTCTCAGCCTTGATGCGAGCGATAGCAAGACGCTCCGCTTCAGCGCGTTCTTTTTGAGCTTTAAATTCAAGCTCTTTTTGCAGTTTGATCCACTGCGGATCATTTGTAGCCGCTGTCGAGCTGGCGGTGACACTGGTCTTGCCACTACCGGCAGTACTGGCTACCACTACTGGCTTTTTGTTGACAGAGTCACCAGATAAAGCCAGCACAGTGCTTGCAGGAGCAACTTTGGCTGTCTCTTTGGCGATTTTATTCTTTTCTATCTGGTTAACACAAAACTTGCGGTTGGTCTCGGCATCAGCTAGACCCGGATCGTAGCGCAAAGCTTGATCAAACTCTTTGATTGCTTCTTCTAATTTGCCTTGATTTGAGTAAATCAGCCCTCTGTGCATATAACATGAGGCACAATCGGGTGAAAGCTTGATTGCTTCGTCTAAGTCGTGCAAAGCGCGCTCTGGCTGCTTTAAACCCATAAGGGTCATAGCCCGCCAGTAGTAAGCATCAGCACGACTGGGATTAGCTTTGACACATTCAGTAAACTGACTCAGAGCCTGGTCAAATTGACCAGAATTGTAGGACTGTTTGCCGCGGTCGAGAAAGGTGTTTTCGTTGTCGTACCAGGCGCTATAAGCTGGGACCATTGTCATGTTTAAAGCAAGCGCTAAAGATAGCGCAGACAAACCAAATGTTGTTTTTCTAGTTTTGCCTTGCATAGTCATGCCTAAATCCTTACCAATACCCCTTTTTGATACCGATTTGCTAAACAGTATTATCAAGCAAATCGCCTCTCTTATGTTGATTGTCAAACAATCATTATCTAAATCCATTTTTTCAGTTCGCTTATGCGTGATTGACGGCAAAGCCTGGCAATTTAGGGAGATTGCAAAAAAATAGCTGCCCGAGATAAACGGACAGCTACTTTTGAACTAAAACTGACTGGATAGCCCGCTAAGACTTACTTGTCAGACCCCTTACCGGGTCCACCCACTACAGGGCAAGACTTGCCGCCCCAGCCGCCTGAGCCACCCATGTGACCACGACTATAGCCATGATGA
>Ga0209174_10001557_pt1 | contig 16080 bp, 10 predicted proteins | sample JI91814BDNA_FD_187505 | JGI IMG/M metagenome (GOLD analysis project Ga0209174, IMG submission 187505) | Wastewater effluent complex algal communities from Wisconsin, to seasonally profile nutrient transformation and Carbon sequestration -... | ecosystem: Engineered > WWTP > Effluent > Algae...
AGAACATCTATCGAATCAATGATTCCATTCGAAACCATGTTCAGTTTTTAGAGAGCAATCTATTTTCCACAAATTATTTCAAAGAATTTGATTTGATTCTCTGTAGAAATGTTTTTATTTATTTCGATGATCCATCCAAGAAAATCATTTTAGAAAAATTTGAAAAAGCTTTAGTGGATAATGGCTATTTACTCATCGGACATTCTGAAGCGGCTCACTTAATTCCCAAATCGTTCGAAGCAATCCAATATCAAAGATCCATGGTCTATAAAAAATTACCCCCTAAAGCAGATTCGATTTTGCCCTCTATTGCCAAAACAGAATTACCCGCAAGAGAAAAAAACCAGACTCCTTCTCCACTGAATTCGATACGCCCTCTTGCTGAATCAAGGAATTGGGAAAGAGAATCTCTCGCAAGGGTAAGAGAATTCGCCGACGTAGGAAAAGTATCAGAAGCAGAAGTTTTAGTGCAAGAGATACTACAGACAAATCCTTCTAGCCACGAAGCCTGGTTTTTGCAAGGTCAACTAAAAGAGGCTTCTGGAAATTGGAATGGAGCGATTGAACTTTATAAAAAAGTTATTTATTTAAATCCTCTTTTTTTAGAATCTTACTTGACATTGTCTAGTCTGTATAGCCTATTACACAATACTTCTGAATCGCTGAAAGTTAGAAAAGCAGGATTGTTTTGTTTGCAACACAATGAACACTTAAAGCAGATTTATAAAAATAAAGGATATCATATTGAAAGTTTGGAATCTTTTTTTAGCGAAGAATCTGGTATATGGTTATAAAAGTTAATACACCTATGCACGAAAGTTTCTTAGTTTTTTCTGTTCAGTCAAACGTCTATGCGATTCAATCCTCTCATGTAGTCGAACTCATTTGGCTTCCCGAACTTTCTCGCATCGAGTCAAATTCTTTCTTTGTTGTTGGGTATTTTAATTTTCGCGGAGAATTTGTTCCTGTAATTGATCTCAATCTCAGACAGGGGATGAAAACAAAAAGATATTCTGTAAACGATAGAATTTTAGTCATCACCGAGGGCACTAGAAAAATTGGTATCCACATCAATGATATTCACAATGTAATTCATTTTACCCATGAAAAACAAAATATCTCCAATGAAATCATTGCAGACAAAATTACAGAAGGAGTCATTCAAACTCAATTTGGTATTACCCAAATCATCAATCTAGAAGCATTGACTAATCTAGATATACCTCCATCTGACCAGAAAAGAATTAAACCTTTTTCTGATATTCACCTCGCAAAACTATTCAGCGGTATAACAGAAAAAGATAAACAAATACTCATTAGCCGCAAAAATAACTATTCGCAGTCAACGAATATAAAAGAGTATTCCAATCTATTGTCCGTTGTTGTGTTTCGATTGAAGGATGAATACCTTGCCATCGAATTAAAATACATTTTAGAATTTGCACACGGCGAAGGCATTACTAGAATTCCCTGTGTGCCCGCCCATATTTCAGGCTGTGTAAATTTGCGTGGAGATATGCTAGTTCTAATTGATCTACTTTATTTATTAAAATCAGAACAAAGCACATCGATTGAAAACAAAAAAATTGTAGTGATCCGCTTTGACGAAATGATGATTGGTTTAATTGTAGACCAACTCATTGATGTAATCTATCTATCCAAAGAGCAAATCCTGAGTAACCCCACGGATAAGAATACCGTTGGAGAAAATCTAATGAAAGGACTTTGTTTTTATGATTCATTTAGTGTCGGTCTCATTGACACAGAAAAAATATTCGCTTATGAAAAACTTTATGTAGAAGAAAGTATTGGTTATTAAGGAGAAAAATATGCTTATTTCATTCGTTCATCGACTCGATTTCACTTGGAGACTTATTCTATTCACAATTATTTCTACCCTAGTCGTCGCTCTTTCTATTGCGATTCCTGGAAATGTAATTGGCAGATCAATCATCTACTCCAGTGCTAATCAGCAAATTGAAATTATCCGCGAATCCAAGAAGAATGAATTCATGGAATACTTTGAATATAAAATCAAAGATGTATTCATATTTCGAAAAAGTGTAGCGGCAACTAAACGTTTTGTGGAAATGAGAACAGCAGTAGAAAGAATGGGAGGATTTGACCGAGCAAAAGACATTTATAAAACCCTCTACATCTCTGGAAATCCAAATCCACCCGGAAGCAAACAAAATCTACTAGAAGCGGATAACTCTGAATACAGTAAAGCACACGGACAAGCGCTTACCTTTTTTTCTTCCATCATCAAAGAAAGAAATTACTATGACGCATTCTTAATCGATGCAAAGACTGGAAATATTCTATTCACCGTTGCCAAAGAAGAAGATTATATGACAAGCCTCTCAGTCGGACCTTATAGAGACTCTAATTTAGGAAAGCTTTATCGAAAGGTTATCAACTCTACAGACGGTGGACAGCAAGCTCAACTTGTGGATTATGAGCCTTATGCGGCATCGAATAATCAAGTGAATTCATTTATTGGAAGTGGAATTTTTATAGATGGGAAATTAGAAGGCATTTTAGTATTCCAATTACCGTTAGACGAAATCAGTAACAAAATAAGAAAACCCATTGTAAAGAACAGAAAAGAAACATCCTTCTTAGTAGGTCCTGATTTTTTACTCAGAAGTGAATACGAAGACAACGCAAAAGAATCAAGCATCTTAAAAAAGAAATTTGAAACCGAACAAGCAAAAAAAGCACTTAGCGGCGAATCAGGAATAGTCGTAACAACAGGCATTGCAGGTGGAAAAACATTTACCGCCTATACGCCAATAGAACTACTCGGCGTAAAATACGCACTACTCATAGATCTAGACTACGATGAAACACTTGCTGCTCTCTCTAGCTTTCAAAACCAAATGTTTTTTATTACCCTGATTGTCTTATCTATCATGGCGGTAGCAAGTTATTTCCTATCTAGAATTTTAAGTAAGCCTATTCAAGAATCTGTAAATATTCTATCTACTTCCATTCGAGAAATTAGCTCTGTAATTGACAACCATGAGAGAACGGCTAACATGCAGTCTGCTTCAGTCAACCAAACAACTACCACGATTAGTAATATTGGTAACTCTTCTCGTCTCTCTGCCGAAGAATCACAGAGTGTCACAATGAAAGCAAAAGACGCACAAGATATGGCGGTTAACGGGCATAATTCGGTTCTCGAAATGATTCAATCCATTGATACTTTAAAGATACGAGTTTCCGGCATTGCGGAACAAATCTTACGACTCTCCGAAAAAAATAGTCAGATCAGCAATATAATCGGATTAGTCAGTGAACTAGCAAACGAAACCAATATGCTCGCACTCAATGCAGCAGTAGAAGCAGCGAGAGCTGGTGAGAACGGGAAAGGCTTCGAGGTAGTAGCCGTTGAGATAAGAAAGCTTGCCGATGAAAGTAAAAAGTCTGCGCTTAAGATTCAAGAAATCATTTCGGAAATAAAAAAAGCAACAGACTCTACAGTCATGGCAACAGAAGAAGGAGTGAAACGAGCAGATGATAGTTCCAGACTTGGATCTAAAGTTTTAGATTCTCTTTCTGGAATTAACAATTCAGTTGCCGGAGTGTTTGATAGCATAGAGAAAATTTCTATCAACATTCGACAACAATCTATTTCCATGAATGAAATTGTAAGTGCGATGAATTCAATCAATAGAGGCTCACAAGAATCTGCCAGTGGCATTGCACAAACAAAAGTCGGCGTCAATCAAATTGGAGATGCAACCCGCAAACTAAGAGACCTAGTCGAAGGTCATAAGCAAGGCTAACAGGTATTTGGCGTGGGCATTATGATCGAAGACCAGGAACTAAGAGATCTCTTCCAGATAGAAAGTGAAGAGCATATTCAAGTAATCGAAAAATGCCTATTGACCTTAGAAAAGAACCCTCATGACTATGATATTCTGCATTTAATATTCAGAGAGGCTCATAGCATGAAAGGTGCTAGCCGTATGCTCGGTCTTTCTGATATAGAATCGATTGCTCATATTTTCGAAGAAGTATTAGGAAAAGCGAGTCGCGGCGAATTCCAAATTACCCCAAAGCAAATAGACATTTACTATGAAGGCATTGACGCAATCAAGAAGCTAGTCAATGAAGCGGTTACAGGCGAAAACTCCGATGTAGATGTCGTTTCTGTTTTAGATAAATTAATCGAAAGTAAGAATGACATCTCTAAGAAAACAGAAGCCTCTAAAAATAAAGCAAGTATCATCACAGTAGAAAAAAAAGAACCCGAAGAAATAAAACCAGAAGTTCCAAAGCAAGAAGTAAAAGTAGAACCCAACCCTATTCCTGTTGTGGATAATATTGTTATTTCTGAACCACCACCAAAAGAACAAGCAGCAACACCCAATTCTCCGAAGCAAGAAGCAAAAGATCAGATTGATAAAATCATTGAGAGCAAAAAAGCCTCTGTCGTAGATACTCCCTCTAAGAAAGAAACCACTCCCGATAAGAATAAAGCAAATTCCATCGAGCAAAAGAAAACAGATACTATGCGTGTAGATCCATCTAAATTAGATGCTCTCATGGTGCAAACGGGAGAACTGATTGTAACCAAGAATCGAATTTTAAACCGAGTGAAAGAAGTGGGTGACGCGTATTATTCTTACGAAGAGCTTTTACGCACAGTTCAGGAAACGAGAAATCTACTAAGCAATTTCGCAAAGCAAACTGATTTAAGTCCCAAGCATAAATTTTTTCTCACACAGCTACAAGAATTAAACACCAAAGAAACAAGTAAGCTCGAAAACTTAGAAGAGAATATCAATCGACTCAAGAAAAATCTAAGCAATGACACAACACGTCTGAGCCTCACATCCATGAAGATAGAGAGACGTATCTACAACCTGAGAATGCTTTCTCTATCAACAGTGTTTAGTTTATTTCATAGAACCGTTCGTGATTTGAGTAGAGAGACGAACAAAAACGTGCAACTCATAATAGAAGGCGGCGAGACAACAGTTGACAAACAAATTCTAGAAGAACTAAAAGATCCTCTAATGCATATTATCCGCAATGCAGTAGACCATGGAATAGAAGACAAAGAATCCAGAGTCAAATCAGGCAAACCTGAATTAGCCACTATCACTCTATTTGGAAAAAGTCAAAGTGATACTGTATTAATAGAAATCAAAGATGATGGAAAAGGACTCGACCTAGAAAAAATCAAGAGCAAAGCAATAGAAAAAGGCTTATACAATCAAGATGAATTGAGTCAAATGGATAACAAGAAGATTTATTCCATCATCTTCCAACATGGATTCTCTACTCAAAGCAATGTATCCAATCTTTCCGGTCGTGGTGTAGGAATGGACGTAGTAAAAAGCTTTGTGGAAAAATTCAAAGGAGACATTGACACTGAATCCGAATTAGGTGTAGGGACAACATTTAGAATCAAGCTCCCGATTAAATTTTCTACCACTCATGTATTAATCATTTCAGTTGGAAATCAAAAATTTGGATTCCCGGCTGATAATGTAATACTCAGTAAAACCATTTACCCAAAAGATATTTTTATTTTAGAAGGACAGAGCACAGTCATTATAGAAAAACAACCAGTGCATCTAGTTCAGCTTGCAAACTATTTAGAGATTGCTCAAATCACAGCAAAGAAAATAACAGCGCCTACTCCTTGTTTGTTTATACAGTCAGATGGAATTAAACTTGCACTAGTAGTAGATTCGGTAATCGAAAAAAATGAAGTCATTATTAAATCATTCGAAGGTATATTAAAAAAAGTTAGAAATGTATCCGGTGCTACAATTCTTGATTCGGGGGAAATATGCATTATCCTCCACCCTAAAGAATTAGTAAAGACGATTACAAAAACTAATATATCCATCACGGTAGAAGAAACAAACAAGGAAGAATCAAATTTTAAAATCTTAGTAGTTGATGATTCTCTTACTACTCGCGTGCAAATAAAAAGGATTCTAGAGACTGAGGGATTCGACGTAGAAATTGGAATCGACGGAGAAGACGGTTGGTCTAAATTGAACGCAGGAAAATTTAGTCTAGTAATCACCGACATGGAAATGCCCAAAATGAATGGCATAGAATTTACCAAAAAGATAAAAGAATCAGTCAAATTAAAAGACACATCTGTTATAATGCTTACATCTCTAGGCACAGAAGAAAATATTAAACAGGGAATGGATGCAGGTGCTGACGCGTATTTAGTAAAAACAAAATTTGATAGAAAAGATTTATTACAAATTATAAAGAGGCTTAGATGATAGAAAATAAAATCAAGGTATTGCTTATTGATGATTCGCCTATTGTCTTGAGTATTTTAAAAAGAATCTTAGATAAGAGTTCAGAAGTATTAGTAATTGGAACTGCAAAGAATGGAAGCGAAGGCTTAGACCAGGTTCGCTTTTTAAATCCAGATGTAATCTGCACGGATCTAATGATGCCTGTGATGGATGGGCTTGAATTTACAAAGCAGCTAATGGAGATTAACCCTAAACCAATTCTTGTTGTAAGTGCAGCTCTTCAAGGTGAAAACGAAACAAATGTATTTCACTTGTTAGAAGCCGGAGCACTTGATGTATTTCCTAAACCATTAGGCGGAACAGATAAAGACTATGATATGATTCGCGATAGACTCGTTTCAAAAATACGCGTAATCAAGAGTATACCCGTATACAAAAAGACAAAGAAACATCCGGGAGTTGATACAGGAAACTTTCCCGCAATCACTAGCTCACAAAAACAAGCAATAAAATTCCTTGCTATCGGTGCATCAACTGGTGGACCAAATGCAATACAACAAGTTCTCAGTGGACTACCTAGAGAGTTCCCTCTTCCTATACTCTGTGTCCAACATATCAGTGATGGATTCATTGAGAGTATGGTTTCCTGGCTCGGACAAAATACAAAACTGAAAGTGAAAATCATGCACGAAGGAGAAACTCCTGTAGCGGGCACTGTCTATTTTCCGCAAAACTTAAAGCATATGGTAATAGGATCTGACGGTAAATTGCAAGTATCCAACGAAGCACCGTTTAATGGTCATTGTCCCTCAGTCAATGTATTATTCAAATCTCTCGCCAAATATTCGGGAGACAAGACTCTCGCTGTAATCTTAACAGGTATGGGAGATGATGGAGCTACGGGGATACTCACCATTAAACACTTAGGTGGAAAAACAATCGGGGAAGCAGAAACAACTTGTGTAGTCTATGGAATGCCGAAAGTCGCAAAAGAAATTGGCGCGTTAGATATTCAACTTCCAGTTGATAAAATAGCATCGCATATACTAGGATTGATTTAAAAATGCATACAATTGTTTTTGCAGAAGATAGTTCCGTGCAAGGAGTAATGCTAAGGCGCATCTTAGTAGAAGAAGGCTATACTGTGTTTTGGGGTAAAAACGGAGCGGATGCCTATGAGCTAGTTGAAAGAGAAAAGCCTTCTCTCATCATAACAGATGTTGAGATGCCGGATATGAATGGATTTGAACTCTGTCGAAAAATAAAAAACAACGATGCCTTAAAGGACATACCCGTTGTTATCTGCTCTTCTCTTTCTAGACCGGAAGATATTATTACTGGAATCGAATGCGGCGCAGATGGTTACGTCACCAAGCCCTATGATAAAAAATACTTAATGTATCGAGTGGAGACTCTTCTAAATAATCCAATTGCTACCAATGAAGATGTTACACCGATTAATATCAATTATGCGGGGAAAAATTTTGAGATAGTAGCAGACCGTTTACATATACTAAATATGCTTCTTTCTACTTATGAAAATTCTCTAAAGCAATACAATGAACTTGTGAATGCGCAAATCGAATTAAAGAAATTAAACAAGTCTTTAGATCTGAGTAAAAAAGAAACAGAAGAAGTGTTGTTAAATATTCTACCAAAACGAGTGGCAAAGGAATTAAGGGAGACCGGCAAAGCAAAACCTGTATTTTATGAAAGTGCGAGTATCCTATTTACAGACTTTAAAGGTTTCACCAAATTATCCGAGAAATTTACAACAGAAGAATTGATTCATCAACTAGATCAGTTTTTCTGTTATTTCGATTCTATCATGCAAATCTATAAGATTGAAAAGATTAAAACAATCGGTGACGCATACATGTGCGTAGCCGGCATTCCAGAGAAAGACCCAAATCATGCGGTTAATATCATTAAGGCGGGACTTGAACTAGCAGACTACATGAATATCGTGAATACAATCAATTCCCAACAAGGAATTCCCCCCTGGGAAATTCGAATTGGAGTTCACTCAGGTCCACTTGTAGCTGGAGTTGTAGGAACTAAGAAATTCTGTTACGATGTCTGGGGAGACTCGGTAAACGTTGCCAGTCGAATGGAATCTTCGGGTGTCCCTGGTAGAGTGAATATTTCAGGTCATACCTATGAAATGATTAAGGATAAATTTATTTGTGAATACAGAGGCAAAGTAGCTGCTAAAAACAAAGGTGAAATCGATATGTATTTCGTAAATGAGGCTAAAAGTAATTAGTCTCAAAATAGAATTTTAACTTTCCGATTTAGTGTTGTATTCTAGCCCCATTTTATTCCAATGGGTTATGAATTTCTCTGAATATAATCAAGTCCGAGTCCGCGACACAAATCAAAAGCCAATCTTAGAAAAGAATGTTTATGTTTTATATTGGATGCAAGCTTACCGAAGATTCGAATCCAATCACGCTCTCGATTATGCAGTATTTCTAGCAAAAAAATTAGGCAAAGAGTTAATCGTCTATGAAGGACTGAGAACAGATTATAAATGGAATTCAGAAAGACTTCATAAATTCATACTAGAAGGAATCTGCGATAATCGTCAAACAGCGGAAAGGCTCGGTATAAATTACTGGAGCTTTGTGGAAACTCTTGATAATCCGGCAAGAGGAATTTTACGAAAAATATCCGAGAAGGCATGTGCTGTGGTTACAGATGATTTTCCTGCATTTATCATCCCGGAACAAATTGATAAATTATCTAAGAAAATAGACTGCAAACTTATCGCAGTAGATTCAAATAGCATCATTCCAATTTCTCTTTACGGAGAACATGCATCTGCCGCTCGTGTGCTTCGTCCTAGAATTCATCGACTGTTCGCAGAAGCCTATGTTCATCGTGCAAAAGAAAAGATTTCAAAGAAAGACTTGATTCAAGTAGAAAAGATTTCCAAAGCACCATTCAAAGAATTCAAAATCGAAAAACAAGACATAGATAAATTTCTTTCTAAAATAAGTTTTTCCAATTCTGTAAAACCTGCTTCCGATATGATTGGCGGATCTAAAATAGCATTAGAAAAATTAAATTACTTTATCAAAAACAATTTGAACCTATACGGGGATAATAGATCGAATCCGCATTCTCCCAAACTAACACCGGTTAGCGCAATGTCACCTTATTTACATTTCGGACATATCAGTGTGGAAACAATCATTGCTCGCTGTCTGAATGCAGACGAAAAAGAAACATGGGCGCCTGATAAGCTAAACATAGACGCAAAGGGAGACAAGGATGCTTTCTTTGGTAAGAATAAAAGTCTAAACTCCTATTTTGATGAACTCATAACATGGAGAGATATAGGCTACCTACTCTTCTGGCCCAAGAAAGAATTTAATAAAGACCTTAGAATACTACCTGAATGGATTCAAAAAATTCTAATCAAACATGCAACGGATAAGCGCGATTATCTCTACACTAGAAAAGAATTGGAAGCGGCAAAGACTCATGATCCACTTTGGAATGCAGCTCAGAAAGAATTAATCATCACGGGTAGAATGCACAATTATATGAGAATGCTCTGGGGAAAAAAAGTCATTGAATGGTCTAAGACTTACAAAGAAGCATTTGATACACTAGAAGAGTTTAATAACAAGTATGCGTATGATGGAAAAAATCCAAATTCTTATACGGGCATTCTCTGGTGTTTTGGATTATTCGATAGACCCTGGTTTCCCGAAAGAAATGTTCACGGAAATTTACGTTATATGTCTTCTGATTCAACAAAGAAGAAATTTAGGATGATGGAATATTTGGAGTATGCTGCAAAACTAGAAGGGAAGAAAGAAAGTCTATTCTAAGTTTGAGAGAGCATAATAGGTGTTTGCCCGATTGTAATTGTGAATGTGCTTCCCTTCAATTCTTCGCTTTCCAACTGAATCGAAAAACCATGTAAATCTAAAATACTTTTCACAATAGAAAGACCGAGCCCGGTTCCCTTCGTCTTGGCAGTAAACTCATTTCGGATTTGCTCAAAAGGTTCAAAGACTCGGACAACTTCAGATTTAGGAATACCTATACCAGCGTCCCAGCACTCCAATATGGTGTTATCCGCATCTTGATATAATTTAAAACCAATGCTACGACCATTTTGAGTAAACTTGATCGCATTGCTGCTTAGGTTGATCAAAACTTGCTTTATTCTCGTTCTATCGGCAAATATAAAATAGTCTCTGGTGCTATCGACATTTAATTCTATTCTAATATTTTTTTGGCTTGCTAATGCTTCTTGTGAATTGATAACTTCTTTTACTAAGGCATTGAGATCGAAGTTAGTTTTATCTATTAACACTCTGCCAGCATCTATCTTTGAAAAATCTAGAATGGTGTTAACAAGGGCTAACAAGTGGTTGCCGCTTTCGTAAATATAAGAAACAAACTTGCTTTGTTTTTCATTTAATTTACCAATCTGCTCCATCTCAAGTAATTGACAATATCCTAAAATCGAATTCAACGGTGTGTTAAATTCATGAGTAATATTTGCTAAAAATTCGGATTTAGATTTATTTGCCTGCTCTGCCTGATCGAATGCTTTTAGAAGCTTTTGATTTACTTTCTCAATTTCCTCAGCGTATAATTTCAATTTGTCTTCAGCACGCTTACGGTTCGTTATATCATTTCTAATTCCCTGAAATAAAAATGGTTGCCTATCTTTATAAATTGAGGTAATATCTTCTTCTAACCAAATCAATTCATTGTCTTTTCTAAAAAAACGATATTCTATTAAAAAACTCTTAGAGTAAAAAGAAACAGATTCAAACTTGCTTAAGACTTTATTTATATCTTCCGGGTAAATTCGACTTAGCCACAGTTCATAAGTAAACTCATCCTTCGAATAATGAGTGATCTTAGATATCTGTGGACTATGAAATAAAAATTGTCGATTTGAGTCAGCAGTCATTATATAAATTGCACCAGACATATGTTCTACAAGATTCTTGTATTTGATTTCTTCAAATAGAAGACTTTTTTCAAGCTCTAATGCTTTTTCTTCCAGGAACCTGTCATTGTAAAAAGCACCGAGAGCTTCATCAATAGAGGATAATAACTCTTCGTTGCTCCATGGCTTAGAAATATATCTATAAAGATTAGCATTATTAATAGCATTACTAATGCTCGAAGTAGAAGCCTGACCTGTGAGTAAAATTTTTCTAGTATCAGGATTACTCTTATGAATCTGAATGAGTAGATCATCTCCATTCATAAGAGGCATTAATCTATCACATATAACTACAGGCAAATCAGTGTTATCCTCATTGCATTTTTTTACAATATCCAACGCTAGCTCAGCAGTATCAACCGCTTGAATAGAAAATTCCTGTCCATATTTGCGCATCAATTGTTGACTGAGAGATGATAGAATAATCAACTCATCGTCTACGCATAATATTACAGGCTTCCCGGTAACGTTGTTTATTTTCAGTTTATTGACTAAGTCAAGCTGGAACATAGAATAGTATACTTTTCCAATAATTGCCTAGATGAGAAAAGCACTTTTTACTTCAATTTGATTTTTTTTCTAGCTATAACTCGAAAAAGAAAAATATTTCAATCATCCGCGTCGCCATCTATGAAATTTTTCCACATACGAAAGCAATCTCTCTGGCTTATTCGCCTTCTTCCAATTACCCGCAACGAACTTATTTGCTTCTGACATCGTTGGGTATGTATGAATTGTTCCCAATATTTTATTTAGACCGAGTCCATGCTTCATAGCGAGAACATACTCTGCAAGCAAGTCTCCTGCATGTGCGGATACTATAGTTACTCCCAATATTTTATCGGTTCCTTTTTTGGTCAGGACTTTTATAAATCCATTTGCCTCTCCATCAGCAATAGCACGGTCGAGTTCTCCGATATCATACTGGCTCAATTCTATTTCGATATTCTTTTCTTTTGCCTCGGCTTCTATTAAACCTACATGAGCAACTTCGGGATCTGTAAATGTTGTCCAGGGTATAACACTGTAATCCGCTTTAAACTTTTTAACAAATCCAAAAAGCGCGTTGACTGAGGCATACCAGGCTTGATGGGAAGCAGTATGAGTAAATTGATATGGTCCTGCTGCATCACCACATACAAATATATTAGGAAAATTCGTTCGTAAAAATTCATCTGTCTCAATCGTTCCATTCGGATTTAAGCGAATTCCCAATTCTTCGATTCCAAATCCTTTTGTTCTTGCCTTTCTCCCGATAGCAAGGATTACTTCATCAAATTTGATTTCTACTTTGTTGCCATTAGCCTCACAAATTACAGAATTCTGTTTCCCTTTTTTAAATTCGATAGCTTTGTATGAAGTTAAAATTTTTAGTCCTTCTTTTTCCATGGCTTCCGTCATGAAAGAAGAAACATCCAGGTCTTCTTTGGGCATAATTCTCTCCCCCATTTCAACTAACGTCACTTCCGAGCCAAGTCTGGAGAATGCTTGCGATAATTCACAACCAATCGGTCCTCCTCCAAGAATGAGAAGTTTCTTAGGTAATTTTTTTAAATCCCAGAGCGTCTCAGATGTAAGATATTTAATTTCGTTAAGTCCAGGAATATTCGGAATATAAGGCTCTGCACCGGAAGCGATTACGATTGATTTGGTGCTATATTCTTTACCATTAATAGAAACAAGGTAGGGGCTAACGATCTTTGCATCCCCGGAAAAACATTCTACACCTAATTTCGTATAACGCTCTACGGAATCATTAGGCTCTATTTTTTTAACTACACCGGCAACTCTTTTCATTACGGTGGCAAAATCAAATTCAATCTTTACAGACTTGATTCCAAACTCTGCAATTCTCTTCTCGGTGTGAATTTTCTTAGCAACTGCAATCAATGCTTTAGAGGGAACACATCCATAGTTCAGACAATCGCCACCCATCTTATGTCTTTCGACTAACGCAACCTTAGCCTTAACTGTAGCCGCAATATAAGAAGTTACAAGTCCAGCGGCTCCTGCTCCAATTACAATTAGATTGTAATCAAATGAATTTGGCTTTTTATAGTTCTTGTAAATCTTTTGATTTTTTAAATATGCAATGATAGATTTACCAAGTAAGGGAAGAATGCCCAAAGCAATAAATGAAAAAAGTAGATTCGGAGAAAGAATGCCCTTTAAGGAGCTAATGCTTGCTAGTTGCGTGCCGGCATTTACATAAACGATAGTTCCCAAAAGCATTCCAATTTGGCTGACAAAAAAGAAAACAAACACTGAAATGTCTGTTAGCCCCATCAATACATTAATCAAGAAGAAAGGAAAAATAGGAATCATTCGCAGTGTAAAAAGATAAAAAGCACCGTCTTGACGCACACCTTTATCAATAGCAGTCAATTTATCAGAAAATTTTTCTCGTAGAGTATCTCGAAATAGATATCTAGAAATTAGAAAACTGAGAGTTGCACCAATCGTGCTAGCGAAGGAAACAAGGATTACACCCTTTAGGAGACCAAATAAAGCACCACTACCAATAGTTAAAATCGTAGCACCTGGCAAAGCAACCGCTACAGAAATTATATAAAGCAAGATATAAGCAGAAATGAATAGAATTTCATTTTGCGCATAATAGCTATTTAACAGTTCTTTATTATTCTTCAAAGATTCAAAAGATAAATATTCTTGCAAACCATAATATCTAGCAAGCACAATAAGTGCAATCACGGAGAGGATAATCAAGAGCTTCTTTAGTTTCATAGTATTCCTTTAAATCTATATTTTATTTCAAATTGCCACAGTGCAAGTATTTCGCAAGATGACTTTTATGAAAGACAAAATTATTTATATCCGCGGAGTCGGAGTGATTGGCTGGCCTCTCGCCGGACTTTTTCTTTCGCTAAAGCATTTTCTTCCTGAATATAAGATTGCGATTGAGCCATATAAAATCACCGCAGAAAACATCTATCATTTGCAATATCTTACAGATCGAGGAGCGACTCTTGTAGAAACAGAGGAAAATGGTGCCCGGCAAATAGAGAAAAATCATAGGTTTACATCCATTATCCCCGAAGAAGACATTCATACTTCCTGTGAAATTCTTCTAGACTGCTCTCCTCCTACCATTGCTGAAAAAAGAATGACTGAGTATAACAAAGATAATTTTCCTAACTGCAAAGCATTTATAGCTCAGGGTAGCGAGCATAGGTTTGGTAAACAACTATTATTTCCAGACAATACCCAAATTCTAGACAACACAAGAGATACTCTTTTTCATATCAGCACATGTAATACGCATACACTTGCCGCAATATTACGCCTATTTAACTCCACTCGAGTAAAAATCTCCAATGTGGATTTTGTAATTCTTCGTAGAGATGCGGATATGGCAAAGAATGATCCGCACGTTACAGGACCTCTCTTTCAATTCCCAGAAGGCAAGCATGGAACGCATCATGCCAGACTCTTAAATGAACTCTATGCAACGGTAAATCAATCTTATCCCATTACCTCAAGCGCAATGACAATCAATTCTCCTTATATGCATATTACCCGTTTTCGAATAGAATTGGAAAAAGAAATTAAGCGAGAACAAATTTTAGAATCCATCCATACCGATCCGCTTCTATCTATTACTTCTCAGATTTCTTCTAATATGATCTTCTCATCAGGCAGAGAACGCGGTGAATTCGGAAGAATCTTTTCTCATGCTGTATTTGTAGCTCCAAGCCTTGAGGTTAACGATAATATTGTGCGAGGAATTGCAGCTACTCCGGGGGATTCGAATGTTTTGATTTCTACGATTTATTCTACTCTTAAAATATTAGGGCATGAACGGATAAATGATGTTATGCGGGATTTGTATAAGAAGGTGTTGAAGAATATTTAATAGTAGACTTAGCGCAATTCTTTCGTCGTAGAGACGTAGCGCGCTACTTCTCTACAACGTCTCTACTTCACAAAAATCTTATCAGGCAAAATCGCTAAACCCCCAATCAACTTAGACCCAATAGAATCAGGAGTGTAGTCAGTCGAAGCGTGTAATTTGTATTTGCCGTCAACAAGAGTAAAGACTTCAATCGATTCGATCTCAGGAAACACAAGCCAGAATTCTTTTACGCCAAAGGTTTCGTAGATTTCTTTTTTCTCGACGCTATCGCGGGTGAGCGTTCCCTTTGAAACTACTTCAATAACTAAATCGGGAGTTCCATAAATCCATTCGCGGAGTAGATGGAGATTTTCTTTTTTCAAATAAATCAAATCCGGTTGCAGACGAAATTTTCCTTCTTCTAAAATTACATCTAAGGGAGAAAGAAATACTTCTCCTAAATTTTTGTCTTCTAGAAAATTACGAAACTCATACGCTAAGTTAAATACAATTTTTTGGTGATACCCAAAAGGACTAGGTGCCATTCTCTTTTCTCCCTGAATGATTTCAGTTAGATCAAAGTCTTGGATTGTATCGGTTGTAGTATTCATAGTCAGGGTCTGCCACAGAGGCACGGAGACACAGAGAAGAATCGCGAGGTTCTCTGTATTCATAATCCATTGATAAGTGGTTACTCTAACTGTAGAGGGAAATAACTAACCGTCAATTAAAAAACTTTAATCGAACCAAATAGAATAGGTTAAAAAAATTAGCGCTTGTGCGGCTTATTTGAAATTTAGTTTCAAGAATTACATAGTTGGTGACAAAAATTTAATCTTTTACATGAATACATTATGAACCTATGTATTATTGCATTTCACTATCAGAGGAATTATGAAAAATAAAAAAATAGTATTAGCCGGTGGAACTGGTTTTGTGGGGAAATACCTAAAGACGAAGTTTTCTGAATTAGGTTATGAAGTAAAAATAATTTCGAGGCA
>Ga0209174_10001559_pt1 | contig 16075 bp, 18 predicted proteins | sample JI91814BDNA_FD_187505 | JGI IMG/M metagenome (GOLD analysis project Ga0209174, IMG submission 187505) | Wastewater effluent complex algal communities from Wisconsin, to seasonally profile nutrient transformation and Carbon sequestration -... | ecosystem: Engineered > WWTP > Effluent > Algae...
ACGAAGAACAGGCTGCCCAACAGCAACAGAACCGGTGCGAGCCAGCGGGATCGGGGTGCAGCGGGGGAAATGACGGCCATCAGGGCTCCGGCGTGGGCGCACAGGATACCGTGCGCATGGGTTCAACCCAGTGCAGGAAGTCCCGGACAGGCCACGGAACGCTTCGTTCCCCCTCCTGTATCCCGCATCCACGCATGCCAACGGGCCCGGCGGGCTAAAATGCCGGCTTGCGCGAGTCGGCGCTGCCCCCATCTGGTTGATATGTATTCCCGCAGCAGCGAACCCGTCCAATTCGAGCGCGATTGCGCCGCCGTCCTGGTGCCACAGGGCGACAGCGTCACCTTGCCGGCGGGCAGCTATGGCTACATCACCCAGGCCTTGGGCGGCAGCTACACCGTGTTCGTGGAAGGCAACCTGTTCCGCATCGCCGGACAGGACGGCGACGCCATCGGCAAGGAACCGGCGGAATCGCTGAGCCTGCCGGAGAACGCCAGCGACGAAGAAGTGGAACAACTCGTGTGGCGCCAGCTGCGTACCTGCTTCGATCCCGAGATCCCGTTCAACATCGTCGACCTGGGTCTGGTGTACGAAGCCAACCTCAGCGTGCGCGAAGACGGCAAGCGCAAAGTCGACGTGAAGATGACCCTGACCGCGCCCGGCTGCGGCATGGGCGAGATCCTGGTCGACGACGTGCGCAACAAGCTGGAACTGATCCCCACCATCGCCGAGGCCGACGTGGACCTGGTGTTCGACCCGCCGTGGGGCCGGCACATGATGTCCGAAGCGGCCAAGCTCGAAACCGGGATGCTCTGACACCCACGGTAGGAGCGCCCCATGGGCGCGAGCTCCCAGGTAGCGTGCGCCATGCGCACGACGCGGAGCTGGCAACCCTGCACAACAACTCGATGCGAGTCTGATACATCACGTGATCGTGCGCATGGCGCACGCTACAACGGCTTCAAGAGCTCGCGCCCATGGGGCGCTCCTACCGGTGTCCGGTGCGTGATTACTCGGCGGATTCGAATCGGTTGGCGGCTACGTTCTTGCGCACCTTGGCTGGATCCCAGATGCGGCCATTCATGGCGATGTAAACGCCGGCCGGCAACGACTGCACCGCGCCTACCGCGCAACCGATGTTGAATTCCGCATCCGAGCCGCGGAAGCGCGCCGGGTTCAATGCGCCGGTCAATACGATGGTCTTGCCTTGGATGCTGGATAGCACGCGCGCGGTTTCCACCATGCTGTCGGTGCCGTGGGTGATCAATACATGCTTGGCCGATTGCGCGGCGATGGTGTCGCGCACCAGTTCGCGGTCGGCGGCGCTGATGTGCAGCGAATCCTTGCGGATGATGGGGATCACGTTGAAACGGAATGCCACGCCCAGTTCCTGCAGGATGCGCCCGATCTGCGGATCGCCTACCTGGAAATCGGATTTGTCGTCGAAGTAGATCTTGTCGATCGTGCCACCGGTGGTGACGATCAGCAGTTCGTCCATCGTGCCTGTACTCCTGCGCTGTGCCCGTGGCGCAGTGCGCGCCGTCGGGAATGGATGGGGTGCGGATTATCCGCGTTTCTTTCCGAATTTCGCACTCAGGCCCGACCAGCTCGAGGCCAGGATGATCACCACGGACAGCACGATCTCGATCCATGCATACACCCGCGCAGCCGGATCGCTGTAAGCCAACATCACCCCATGCGAGAACCAGAACAGGCCGAACACGCCGGCCCAGAACGATGCCTTCGCATTGCCCAGCAGCACGCCGACGAGCAGCAGCAGCGGTGGCAGGGTGAACACCAGCATGGCCGCGAGACGGTGCTTGTCGTCATGGAACCAGACCGAATACAGCACCGACAGCGCGAACAGCGCGAGTGCCAGGATCTTACGGGCAGTCGTCATGCGCCAGCCCCCAATCGGCGTGCGATGTCGGCCACGCGACGACCCAAGGCACGCGCCAGCACAGCTTCGTCATCGCTCAGCTGCGGATCATCCGCACCGCCCGCCACATGGGTGGCGCCATACGGCGAGCCACCGGTGCGTGTCGTGCTCAAGGCCGATTCGGTGAAGGGAATGCCAACAATCACGCAACCATGGTGCAACAGTGGCACGTGCATGGAGAGCAGGGTGGATTCCTGGCCACCATGCTGCGTGGCGGTGGACGTGAACACCGCCGCAGGCTTGCCGACCAGGGTGCCACTGGCCCATTCCGCGCCCAGTCCGTCGATGAAATGCTTCATCGGCGCGGCCATGTTGCCGAAGCGGGTGGGGCTGCCCACGACAAGGCCGATGCATTCCTCCAGGTCGCTGGCCTGGACATACGGCGCGCCGTCTTCCGGCACCGGCGGTGCGGCCGACTGGGTCACCGCTGCAACGGGCGGAACAGTGCGCAGGCGCGCAGACATGCCGTCCACTTCGCCTATGCCGCGCGCGACCTGCCGCGCCAGCCGGGCCACGGAACCGCCGCGGCTGTAATAGAGCACCAGTATTTCCGCCATGGTCCCACCCTGCATCGAATCAGTGCCTAGTATCGGCGATGTCGCCGGCCAAGCGCATCGGGTACCCTTCCCGCATGGAACCACTGGACTCACTGAACCGCTGGAGCGAGCGCCTGCGCGATCGCGCCCGCGCCCGCACCTTCGCCCGCTTCCTGGCCAAGCGCTTCCTGCACGACCGCCTGTTCCAGGCGGCGGCGGCGCTGTCCTACACCACCGTCTTCGCGCTGGTGCCGCTGGCGATGGTGGTGTTCGGCGTGTTGTCGGCGTTCCCGGTGTTCGACCAGTGGAGCGGCCAGCTCACCAACTACATATTCGCCAACTTCGTACCCACCGCTGCAAGCTCCGTGCAGAAATACATCGCGGGGTTCACCGAGAGCGCGGGCAATCTCACCGTGCCGGGCGTGATCGCCCTGGTGATATCGCTGCTGGTAACGCTCAACAGTGTCGAAACCACGTTCAACGCCATCTGGCGGGTGCCCTCGTCGCGGCCCAAGCTCAGTCGTTTCCTGGTGTACTGGACCGTGCTCACGTTGGGTGCGCTGGTGGCCGTCGCCTCGCTGGCCTTGTCCGCGCAATTTTTTGCCTTGCCGTTGTTCGCAACCGAACCGGGGCAGGTGTTGGAAACCTTTTCATTGAACGTAGCGCCGTTGCTGATCGAAGCCGGAGCCATTACCGCGATCTACCGCGTGGTGCCGCACCGGACCATCAGGCTGCGATACGCGATCGCCGGCGCGGTGCTGGCGACGGTATTGCTGGAACTGGTGCGCTGGGGCCTGGGAATCTACCTCAGCAGTTTCGACTCCTACCAGCGCATCTATGGCGCCGTGGCTGCCGTGCCGATCTTCCTGCTCTGGATCTACCTGAGCTGGGTTTCGATACTGCTGGGTGCTTCGTTCGCATCGGCCATGGCCGCGTTCCGCTACCAGCCGGCGTCGATGCGCCTGCCGCTGGGCTACGAGTTCTACGCGCTGCTGCGACTGCTGGGACGTTTCGACGAGGCGCGCCACGAAGGCCGCGGCCTGCACAGCGACCAGCTCCTCTCCCTGGAGCCGATGCTCACCGATTCGCTGATCCAGCAGATACTCGGCCAGCTTTCAGACATCAACCTGTTGCGTCGCGACGAAGCAGGCGAATGGCTGCTGGCACGTGACCTGGATGACATGACCCTGGCCGAACTGTACGAAGCCTGCCAATTGCGCATCCCCATCGCCGAAGCCCGCCTGCCATGCCAGGACGATGCGCTGGGCGTCGCCGCCCGGGGCGCGATGGACGAACTGCGTATTCCCCTGCGCGATGTATTGAAGCGCAAGGTCAGCGATATCTACACCACGGCGGGCGAGGTCCAGGCATGAGGTCACGAATTCTTTTCTGCGTGTTGATGGTGGCCATGGTGGCCTGCAAGCGCGACGCCACCGCCACGCAGCCGGCGGCCACTGCGCCAGTAGTGGCGGAAACGTCCGCTGCGCCCGCCGGGTTCAGCACTGCCACGGCGACGATTCCGGTCCTGCAGCTGGAGACCGTGGAAGGAAAACCATTCGAGCTCGCCGCGCATCGTGGCCAATGGGTGGTGGTCAATTTCTGGGCGACCTGGTGCGCGCCGTGCATCAAGGAAATGCCGGAACTCTCCGAGCTCGACGCGCGACGCGAGGACGTGCAGGTGGTCGGGCTCGCGTACGAGGAAATCGAAGCGCAGGCGATGCGTGATTTCCTCACTGCGCGCCCGGTGGTCTATCCCATCGTCATCCTCGATGTCTACAACCCGCCAGCGGATTTCGCCACGCCGCGCGGCCTGCCCATGACCTACCTGGTCGCACCGGATGGCACCGTGGCCAAGCAGTTCCTCGGCCCGGTGACCGCGCATGAAATAGAAGCGGCGATTGCGGCGGCAGGAAAAACGTAGGCATTGTGGGAACTGTGGGAGCGACGTAAGTCGCGAAGCTCTCAACCTGCACAGGCTTCGGTTATCGCGACTTACGTCGCTCCCACATTCAAGAAACCTGCAAAGAAGGTTGCTCAGCCCTTGTAGTCGGCGATCGGCTTGACCACGCCGAAACGCTCCTTCAGCGGCTTGCCTTCCAGCGGCGGCAACACGAACTTTTCTTCCGGTACATGCGTGTCCGGCAATCGATCCAGCAAATCCCGGATCAGGCTGAGGCGGCCGCGCTTCTGGTCATTGAAATCCACCAGCGTCCACGGCGCTTGCTCGCTATGCGTGGCCTTGAGCATGGCCTCGCGCGCCTTGGTGTAGTCGGCGTAGTTCTCGCGTGCCTTCAGGTCGATGGGCGACAGCTTCCATTTCTTGAGTGGATCTTCCAGGCGTTCAGCGAAACGCTCTTCCTGCTTGGCCTGGTCCACGGTCAGCCAGTACTTGAACAGCAGGATGCCGTCGTCAACCAGCAATTTCTCGAAGACCGGCGCTTGCTGCAGGAATGCCTTGTATTGCGCGTCATCGCAGAAGCCCATGACTTTTTCGACGCCGGCGCGGTTGTACCAGCTGCGGTCCAGCAGCACGATTTCGCTGGCGGCGGGCAGGTGCGCGACATAGCGCTGGAAATACCACTGCGTGCTTTCGCGATCACTGGGCTTGGGCAGGGCGACCACGCGGCATTGGCGTGGATTGAGGTACTGGGCGATGGCGTTGATCACGCCGCCCTTGCCCGCGGTGTCGCGGCCTTCGATGACGACGACCACGCGTTTGCCGGTGTGCTGCAACCAGCGCGCCATCGATACCAGTTCCACCTGCAGCGGTTCCAGTTCCTTCAGGTATTCCTTGCGCTTGAGCTTGCTCATCGTTTGCCTTTCCTGCGGCTGCTTGAATGCGTGTCGGCCATGGTGCGCGCGACCTCCAGCAAGGCGCCTTGCTGGCGCGTGTTGAGGGTGCGATAGGCGGCCAGCAGGTCGTGCTCGCCCTTGGTGCGCGCGGGATCGAACGTACTCGCCAGTTCGGAAAGCAATGCACCGGCCGGTACGCCGAACGTGCGCGCCAAGGCGTTGACCTGGTCCTTGCCCGGCATCTTGTCGCCGCTCAACCACGCCTTTACCGTGGCCACGCCCGCGCGCGGGATCGCAGTGGCGATGTCCGTGGCGGTGAGGCCGGTGGCCTTGGCCAGCAGTTGGAGCATGTTGTTCTCTTGCGACATGCGTTTACTCCTTCAAACGTGGGCGCAGCGTAGCCAGGTTGCAGGGCTTGGTGCGTGCATCGAGTTGCGCGCGGATGATCTTTTCCCAGCCGGTGCGGCAGGCGGAGGTCGAACCCGGCAGGCAGAATACAAAGGTGCTGTTGGCGAGTCCTGCGAAGGCGCGCGACTGCAATGACGACGTGCCGATCTCATCGAAACTGATGGCGCGGAACAATTCGCCGAAGCCCGGCATTTCCTTGTCCAGCAGGGGCAGCAAGGCCTCAGGCGTGGAATCTCGACCCGTGAAGCCGGTGCCACCGGTGACCAGGATGCCATCCACGCCAGCATCGGCGATCCAGCGCGAAACAATCGCGCGCAGTGCATAACGGTCATCGGGCAGAAGCGCGCGCTCTACGAGGTGGTGGCCCTCGTGCGCAAGCTCACCTACCAGGTAATCGCCGGATTTATCCTCGTCGATGCTGCGCGTGTCCGACACGGTCAGCACGCAGAGACTCAAGGGAATGAAATTGGCTTCGGCGCTCATGTCGCGCAGGGTAACCCAAACCGGATGTCAACCGAAGGAAGCCGCTGGCAGCCCTTGCCGGTGCCGGGTTGCCATGTGGCGTGCGGCGTTGGCGAAATCCTGCGCGAAGCCCTCCATGTCGAACAGGTTGGAGTTCGCGCGCGCCTCGTGCAATTGCGCACGCAGGCTTGCAAGCGGTTGCGGATCGTTGCCCAGCGCGATGGCCTTGGCGATGAAGTCGGCATCGGAATCGACGTTCAGTCCGCCGAGGCCGAGGTGGTGGTTGAGGCTGCCGGCCACGCGCGAGGCGAAGGTGTCTCCTGGGCGGGTCAGCACCGGGCATCCGGCCCACAGTGCATCCGACGCGGTGGTATGCGCGTTGTAGGGATTGGTGTCCAGGAAAAGATCGACGTGCTGGTATAGCGCCAGATAGGTCGAGTGCGGCTGCTTCTGCATGAAAACCAGTCGCGCAGCGTCGATGCCCGCCGATGCTGCGGCATGGCGCAGTCGCTCGTCGGCGCGTCCGGGACCTGACATCAGCCACAGCACGCTGCCCGGCACGCCAGCGAGGATCGCCAGCATGCGCGTGAAGCTGGCCGGATTCAGTTTGTAGCTGTTATTGAAGCAGGCGAACACGACGCCAGTGTCCGGTAACCCGCATTGCGAACGCGATGGAGGCGGCAACAATGCGCGGCGTGTGTCGGAAGGCTGGAAGCAGCACGGAAGCCATGCGACCTGTTCCGAGAAATGCGGCGCCAAGGCTTGCGGCAGCACGAAGCGGTCGGCCAGCACGTAGTCGATCCATGCGGCTCCGGATGTGCCGGGATAGGCCAGCCAATTGACTTGGACGGGCGCAGGACGCCGCGCCAGCACCTCGGGCATGCCGCCGCCGCCCCAGCCACGCAGGTCGTAGAGGACATCGATGCGGGTGGCACGGATGCGTTCGGCGATGTCGTCGTGGTTGAGTGCGGACACGTCATGCAGCGTGTGCACTGCATTCGCCAGCCGTTGGCGGATCGCGCTGGCATCATCGCGGTTGCTGGCGAACAGGTGCGATTCTACGCCGGGGATCGAAGCAAGTGACTCGAGGAAAGCGACGGTCAACAATCCCGTGGGATGTGCGCCGAATCCGTTGGACAGGAATCCGAGGCGCAGTGTGTCGCCATTGTTGGAGTCTCGCGGAGGCAACGGGAGAGCTTGGCGCGGGATTCCAGCGGCACGCAGCCGCGCGCATGCCAGCTGCTCTGCCGCGGAGGAGTCTTCACTGAGGAAGGCGAAGGGTTCGATGGCAGCGTGGTTGGCGGCTACGGCTTTCCGGACCAGTGTCGACAGCGAATCGAGCTCGCGCCAATCGCAGAGTTTGCGGCGCAGGTTGAGCAGGTGTGCGGCGAAGGCGGGCTCGTCGGGCAGCAGGCGATGGGCGTGTTCGTGCGACTGCGCGGCGGCTTCCACGTCGCCGGCGTCTTCCAGTGCATGGCCCAGCCATAAAGCGATGCCGGGATGTTGTGGCGCACTCATGGATGCTGCACGCAAGGCGGCGACCGCCTCGGCATGGCGATTCAAAGTCCAGTACGCACGACCCAGGCGTGCGAGGGCTTCGGGATGTCCCGGTCGAAGTTTCAGCGCATGTTCCGCAGCCGCAAGACCTGCATCGGCATCGCGCGCATCGAGTTCGGCGTCAGAGAGCATTACCCAAGCAATGAAGTCCGCAGGGTTGCGGGCCACTGCCTTGCGTAATGCAGGCAAGCTCTCTGGATCAGGATTAGTCATCTGTCAGCTTGCGCCGTCTATCAACCCAACAAGGATATGCGAAGGCCTAGTACTTCACCGGCTTGCGCTAGGCGGCGTGAAGTTCTTGGCGAAGGACTTCCCGCAACTTGGCGACAGTGAGCGGCTCCTCGCCGCCCTTGGCGCGATCAATGGCGCTCTTGAGCACGGCATTGATCATGGTTTGATACCCGGTCCCTTGGGCATCCGCACTCTCACGGAAGTACTCCAGTACTTCGTTGTCGAGCATGATGGTGATGCGCGTCTTGCCCGAGGAAGGGATGACCGCACCACGCTTGCCACCACTGAAATCATAGTCTTTACGCATGATAGTGCTCCACCTCGCCGGGACTTGCTTTGCGCGCGGAGATGATCCTGATCCTATCCGCGCGTGGGGTATGTACGACAACCAGAATCCGACCTAAAGCATCCATGCCGATTGTCACGAAGCGCGACTCACCTTCTGCGTCCGGGTCAGCGACCGTGATGGCACGCTCATCGCGAAGTGACTGCTCTGCATGAGCGAAGCTCACGCGGTGCTTGCGAAGGTTGGACTGCGCCTTGTCCGGGTCGAACTCGATCTCCATGATGGCAATATGCATATAGAATGCATATTGGTCAAGCGGAGATTACCAAGCTAGACATCAAAGGCCTGAATTACGCAGTCCCACGTATCTGGTTGGACTCTATTGAACTGTTAGGCACAAGGGCGGCCATACTCGCCTGCCTTGGCTTGGATCTCGCTGATAAGGGCTTCATTGCCGGTATAGCTCGCCAATTCGCCCGCTGCTAATAGTGCTAGAAGACCACCTATGCGTAGCGCCCCAACGACTGTTTCTGGGGGATACCTGCCCGCGACAGTTTCCTGAGAATGACGCGAACTGACCTGCCGAATCCCAGTGTGCGTGTAGTCATTCATTATTTTCCAAGTGCCGGTCTGCAGTGACGATAGCGGCGTGCCAGCTGAGCCAACAGCAGTCTCCACTTCTTTTAACAGCTCAGCGAAAGACAGTTGCAACTTTCCTCGGGCGAACTTACCGCGCTGGTCGGGAGTTGCACAGTGCCGAAGCCAAAGCCCCCGGCCGGTCGACTCAAAGGCAACGCGCTTTAGGGATAGCATAGTGCCGTAAAGCTCTGAACTTGCGAGCAGCACCATTGATCCGGCGTGCTCAAGAGTCATGTCAAAGCAGCCGATGCTCTGATAGTTTGACGCGGTCACAGGAAGCGCAACCTTCAACTTCCCATCGAGCCATTGAAGGTGCTCGGCTTGATATTCGACTTCCCTGATAACTTTCATCTTAGGGCCTAACACGCGATAGCCGAAAAAGAATGCTGATAAGAAATCATGCTTTCAGCGTTCGCGCGATTCAGTCCGCTGCTCACGCCGCTTCCGAAAGTCGTGCCAGTTCGTCGGCTTGGTGCTCACGCGCAAGGCGTTCCACCAGTTCATCCAGGCTGCCCTGCAGGATGTTGGGCAGGTCGTACAGGGTGAGGCCTTCGACGCGGTGGTCGGTGATGCGCCCCTGCGGGAAGTTGTAGGTGCGGATGCGTTGGCTGCGGTCGCCGCTGCCGACCTGCAGCTTGCGTGATTCGGCTTGCGCCGCCGCCTGCTTGCTGCGTTCGGCTTCCAGCAACTGTGCCTTCAGGCGTTTCATCGCGTGCTCGCGGTTGGAGTGCTGCGAGCGCGCGGTCTGGTTCTCCACGACCAGTCCACTCGGAATGTGGGTGATGCGGATCGCCGACTCGGTCTTGTTGACGTGCTGGCCGCCGGCGCCGGACGAGCGGAACGTATCCACTTTCAGGTCGGCCGGGTTGATCACGACTTCTTCCACCGCATCGTCATCCGGAATGATGGCGACCGTAGCGGCGGACGTGTGGATGCGGCCCTGCGACTCGGTTTCCGGCACGCGCTGCACGCGGTGGGTGCCAGACTCGAACTTCAGGCGTGAGAACGCCCCGCGTCCACTCACCTTCGCCACGATTTCCTTGAAGCCGCCGTGTTCGCCGGGGCTCTCTGATTCGACTTCCACCTTCCAGCCCTGGCGCTCCGCGTAGCGCGCGTACATGCGGAACAGGTCGCCGGCGAAAATCGCGGCTTCATCGCCGCCGGTGCCGGCACGTACTTCCAGGAACAGGTCGGCGTCATCGCGCGGGTCTTTCGGCACCAGCAGCAAGGCAAGCTCATCCTCAAGCTGCAGCAGTCGTGCTCGCGCAGTCGCGATTTCCTCCTCGGCCAGTTCACGCATTTCCGGGTCGCTGCGCATGGCTTCGGCGGCGGCGAGATCGCGCTTGGCCTTGGCTTCTTCGGTCAGCGCAACGGACACCGGTTCGAGTTGCGAAAACTCGCGCGAGAACTTGCGGAAGCGCTCGTTGTCCGCGACCACGCTGGGGTCGGAGAGCAGGCGTTCGAGTTCTTCGCGGCGTTCGGCCAGCGCTTCGAGTTTACGGCGCAGGGTCGGCGTCATCGTCTTTCTTTGAATGCGAGTAGGGCGCCTGCGCCGGGAACAGCTTGTCGGCCGCGCGCGCCAGTTCAGCGTCGCCGCTGAGCGCGGCTTCACGCAGCGCGGCAGTGGGCGGATGCAGCAGGCGGTTGGTCAAGGTGTGGGCAAGGAAGTCGAGGACTTCCTCGGCGTCGCGGCCATTGGCGAGCTGTTGCCGCGCCTTGGCGAGGATTTCGTCACGTGCGGAATCGCCGTGTGCGCGCAGGCGCTTCAAGGGCTCCTGACGAGTGCTGGCGTGCAGGTTCTCGATGTAGCGCGCGACCTGCAGCTCGATGATGGCTTCGGCGGAATCGGCGGCTTCGCGGCGGCTGCGTCGGTTGTCTTCGACCGCGCGCTCAAGATCATCGACGGTGTAGAGATATGCATCGTCCAGCGTGGCTACCGAAGGTTCGATGTCACGCGGCACGGCCAGGTCGAACAGCAGCATCGGCTTGTGCTTGCGCCGCGAAAGCGCGGCGGCGACCTGCGCATGGGTGAGGACGGGTTCACGGCTGGCGGTAGCAGAGAACACCACGTCGGCTTCGGCCAGGTGGCGATCCAGTTCCGACAAGGGCAGGGCATAGCCACCGTGGCGCGTGGCCAGTTCCTGCGCGTGGGACAGCGTGCGGTTGGCGATCAGCAAGCGGCGCACCTTGCCTTCGCTCAAATGGCGTGCGGCCAGCTCGATGGTCTCGCCCGCGCCGATCAACAACACGGTGGAGTCGTCGAGGCGTGCGAATGAATTCTGCGCGAGGCGTACGGCGGTGGACGCCACCGACACCGGGTTCGCGCCCACGCGGGTGTCGGTGCGCGCACGCTTGGCCACGGCGAAGGTCTGCTGGAACAGGCGATCCAGGCGGCTGCCCAGCGCGCCGTTTTCGCGCGCGACCATCCAGGCGTCCTTGACCTGGCCGAGGATCTGCGGCTCGCCCAGCACCATGGAGTCCAGCCCGGTCGCCACGCGGAACAGGTGGCGCACGGCATCGGCGTCGTGGTGCCGGTAGAGGTACGCGTCCAATCCGTCGGCATGGGTCGCCAGCCAGTTGGCCAGTGCGGCGCCGTCGTTGGCGATGGCATAGAGTTCAGTGCGGTTGCACGTGGACAGCACCGCGGCCTCGGAGACCTCAGGCAGTTCGCGCAGCGATGCCAGTGCGGCGGGCAGGGCCTGTGCATCGAACGCGACGCGCTCGCGCAGGCTGACCGGCGCGGTCTGGTGGTTTATTCCTAGGACCCACAACGTCATCGTTCAGGTGCTTGCGCTAAGCTTCCGGCCAGTCATGGGCCCCATTTTACGGCCCGGTTCGCTTCCATGCCCGCATTGATTCGCATCGCCGTCCTTGTCCTGCTCTATCTCACCGCCAATGCACCCGTCCTGGCGGCTCCTGCCACCAAGGCCGAAGATGCCCTGACTCCGGTGATGGCGGGCGAATTCGCCCTGCAGGCCGGGCAATTGGACGAAGCCGCGCGCTGGTACCTGCAGGCGGCCCAGGCCAGTGACGATGCCGGCCTGGCCGAGCGCGCTACCCGCATTGCCCTGCTGGCCAATGACGATGTGCGCGCCGCGCAGGGCCTCAAGCTCTGGCGCCAGCGCGCCCCACAATCCATGGCCATGCGCGGTGCGGAGGCGGCGCTGGCCTTGCGCAAGGGTAATGTCGCGGCGGCACGGCGCGAACTGGATGCCTTGTTGCGCGACAAGGAGGACATGGGCTGGCGCTATGCATTGACCGTCTTGGGAAGCGGCGGCCGTGATCCCGCGTTGTCCGCGAAATTGCTGGGCGAACTGGTCGATACGGGGTCCATTCCCGGCAAGCTGCAGGCTTGGCTGGCCTTCGGTGGGCTGGCGCAATCACTGGAGCAGCCGCAGCTGGCCGAACGCATCGTAGGCGAGGCAGTGAAGCGCTTTCCGACCGAACCCCGCATCGCCCTGTTGCACGCCGGCCAGTTGCGTAAGGCCGGTGACACGGGACAGGCGCGCAAGGTGCTGGAGGGGCTAGAGAATGCCTCGCTGCTGGTGCCGGAACTGCGCTTGTCCATTGCCGTGGAATACGACGCGATGAACGATCCGGCGCGTGCGGCGGCGACCCTGGCGCGAGGCCCACAGGACAACCAGACCTATGGGCTGCGCGCGTCGCTGTTGGCCAAAGCCGAGGACAACCAGGCGTTGACCGCCCTCTACGACGAACTGCGCAAGGACACCAGCAAGCCGGATCCCGAGCGACGCCTGTTGCTTGGGCAGATGGCGCAGTTCCTCAAGCGTCCGCAGGAAGCGCTGGAGTGGTACAGCAGCGTACCGGGCGGCCCGCAGCGCACCGAAGCGCGTTTGCGCACGGCCAACGTGCTGTTCGAACTCGGGCGCAAGGACGAAGCCTTCGCCCAGGTTCGCGAGCTGCAGGGCGATGCAAGCGCCGATGACGACGCGCGACGTGGCGCATACCTGCTGGAATCCGAGTTGAAGCAGAAGAATGAGGACGATGCCGGCGAACTGGACGTGCTCGCCCGCGGCCTGTCTGCGTATCCGGACGACAATGCGCTGCTGTACGCGCGCGGACTTGCCTGGGAACGTCGTGATCGTATCGATCGTGCCGAAGCCGATTTGCGCAAGATCCTGGTCACGGATCCGGAAAACGTCGCCGCGTTGAACGCACTGGGCTACACCTTGGCCGATCGCACTACGCGCTACCAGGAAGCGCTGGAGTTGATCGATCGTGCGCGCGCCGCCGAGCCAGACGAGGCGGCCATCATCGACAGCTACGGCTGGGTGCTCTATCGCTTGGGTCGCAACGAAGAAGCGCTGGTCGAGCTGCGGCGCGCTTTCACTTTGCAGAAAGACGCCGAGATCGCCGCGCATATCGCGGAAGTGCTGTGGGTCACCGGCAAGCAGGACGAGGCGCGCAAGTTCTTCGAGGAATCACGCAAGCTGGATCCTGACAACCGCTCGCTGCTGCGTGCGCTGGAAAAGACCGGCGCATGATCGCAAGCAAGCGGCGCTGGATTACGGGTGGCGTGCTGGATGCGCAAGTGGCGGCGCACGACGTTGTAGGGCCGAGCTTGCTCGGCTGCTCCTGGCGCGATCGCAAGAGCAGCCGAGCAAGCTCGGCTCTACAGGGCACTGCGCCTGTTTTTGTTCTCCTGTCATGCCTCGCATTGCTTGCCGGCTGCGCCACCAAGCCGATTCGTCCGGCAGCGCCCTTGGCCTCTATCGAAGTACTGGATAGCCAGCGCAGACAGGTCGTTGAGTGGACCCTGGCCGGACGCATCGCGGTGTCCAATGGCCGCGACGGCGGTAGCGGGCGTATCGACTGGCAACAGGACGCGCGCAGCTATGTGATTTCGCTCAGTGCGCCGGTGACCAGGCAAGGATGGCGCCTCAGCGGCGATGCCAGCCACGCACGACTGGACGGAATCAAGGACGGACCGCGTGAAGGCGCGGATGCCCAAAGCCTGCTTCACGAGGCCACCGGTTGGGACATTCCAGTCGGCGCCTTGGGTCACTGGATTCGTGGCATCGGAGCGGCGGAGCAGCAGTTCGGCCCGGTGGAAGTGACTTACGGTCCTGACAACCTGCCCGTGCGGCTTGAGCAGGCCGGTTGGAGTGTCGAATACGCCGAATGGCGGTCCGTACCCGATGGCCCGATGTTGCCGACCCGGCTCGTGGCGACCCAGGGGCAGGCCAAGGTCAGGCTGGTCATGGACGCCTGGACACTGCCGGCCGCACAGGAAGCGCCCTGATGCTGGATACAGCGTGGTCGTCCTGGCCGGCGCCGGCCAAGCTGAACCTGTTCCTGCACATCACCGGCCGGCGATCCGACGGCTACCACCACTTGCAGACCGTGTTCCGGCTGCTGGACTGGGGCGACACGATCCGCTTGCGAGTGCGCGATGACGGCATCATCGCCCGCCACGGCGAGTCGGTGGCGGGCGTGATCGAAGCTGACGATCTCATGGTTCGAGCGGCAAAATTGCTTCAATCGGCTTCCAAAAGCAGCAAAGGTGCGGATATCTCCGTCGAAAAGTGTATTCCGGCGGGCGGCGGTTTCGGCGGCGGATCGTCCGATGCAGCCACTGTGTTGGTGGCCTTGGACCATCTCTGGCGCCTCGATCTGGGGGTCGAACGGCTCGCGGAACTGGGGTTGCAACTGGGCGCCGACGTGCCGGTATTCGTCCGCGGCGACAACGCCTGGGCCGAGGGCGTGGGCGAAAAATTGACCCCGATCCTGCTTCCGCAGGCCTGGTATGTGCTGGCCGATCCGGGAATCCACGTGCCCACCGGCGAGTTGTTCCAAGCCCCTGATTTGACGCGGAATGCTGCACCCGCGAAAATAGCGGACTTCGTTTCGGGAAATGTGCTCGGCAATGCGTTCGAGCCGGTCCTGCGTCGTCGTGAACCTGCCATCGAGGCCGCGTTCGCGGCACTGTCGCGGATTGGCACGCCACGCCTCACCGGGTCCGGTAGCGGCTGTTTCGTGGAATTCGCTGATCGCGCCTCTGCCGAGGCTGCGCTGGCGGATCTGCCGGACGGCCTGCGTGCATGGACGGCGGCGGGCGCGGAGCGCTCGCCGTTGCAGGTTGCCTTGGCGAAGAGACTTTAAAAACACTGGGGCGTCGCCAAGTGGTTAAGGCACCGGGTTTTGATCCCGGCATTCGTAGGTTCGAATCCTTCCGCCCCAGCCAAATCATCGTGGACAGGTAACAGGAAAAGCCCAGGCTTTCCCTCGTTTCCAATTCCCGGTTCCTCGCTCACCTTCCGTCTCCCAACCGGACTTCGACATGCAAGACGATCGCAACCTGCTTGTCTTTTCCGGTAACGCCAACCAGCCGTTGGCGGCCAGCATCTGCCGTGAACTGGGCATACGCCCGGGCAAGGCGATGGTGTCGCGCTTCTCGGACGGCGAAGTGCAGGTGGAGATCGAGGAAAACGTGCGCCGGCAGGAAGTGTTCGTGGTCCAGCCGACCTGCGCGCCCAGTGCCGAGAACCTGGTGGAACTGCTGGTGCTGGTGGATGCGCTGAAGCGCGCCTCCGCCGCCAGCGTCACCGCGGTGGTGCCGTATTTCGGCTACGCCCGCCAGGACCGTCGCCCGCGCTCGTCGCGCGTGCCGATCACGGCCAAGGTGGCGGCCAAGATGTTCACCGCCGTCAACGCGGACCGCGTGTTGACGGTGGACCTGCATGCCGACCAGATCCAGGGTTTCTTCGACATGCCGGTGGACAACGTGTACGCGTCGCCGCTGCTGCTCGCCGACATCTGGCGCGCCTACGGCACGGAAAACCTGATCGTGGTGTCGCCGGACGTCGGTGGCGTAGTGCGTGCGCGGGCCGTGGCCAAGCGCCTGGACGATGCCGACCTGGCCATCATCGACAAGCGCCGCCCGCGCGCCAACGTGTCCACGGTGATGAACATCATCGGTGACGTGGAAGGCAAGACCTGCGTGCTGGTGGACGACATCGTGGATACCGCTGGCACGCTGTGCGCCGCGGCCGCCGCGCTGAAAGCGCAGGGTGCGCTGAAAGTCGCTGCGTACTGCACGCACCCGGTGCTGTCGGGGCCAGCGGTCGACAACATCAACGGTTCGCAGCTGGATGAACTGGTGGTCACCGACACCATCCCGCTGTCCGCCGAGGCACGCGCCTGCAGCAAGATCCGCCAGCTCAGCGTGGCCGAGTTGCTGGCCGAAACCATCCGCCGCATCGCCTT
>Ga0209174_10001561_pt1 | contig 16073 bp, 12 predicted proteins | sample JI91814BDNA_FD_187505 | JGI IMG/M metagenome (GOLD analysis project Ga0209174, IMG submission 187505) | Wastewater effluent complex algal communities from Wisconsin, to seasonally profile nutrient transformation and Carbon sequestration -... | ecosystem: Engineered > WWTP > Effluent > Algae...
GAGGCAGCGCATCACGATGGCTTCAAGCTCAGGCGGGATGTTGGGGTTGATCGTACGAGGTGAGTCAGGTTCCCTCGTCAAGTGCGCGACAAGTACCTCTCCAAAGCCTTCGCCTGGAAACGGCACCTTACCGCTTAGCAACTCATACATCACAATGCCGAGCGCATAGATGTCGGCGCGATGATCGATGTTGCCCTTGCCGTCGCACTGCTCCGGGCTCATATACGTCGGCGTACCGATCACCATGCCGGTGCGCGTCTTTTGCGACATCGCCCCGTCCTCGGTGGTCAGCTTGGCAATACCGAAGTCGAGCAGCTTCACATAGTTGCGATCGCTGGGGCGACTGACGAGGAAGATGTTCTCGGGCTTGAGGTCTCGGTGCACAACGCCCTTGGCGTGGCTGGCCGACAGCGCCGAGCAGCACTGCGCCAAGATGCTGACACTCTCACGAATCGTAACGCCCTCGCGACGCATCCGAGCCGAGAGGCTCTCGCCGTCGAGGAACTCCATCATGATGTACTTGAACGTCACCCCATCAACCGTGGACTCACCAAAGTCGATGATGTCGACGATGTTCGGATGGTTGATGTCATTCACAGCCTTGGCTTCGTTAAAGAAGCGGGTGACGACGGGAACTTGACCGGATTCTTTCCCTAGAACCTGACCAGCGACGGAGACTTCAGGGAATGACGGCAAGATGAGAGTATCCACCGAGGATCAAACTCTGCGCGCACATTCGGCTCTGCCCAGAATGCTACAGCGAAACAATGCCACCAGCCGAGGAGTTCTCGATCGCAGAACGGGTGTACGGCGATGCCTGCTCGACGCATGTGCTCTGCACTGACACGAGACGAGGAGGCGTAGCTGTGAAATCCCACGATTGGTCTGCTCGGTAGCGTTTCCCATGGTATGGGACTCGATGACGTGTTGCCGCCGCCGACCAGAATAGCTCCACAGCCAGATCTACTCGTTGGAGCATATCGACTGCTCCACCAGATTGGCGCGGGCGGCATTGGAGAAGTCTGGGAAGCTAGGCACGAGCGACTCGACCAAATCGCTGCGGTCAAGCTGCTCGGGATAGAGCACGATTCCGACGGGCATTGGTCCGCACGAATGCTACAAGAGGGACGAGCACTCGCTCAGCTAGAGCATCCCTCCATTGTTCGTGTCTATCACTGCGACCGAGATCCGTCCGTGGGCGTGTATCTGGCCATGGAACTGGTACGGGGTGAATCGCTCCGCGAGTGGCTAAGGAAGCAAAGCGGGCGCGTTGGATGGACGACGGCAGCCGACCTTGCCAAGCAGATCGCCGAGGCCATGACCTACGTTCACCGTCTGAAAATCGTTCACCGCGACATCAAGCCGGAGAACATCTTGATCGTATCTTCGGATACGCCGCTGCCGGAGGACCGCGTCAAGATCATCGACTTCGGCATCGCGAAGATTCTGCCAACCCCACACCTGTCTGATACTCAGCTCGAAACGGGCAACGCACTGCTGCTCGGTTCTGCGCTGTACATGGCCCCAGAGCAATGCAGAAACGCTGCACAAGTCACTGGGGCCGCAGATGTGTACGCACTGGGGGTTGTGCTGTTTGAACTACTCGCAGGACGCCCGCCCTTTGTGGGGGAGCCGGTAGAGGTGCTGGCTCATCATATGGGAACCCCCAGCCCTCCACTCAAAGACTTTGCTCCCGATGTCCCAGCGACCTTCTGCGCCCTCATCGCCGCAATGCTGGACAAAGAGCCTGCAAACCGTCCGAGCATGCAGCGGCTTGCAGCGCTCCTCGCGGATGGCTTCTCAACAGAAGCACCGGACGCTTGCCCGCTGCCAGGACTCCTACCCTTTGCGCCGGAACAGGCGGAGTGGTTCTTTGGCAGACGAGAAGAGCTGAAGGACTTGTGGTCGCTCTGGCTGCAAGCACTCCACGGGGAGCAGCGATGGCTTCAGCTTGAAGGACCAAGCGGTGTTGGCAAGACCTCTTTGCTGCAAGCGGGTCTGATGCCTCGCATCCAAATGGCCGCCGAGAAACCAACGGTCCTTGTCGTGACGATCCGGCCAAGCGGTAACCCCATCGAGCAGTTACGGAAGGAACTACATGCTGCTCTTTCCAGGCAAGGTATGTCCTGCCCAGCGGATGCGGTCGACTTCGTGGTAGACGAACCGACGGCACGATTCAGTGACTTTGCAGCTCGCTACTTGCCTTCGGGGGCCATCCTAGCGCTCGTTGTGGAGCAATTTGAGGAGCTACTGACTCTCGGGAATGCAGCACGGTTCGACGCGCTCCTTGGTTCTTGGATGAATGAGCCGGGCAGTCGCGTGCGCCTGATCTCGACCTTCCGCAGCGACTTCCTACATCGCATCGAGCAGATTCCGAAGCTGGCAGCAAAGCTAAACCATGCGGCGCGATATCACGTCCGAGCCATCGATGACTTGGCACTCCGTCAGGTTGCCGATGGAATGGCGCAGAGGAGCGGACTTCGTCTCGCTGCTGGCGTCGCCGAACGCATGGTTCGCGATGCAGGTCAGTCCGACGCTCGACTCCCGCTACTCGGGCATGCGCTCCAGATGTTGTGGACTTTGCAGCCTCGCCATGAAATTGCGCTCACCAGCTACGAGCGAATCGGCGGTGTCATTGGTGCGCTGACCGCGCAAGTCGAACGCTTGCTGGCTGAGTTGGGACCGGGCGGCGCAGATCGAGCCAAGTGGATTGTTCTTGCCCTGATTCAACCAGGGCACGGCTCGCCCGATACTCGCCGTCCCCGAGCATGTCGTGAGCTGCTAGCCCTGGCCGGTGGTGGCCGCGAGGCTGAGGCGACGCTGCTCGCTCTCTCCGGGACGCCTGAGCGCACAGGTGGTCCTGCGCTCCGGTTGATAGCGCTGCGGGGGGCTCCTGGCTCCATGCTGCAAGCGCAGGAAGCAGAGCTTGTCCATGAGTTGCTGATCACGAAGGTTCCCGCCATTGTCCGCTGGCTGGATGAGGAGCGTGCAACCCTGGAGCAATGCAGCGACGTGGAGGATGCCGCTGCTACCTGGGAACGGGCTGGTCGACCCAAGGATGGGCTACCTGCGGGAACACTGCTCGCGCACCTGTCGGGACAAGAAAGCAAGCAACGTCTAGTTCGACGATTCATCAGCGAGCGTGCTCAGAATTTTCTGTCCACAGCGCATCGACTTGACGTACGTCAGCGCCGATTTCGTCGAGGCATTGTGATGGCAATCGCCGTAGCGGCCATCATCAGCGGCGTAAGTGCAAACCATGCCCGAAAGCAAGAGCGGGCAGCCCAAGAGAGCAACCATCACCTCGCGATTGCCGTCAGCCAAGTCGCATCCAACACCGACTGGGAACTGGCGGCGAAGCCTGGCACCCTAGATGCACGACGTGACCTGTTGTCCGTCTTGATTCGCGAGCTGAGCGCCCTTCCGACAGATACGGATGGCTCTCTGGAAATCACTACTGCGCTGGTGGAAGCTCATCACCGTCGGGGGGATCTCGCGCTATCCAACGAAACCCTTACCAGCGCCGACAGCCACTTCCGCCGCGCCGAGCAACTACTCAGCCGCATCGACTCTTCGCATTCCAGCAGCCACAGCCTCGACCTGTTGCGCGCCTTGAACGCATCGAAGCGCGGCAAGGTTGCGCTGGCAAAGGGACAGACAGACTTGGCTCGCGCTCGGTTTGCGAGTTCTGTGACGCTGCTGGAAGGAATGACGACCAGCCACAGCACCGATGAGGCGATCCGCTGCCTGGCTGTCAGCTACGGCGAGTTGGCAGCGACACTCGCCACACAGGGGCAGCCTGCTGACGCCGCCAATCTGTACGCCCGTGCTGAGGTGATCCTAGAAAAGAACGGCGGCCTATCGAACGACTATGACCGCTGCTTACTCGCAACAAACCAGCGAGATGCTGCGGAGGTCGAGTTGGAGCGTGGCTCGCTACCCGAGGCATCACGGCTCATCGAAGCGGCCCGACTGCATGTCGACGCGGTGCGCGCAGCGCAAAAATCGCCTGACCTGTTCGCAGACGCCACAACAGTTCGGGTCTTCATCACATACGGCGAGATCGCAGCACGCCGAGACAATCTTGAGCAGGCCCATGAAATGCTAGCCAAGGCTACGGACCGTGCCGCAGCGGTGGTTGCAGTGGACCCGACCAACAAAGGCTATGCGCTCAATCTCGCTCAAGGCTTGTCGCGATACGAAGTCTTGCTGACCAAGCAGGGCGATCCTGATCACGCTCGGGCGGTTCGTGATAGGCGCTGTCAGATCGTTGCTGGCTGGCTCCTCGCTGACGCTGAAGACGCACGCTTTCGCAGCCTGTCCTGCAAAAAGTGAAATTTCTGCGATCACATCGCGCTCGAACGGCTTCTAGACAGATAGAGGCATCCTTTTTCTCTAGGCGACCCCCATGCAAAGCCAACAGCCTGTCGGACTGATTCTGCTTTCCCATCCCGAACTCGTCGGCATCACAGACCGCGAGATGACTGAGTCACTACCGAGCGACTATCTCTCCCTGCCTCGTACGACCGTTGATTTGGACATCTCCTCCGAAGCCCGAAAAGCCGTTGCAACTGCCGATTGGCATGCCGTGCAGAGACGACAGGAAACCCTCTTTCGAGAGCAAGTGTTGCCGCTCATGCTGCGGCAGCCAGACCACACAGTCGTCTACTTCGGTTCGTCTTCGGTTCCACTCGCGATTCACCTGGGTTCACTGCTCTCGACCTGGCACAAGATCGAGCTGATCCCTCATCATCATGCTCGACGGACCTGGGGTTGGGTTCCACACGAAGGGGACACCGCGCCCGAGATCGTCTGCTCAGGGATACCGGACTACAAGGATCGAACGCCCGGAGAAGCTGTCATTCGGATTTCAACCTCGCACCCGGTGGACCCACTACTGACCCAGCAGGTGATCCCGTCTCCGCTGCTACAGATCGACATTGGCCTCAAGCGTCCTCGTGAAGACGCCTTCGCAAACCTGTTTGAGATGCTCAGTGTGGCCACGGAGTTCCGACGTGTTCTTGATTTGATCGGCGACAACTTTGCTGGGATCTCGCGCATCCATCTGTTCGCGGCTGTTCAGCCAGGAATTGCGATGCTGCTGGGAGCGCAGATCAGCCGCACGATGCATCCACCTATCCAGACGTACCAGTACACGCGTCAGGAAAATCCACCGCACCGACGTGCTGTGCTAGTGAACGCGAAGGCACGCGCAGAACTTCCGCCACTTACGCCTGAGCAGCAGTCCAATGCAGCAGAAGACCGCAAGCACTTGGCCCGTGACCTGGAACGAATCCAAGGGCTCTCCCTGGTCGAAAAGGACTCAGCGCAAATGGACTGGTTGGCCGGGGTTCGACTGCCACCGGACCTGCGGCGGCTCTTCGGTGGAAGCTGGCATCACCTACCACCGCTCTGCGGCATTCCTTTGGCGAGAACCTCGGTCGATACCGAGTTACAAGAAGTACCAGACAGCTTCCGTCTCAACCCCACGAACCAGTGGCAAGTCGATGACCGCTGGCTTGCACATCTTGCCAACCGAGTGCCCGATCGGACCCAGCTCCAGCGAGCACTCCGCATGCTCCTCCTACACGAAGGCGTTCATCGCGGACCGCAAGGAGTGACACGGACGACCAGCCAAGAGGTAGGCCGATTCCCAAAGGTTCTGGAGGAAGTGGACTACCAAGCTGATGTCTGGGCCATGCTCTACGAGCGCGCGCTATCAGAACAAGAATCGCCCAGTTCGGTACGGCCTCCGCAGCAGTTTTTCATGAATACCATCCGAACTGCGACCGAGACGATGTGGGCTTTCGATATGGATGGTGCAGCGCTGCAAGAGATCCAGGTCCGTCGGCTCAATCGCTACCTGATCTGGTACTGGCAATATCTGCTCCTAGAGCGAGGAACAGGACAATCCTCCGAGATGACCCTGCCCGACGTGGTTGGAATCCTCGCGGAACGGCCTCACCTAGAGTTGGCAGGGCCACTGCTATCAACCCGTGACGAGAGAATTTTCTTCTCGCTCGACCCGAAGCACCTTCAGACACCCGAGCTTGCGATCTACCACCGAGGCAAGTTCCACCGCCACGGTCCAAGGCCGGACTTCTCCATTGCTGAACTTCTGAACGCTTTCAGCGAGCGAGATACCGACCGAATCCTTAACGTCCTTCGCGCTGCCGTCGAGATGACGGTGCGCTAACACCCTCATCCAGTAGGAGTCACGATGTCATTGCAAAGTCCGTTCATGAAGTTCCACGAAGCGATCCTGCTCAAGCGGTTCGACGAAAACGCAGAACTGCGCGAGAAGCGAGACCGAATCTTAAAGCGCTTACGAGACAACCTGTCGGTGACTTTTGAGCCATTCAATCAAGGCAGCTACTCCATGGGCACCGGCATCAAGCCACTCGATGGCGACTATGACATCGATGTCGGAATCGTTCTAAACGGCATCCACAAAGATCGAGATCCAGTGACCGTCAAGGGCTGGGTCTACGACGCGGTCAAGAGCCATACTGCTCGTGTGGACTGGCGCCGTCCATGCATCACTGTCTACTACCAAGAAGCAGGAGAGGTCATCTATCACGTCGATCTGGTCGTCTTGGTTCGCGATCGGCATGACAGTAACAAGCTCTATCTAGCCCTTGGGAAACAGCACTCTGCCGCCGATCAGCGAGAGTGGCAACAGGACGACCGCCAAGGCTTCATGACGGCGATTGAGCAAAAGTGTTCAGGCGAAGACGGCGCGCAGTTCCGACGAGTCGTGCGCTATCTGAAGCGATGGAAAGATGAGAATTTTCCAAAGAGCGGCCATGCAGCACCGACAGGACTGAGCCTGACGGTCGCGGCGTACTACGCTTTCGCTCCCAAAAAATCGACGGACTACGATGGGCGGGGAACTTATGATGACCTCTCTGCAACGCTGGCTGTCGCCCAGTCTCTGCATGCGAGCTTTCGTCAAACTTGGTCATCCTCATCGTACACTTATCTGCATACCATCTCTCTGACTTTCCCCTTCGCTCCAAAAGACGACGTCTTTACCAAGATGTCCCCGCAACAGCAGGATGAGTTCTACCAGCGGCTGGGCCAACTCATCAGCAACTTGGAGCAAGCGAAGCGCACAGACAACGCTGCGTACCTGCGCAAGTCCTTCGGTAACGACTTTCCACTCACCTGAGTTGTTGCCTCCGTCGCTTGTCACAACATCCTGGTCCTTGGATAATCGGCGGCATTACCGATGCCCAGAACCATGGATGACACTGAAATCGCAGCCTTGATTGCGAAGAGCAAGGCCGGAGATCGAGCGGCTATCGCAGAGCTGTTTCTCATCATCAAGCCGCAGCTCGGCGATTGGTCTGCTCGACTTCTTCAGCGCGGCCCCATCGGAATCGATCGTCCATCGGACATCGCCCAAGAGGCTGCGCTGCAAGCCTTTGACGGTCTGCCAAGCTTCAACGGCTCGACAGCGAAAGAACTATGGGGCTGGCTTCGCACGATCTTAGAGCACCGGATAGCCGAGTCCTCACGCGACGCAGGACGCCAGAAACGTGATGCAACACGCGCCGAACCGCTCCGAGATTCTCTGCTCGATACCCTGCCCGCATCGCAGCCAAGCCCGAGCCAAGAAGTATCGGACGCTGAACAATGGCGACATCTACTGGGCCAAGTGTTCCACCTGCCTGATGCGCAGCGCCAAGCCGTGGTTCTCTGTCTCTACAAGCGGCGGACGGTGCAGGAAGCTGCTTCTGAACTGCGCTGTTCGCGAGCTGCGGTCGTCGGACTCTTGCAGCGGGCTGCCGCGAAGCTAAACGAGAAGCTGGCCCCCGATGAAACCTCGCCGCCAGATGAGCTAGACGCGGCAGGGAAGGCGCTGCTGACATTCCTGGAGCGACGAGATCACGGTGAGAACGTCCAGCGCGAGCGCTTTCTGGCGGAGCACCACAACTGTCGTGACCAAGTCGCGGTGATGCTGGACTGGCTCGACAGTATCGAGGCCAGCAGGCCCACAGTCGTCGAACCAAGTGGATAATTACCGATGCCCTCGCTCAGACCGGGAGAAACGCTATGCGGATTTCGGATCGAAGAGTTCATTGACTCTGGAGCCACGAGCGAGGTGTATCGGGCGACCATGCTCGAAACAGAGGCACCAGCAGCGATCAAGCTCCTGCATCCTGCCTGGCACACGGCTGATACGATTCGTGCACGTTTTGAGAATGAAGGTCGGACACTCCTTGGACTGCAACACCCTCACATCGTTCGCGCCATCGGTGTTGGCGAGGGACCGGAGGATCTGCCGTTCCTGGCGCTCGAATGGGCACCGAATGACCTGCGAAGGCAATTGCAGCGTAGCAACGACGGACTCGACATCGCGATAACGATTCGTCTCACACGCCAGCTCGCGGATGCACTTTGTACCCTGCACACTCACGGCCTGATCCACCGCGATCTGAAGCCGGCAAACATCCTCCTGACTTCGCTGCACCTCCGCGATGCTGACGTCAAGCTCGCCGACCTCGGCCTTGCCAAGCATCTACCCGACGCACTCGCGGCTTCTCCCTCCGCGCTGGAACTCAGCAGAATCTCGACTGCTCGTGGCACTCGCCTGGGCACCTGGGAGTACATGGCTCCCGAGCTGTGGATCGATGCAAAGAACGCCCATCCCAAGTCTGATGTCTACGGGCTGGGCTGCCTACTCTTTCATCTCCTGGTAGGGCACCCTCTGTTTCGAGTCACAGATGAACACGCCTTGATGTTTCATCACTTGTTTGAACCACCACCACTGTCGGCGCTAGAGAATTCTGTTCCTGCCCGGCTGAGGGATCTCATGGCATTGATGCTGACGAAAAAGGTTGATGGCCGTCCGACCATGACCGATGTCCATCGTGAGCTAAAGGCGCTGGACGTGCCGAGGTAACAAATCGCATCCACTTGCGATCATCTGCGCCGCAAAAAGCATCTGTCTCTTGTAGGGGGGGCCGAACAACCCCGTATCGTCTAGGAGAGACCCAGATGGCCACCAGCCTTCAGATCAAGTGCATTCACAAGTCCGACCGACCCAGCGCACACGAACGCATCACCCACGTCGGAGGAACCCGGCAAGACGGCAGTCGTTGGAGCTACACGCAGGAGCAAGCTGTCCAGGGAATCAAGAACGGAGCGCTATCATTCTACGTCGAGCGCCCCGTTGGTCATCGAGTGGAAGTGATCGTCGGACGCTCAGTGGCAGGCCACGAGTACATCAAGACAGAATCAGATGGAGAGCAGCCGAACAACTTGCTCGCGCTGCCGGAGTGCGTGCGGCAGTAGCCTGGGCCAAGGCTACACACGGCCTTATTCCGGTGACAAGCAGAGGCTTCGCCGCCGTCGATCAATGCCGACGGTAGGATCTCAGCAGTAGCCGACCCGAACCGTCCAGCGCCCCTGGCGTAGCTCCACCGGAATCGCCCGGTATCCGTCGTCCTCCGTCGAAACGGAACACACCCTGTCGCCTTCGGGACTCTCCATGGACACCCACGTCCAGCCCGCTGCCGCGAGATACACCTCATCGGTTTCTGGCAACGTGACCCCATGTGTCTCGCGCAGCGAACTCCAGAACTCCTCTGGGATCGCCTTCACCCGCCCCACGTCCATCGCCTCTGGCCCGACCTCACCAGCGACAGGCTCGTCGTCGTCCCCGAAGCCGCTGAACGTCACCAGCCCGATCACGCTCGGCGTGTACCTCACATCATCCGGCCAGTTGATCGTCGTGCCACAGTAGACGAGCCCAAGCGGAAGCGAGAGCTTCTCTCCCCACGCATCGACCGCCTTCGCCAGCGCCTCGATCGGCTCGGGAGAGTCGTACTCATTCCCTAAGGCCCGCCCGATGACCACCAGTCCTTCGTTTTCCATCTCGTTTAGTCGCGAACTCATGGCGCACAGCATAGAGACATGGGCGCACTCGCACCACAAAAAGCCAGCTCAGATGGTGGACGGAAGCACCTGACACAGCGACAGTCCTTGCAGTTTGAGCAGATAAGCTCCCCATTCGCGAAGAAAAATCACCGTGCAGCAAACGTCCCAATATGCGCAGTGTGGCACTGTATGTATTTCGGCGTTCGGAAACGATCTACAAGCACCCGAACCGAACGCTCGATTCAAATCCATGTTTCAAGCGCTTGTTTCAAGTGCTTGCGTACAAAAGACATCTAGGTCGTTTTTGTTGAGAATTGGTCCGAATCTCTGATAAGTATCAGGAGTTTAAGTCTCAGCACGAAAATTGCAAAGACAGACTTCGCTGGTTATGATAGGTTCCCAGATGATCTAGTGCTTGATTTGATGAATCGAAGCTGCGGGACGATCTTCGTTCTTGAGGTTTGATTTTGATTCTTGTCTCCGTTCATTTTTCCAGTAGTCACATGTGGTTTTACTTGGCTCATTTCCATATATGAATGGGAATCAATCTTCCACTGAGGCTTGACGGTCGCTGTCTGTAGTGAACAATCGGTCGTATGGATCGACAGTGTAGAAACCCTATCTGCGGACGTGTCATTCCTCGCGAAGCACATCATCAGCAGTTCTATTGCTCCGAGACATGTCGCAAAAGTGGGCCGCGCAATATGCAAGCGGCCATCCATCCCGACGATGCCATGCGGACCATCAACGAATATGGACAGGCATATCAAGCATCGTTTGTGCGCCTGGCCTTTCGTAGACGAGTCGAGTGGCGCTTCTTTCCTGGCATTGCCGCGCCGCTGCCACTTGAAACACTACCGGCGCTGCCTGGTGCAGGTGTCTATCGCGTCCAGTATTTCGATGCAGCATATCGGCCCATGAGCGTAAGCGAAGTTCTGGTTCATATCTCCAGTCAAAACATTGGACAATACTGCAATTTTACGTCGGGATCACGCCGCGTGACTCGATCGGAGTAATGCAGTGAACCACAATGCAGAAGCCATCATTTTTGTTATGCGATCACCGGAAACCACGGTTCAGATCGTGATGAATGCAGTGAATGGTGTAGGTTCCATTCCTGGTGTCGGTTCGATGTCGCCACGGCTGATACCATCAGAGCTTACCGGAATGGCATTATGCAGTTTCTATGACGCACGAGGTGTTCCGACGCGCAGCAATGTGCCAGTATATCTGCCCGGAAATACTGCGATTGTGATTTCGCAAAGTCCGAATCAAAGCCCACCGCGTGTCTCTGCTCCGCCAAAGCTTCCGTCAATGGGACAACCGGCGGCGGTTCCGAGTCCTGCGGTGACGTTTGGTCAGCCGTTCCAAGCACAAGCCGCGCCGAGCAAGCCCACTGTGCAAAGTCCACCGCCAGCGCAGACAACGTCGACACCAGACGACGATGACGAGGCGACGGATGACCCGAACTTGGCCCGCGAGCTGGCGCTGGCGAAGGTGAGTCAAATCCGCAGCGCAACGCTTCAGCATGAAGAAAAGGCGGGAATTGAGATTGAGCTAGATCGGCTTGCGGTGACCAAAGAATCGACGCATACCCGCGAAGTGGCAGAGGCTTTTCAGCTTAACTCGATGATGCGGCGCGAGCTGCTCGCGACACAGAGTGCATATCGGGAAGAAGCGCAACGCATGCTACAGACCATGGATGTCGCATCCAGACGAGTGCTCGAAATGGCTGATATGGTCGCGGAGCGATTGAAAGATCCGCGTTTTGCGCCCATGCCGCAGCCACCACCACCGCCGCCGGATTATGTTGGTATCTTTGGAGGCATCGCGCTGCGGGCGCTGGATATCTACATGTCTGCGCAGTTGAAAGCACGCAAGCGGCGCAATCACAAGTCGATTGAGTGGGACCAACTCGAAGACCTCGCGACGGAGCTACTGCGGGCGCAGCAGGCTCAGCCGCCGCCGCCACCTCCCGCACAGTCTGCGGCCCTCGATGAGGACGACGACGACGATGATGACGACGATGATGACGGCGAGGGCGACGAAGACGACAACGACCTGCTGCTGCGACGGATTCTTTCATCCAGAACGGAAGCGGAGTCTGAGGCGGAGAACAAAACCGCTCCACCACCTCTCGACCGGAAGGCGAACCGCGAGCTGGAAGAGTTCCTGAAATCCGAGACAGCGCTCGAGCTACTGGCCAAGCTGGCCGCGAAGAAATCGAGCAAGCCGTCGCCGTAGTGCTCCGACTACGATGTCGCCCCGTCGATGAACATGCGGCCCATAAGTCCAGGCCGCTTCCCTCACTGCACCATGCTTCGCTCGGGATGCAAGCGAACACCGGGCGATCCGCCGTTTAAGAACTCAATCCCTCGTCGCTCGAAAGCGTCCATGACCCTGGCCAGCGTCGATTCATGGGGACGTCGCTCGTTCTTTTCAAACAGGCGTAGCGACTCTAGCGACACGCCCGCAGCATCGGCGAGCTGTCGCTGTGTCAGGTCCAGCAAGCCCCGAGCAGAGCGGCAATGGGCAGGTGTGAACACGAAATTTTTCTTGTTGACATCGCTCATTTTCTGCAAAAGCTGGGCCTTAGACATCGTTTCATTGGAAAGTTGGTAGGCCCGCACCGTGATCAAGACGGTGCGAGCCATGTCCTCGGAAGCCGGTAAGACCCCGCTGACGGAGCGCAGCCTATCACGGGGGCTTTGGATCTCAAGTGCTGCGCGCTGTGGAGGCCCCCGCAATGCCCAAACGCCATCCGTGTGCCCTGGTCCTGCTCTGCGTCGTGCAGGGTTGCGAGCGCTTCGCATTTCTCGCGATGCTGCCGCTGTTCGTTTTGTATCTTCACCACCGCCACGGCTTCAGCGAGCCATCGGCGATGCTGCTGCTCGGCGTGATGTCCGCGCTGTCATACGTCGGAGGACTGCCCGCTGGCATCCTGACCGATCGCAAGCTCGGACCGCTTGGGGCTCTGCTACTCGGCGGGGCGCTGCTGACGATTGGATATGGCGCACTGGCGCTGGATCATCCGTCGCTGCTTTGGCCCGCACTCGCTGCGATGACCGTCGGTCACAGCCTGTTCAAACCGAGCATCAGCACGCTGTTCGGTTCCATCTTCGACGTCGCTGATGTTCGTCGAGAGCACGGCTTTCTGTGGCAGCACCTCGCCGTCAACCTGGCCGGGATGGTGGGGCCCCTGTGCGGAGAGTGGCTTCGCGTCGGGAATCGCTGGGACCGGCTGTTTCTGTTGTCCGCCGTCGTGATGTGCATCGGCTGTGCGGTGCTGGTAGCCTTTGCCAGACTCCTGCCGAAGCAGCGTCGGCAACGGATGGAGACAGACTTGGTCGGCGGTTCTGTCCGCATGAATCGAGAGCGCTGGATAGTCGTATGCTGGCTGTGTGGCCTGTCGATAGTGTTCTGGCTGACCGCGCAACAGGCGGGCGGCTCCCTCTCTGTTTTTGCGGAGTCGCACACCCAGCGCAGCATCTTAGTGTCCGCTCGCACCATCCCCATCGGGCCAGGCCACTTCGCAGCGCTGCACGGTCTACAAGTTCTCCTCCTACTGCCACTCCTAATGGCTGGGATGTCTTGGCTCCGCCGTCGCAGCAAGGAGCCTTCGGCGCTGGCCAAGATGGTTTGGGGGTATGTCGCCACCGCCGGAGGATTCGTTGTGCTGGCGTTTGCGGGACTGAAAGGAGGAGACGCAGGCCGTGTCAGTCCGGCTTGGCTCACCGGCTGCTACCTACTCCTCTCGGTGGCGGAGCTGTTGCTATCGCCGCTCGGTATGTCTCTGGTCACACGCATCGCGCCCCCAGATCGCACCTCGCAAGCGGTTGGACTGTGGTTCGCGGCAGCGGCAGTGGGCAATGCGCTTGCGGGTGTCGTCGGCCTCGCGTGGGGACGCTGGCCGCATCATCGTTACTTCGCCTTTCTGGCGCTCCTGTCAATCGGGGCCGCCGCGCTGCTGCTCTCTCGTCTGCGTCGCATTGAGCGGACCGTCCACTCAGACACATCCCAGCCATAGACGGAACCGGAGTACCCCATGCCCAGCCGACAGTCCGTGCCGAACCTATCCGCTCTCGCTGAGTCCGTTCGCAAGTCCCATCGCAAGCGCCGTCAACGCCCCAAGTCCGCGCCGCATGTATCCGAATTGACTACGGTTCCCGGCGATGCCGCAACGTGCGAACATGATCAGACCATGCAAAAGTCTGCGCGCGTGCTTGGCCCCTACAAGAACGGGGACAAGTGGCGAATCGTGATGCTCGACGGAGACACGCGCAAAGCGCTCGTCGCAGACAGCTACGAAGCGGCACTCGCGCTGCGCGATGACTTAAAAGGCGTCATCAAGAAACACATCGCCCGCTCGTTTGAGGAGTCGCTGGAGGAGTACCTGAAGAACCTCGTTGACCGAGGCGTGAGTCGGGACACCACCGACAAGGTGAGGCGGATGCTGCGTCCATTCCTCCCGCTTCAGGAACCACTCACCGCGATTGATGCAGAGCGCGCGCAGCAAATGTATCTCGACGAGACGAAGCGTACCAAGTCGAACGGCGAGCCCATCGCCAACGACTCACATCACTTGCTCCTCCGTCGTATCAAGCACTTCTATAAGTGGGCGGTTTCTCGTCGCTACGTGACCGGCAATCCCTTCGCAGAAGTGACGCCAATCGGTCGCCCCCGACGCGGCAAGCAGCAGCTCCGCATCGACGAAGCCCGCAAGCTGGTCGCCACCGCGCTGGAGCGCGCGAAGACGCTGGATGCCGGATCGACCGCCATCCTGATGCAGATTTTCCTTGGTCTGCGTCCGACGGAAGCCCTCGTGCGAGTCGTTCGCGACCTCGACGATGAAGGTCGCATTCTGTGGGTTCCGTTCGGCAAAACGAGCAATGCCAAGCGGAGACTTCAGATTCCCGACGCGCTGCGCGCAGTCCTGATCCTCCATGCCAAAGACAAGCCCGCTGACGCGCCACTGCTCGGTCCGCCCGGCGACAGGCTGCACACCCGCGACATCATCTGCTATCGGCTCAAGCTTCTGTGTCAGCAGCTCGGTCTGCCGAAGGTATGTCCGCACAGCCTGCGGGGACTCAACGCCACGCTCGCGCTGGATGCCGGAGCGACCGCTCAACATGTCGCCGCCGCGCTCGGTCACGCATCGTTTGCGACGACGGCCCGTCACTACGCCGATGCCAGCTCTGTTGCCAACGTCGGTCTGCGTCGGGTCGCCGATCTACTCGGGACAGGAAGCGATCGGAGCGTTGACGTTCCCCAGATTGCATCTCTACTGCGGTCGAATCTGTCTGATGCGGATATGCAGAAGCTGCGAGAGCTGCTGACGGCGTAACCTCGTCACCGCCACCCGATGTACACGGACTGCGGCACTGGCAACACCTAGCTCTACGACGACGATAGCAGCAGCGTCGTGAAATATGGACGCTGTGGCGCGAATCCACTACCCTCTCGCGCATCGTGGCTCTGCAACGGCAGCATAATCTCAACGAGGCAGAGGATTGGTTCATTCGGTTGAGCCGAAAGATCGAGGCCAATGCACCCCTGCGTCACTTGGACGCGAACATCGAGCTTGAGCCTTTCTTTCGCGACCTGCTGAACCTCCTGTTTGGCTGGACCCTGCGTAGCTCAAACTGGGCAGGACCGATCAATCAAGACTCCTTTGATCTGGATGACCGCCAGCGCCGAGTCGCGGTGCAGGTGACCAGTTCCCTGGATGCAGCAAAGCTTCGGAAGACGCTGACCGGCTTTTTGAGCTCACACCGTGGCGACTTCGACCGGCTGGTGTTTGTCTATCCTGTCCTTACCAAGACTGATTCGCGGGCGGACTTCAGCAAGCAGCTCGCCGGTTTCGACTTCGATCCACGACGTGATCGCTTAGACCTCAGAGACTTGCTTCGCGAGATTCAGAACCTTGCGATTGACAAGCAGGATGCCGTAGTCAATCTCCTCCGCCGGGAACTCAAGCCACTGGGAGCGGCGCTGGGGATGGGGGCCGACCAGAACGTGCAGGCCATTACCGAAATCCTGCTCTATATCTCGGCGGGGGTGCCTTCTACCGCGCCGGAAGAGCAGCCCGATGCCGAAAGGAAGATGCTGCGCTTTCGAGAGCATGCCGCTTACCTAAAGCGACAGTTCACTGAATATGTCCACTGCTACCGGGCGGTTGCCGAGGCACG
>Ga0209174_10001564_pt1 | contig 16056 bp, 14 predicted proteins | sample JI91814BDNA_FD_187505 | JGI IMG/M metagenome (GOLD analysis project Ga0209174, IMG submission 187505) | Wastewater effluent complex algal communities from Wisconsin, to seasonally profile nutrient transformation and Carbon sequestration -... | ecosystem: Engineered > WWTP > Effluent > Algae...
CGATTAACATAACTTGTAAATTGCAAAATAAAAGTTCTTTCAATTTTATGTGTCAGTTGTTGCAAAATCATTTTTCAGGAGCAGGTCCGCCAGCACTGGTTGCCATATAGGGTACGTGAGCTGTTACACTTGATGAGAATACGCAGGAAAAAAATATCCTTTACAAATGGTGTTCTTTGCCGACGTACTAGGCCTTGGTCGTTTTGATAGCGGCGGGGTGTTAGAGTTTGATAACTCTATACATAAGCTTGATTTAAGCCAAGGATTTTCATTAATTGTTACCTATCGTAATAATAATAAAGTAACTACTAAAAATTTGTATTGGAAAAATAGAGCTGAGCTTGAGTAAGATTTGCAATCTTTTCTGCGGTGAGCGGAAACAAATCTTTAATTGCAGCTAGAGCCTCTAATAAACGCTGTTGGTGGATTTTAGATATTTGAATTATAGAACGATTTTCTTCGCTACTCATACTAATTTAACTCCAGATTCTTTTGCTATTGCATAAATAGGCAGTTTTTTGTTTATGGGTAAAATATTTAACACGACATCAATCTTTTGTTCGCCGAGCTGAATAGCCTGCAATTCATGCTGGGTTAAACGAATATTTCCAAGTAGTTGTTGATTCATGTTAGTCTCAGAATATCATAGCCACATTTTTAGTCAACTATCTTTTTAAAGGCAGATTTAATTTACTTCTCTACGTACAGTACGTTGATATTATGTAGCGGTACGTAATTATTTGCTTCAAACAGCAGGGTATTTTTGTCTTGTAGTTTAAAATCACCGTTCCAACATAACATAGAGTGCGTATTTTCTGGGCTGATGATTTTTAAGCTAAAATGTTCAATCGGCGCTGACCATATAGATTCTTGTGAACAATCATAGTTTAACTCGTTGAATTGTAAAACGTCTTTTTTTATCGTGATCGTATCTTGTGCGCCGATAGTTGTATGGAATTGTTTAATATTAGAACATTGTAATTTGGCTTGTAAATTATTACTCGTCATTTGCTCATCTAAGCTCCAGTTGATCGCAACATTTACCAGTTTCTTAACCAGGTTGTATGGCATGTAAATCAAGTTGGAATTTACTTTAGCCGCTTTGGAGGTAATTATCGGCTTATAGTTTTGCTTGATAGTTACATAGGCATTTGCCGGAAATGATTGTTGCCAATAATAGTAGCTTTTACTAATCCATTCTGGAGTTTCATCTTTAGGATCTAGCAATTTAAAACTAATTAATTTTTGTAGAATGCTGTCACGGTTAGCGGAATTGTCGATGCTGTGCATGGCTGTTACCGGATCAAACGGTACGCCCAGATTTTTTAGCAAGTTAGAGATATCTTGCCCACTGTTACTTATCGCGCGTTGGGAAATTTTGTAAACCACGGCTTGATCATCGATCGTAATATTAGCCGGAATGGGTAGGACTAAAGTTTCAGTAATTTCATGATTGGAAGTATTGTGTAGCACGTATGCAACATTTACTTGATTGGGGGCGAGGGTCACGTCTTGGCGCTCGATCACTAACTCTGGTGCGCGCATAAAGTGTAAGCTGCCTGTATAAAATTGTGCTGGTGCATTGCTTGCTGCCAAGCTTAATCCTAAAGCCAGTAATATCCGTAGATCCATTCTAAGTTCCATAGCGTCAAGTCCTACCAAAAGTGTACAACAAAAGGTATGATGAAGCATTTTTTAATTTGGGTTAAGCATGTCTGTTCTTACAACTATTAACTTTCAGCTACCAAGCGGCCCCAACGACATCAAACAACTAGGCAACCTGCAAGGCGCTAGTTTAAGCATAGCTATTGCTGAGATTGCGCAGCAATTTGCTGGCTTAGCGATAGTGATCGTACCAGATTTCGTAACCGCATTTAAGGTAGAAAGAGAACTATCTTTTTTCCAAGTGCCAATTGTGCATTTTCCAGATTGGGAAACCTTGCCATACGACAATTTTTCTCCGCACCAAGACATAATCTCACAACGCTTAGCAGCGTTATATAATTTGCCTAATTTTACACGTGGCGTATTAATTATCCCCATCTCTACATTAATGCATAGAATCTGTCCGCAGGCTTATATAGATCAGTCTACGTTTATACTAGCCACCGGTGATAAACTTGATTTGACTGAAATGCGCAGAAAACTTGAGCGTTGTGGTTACCAGAACAATAACCAAGTCATGGAGCATGGTGAGTTTGCGGTGCGAGGTTCAATTTTAGATATATTCCCGATGGGCTCAGAATACCCATATCGAATAGATTTATTTACCGATGAAGTGGAAACTATTCGCCAATTTGATCCAGAAAGTCAGCGTTCAATAGACCAAGTAAAAAATATACGTTTGTTACCAGCGCGTGAATATCCATTTACGGAAGAAGCCATTGCACAATTTAGGACCAACTGGCGTGATCGTTTTACCGGTGATCCACGAACTTGTCCAATGTATCAAGATGTAAGTCAAGGCATTAAAGCCGCTGGGCTTGAATATTATTTGCCGTTGTTTTTTCCACAGACAGCTACTTTGTTTGATTATTTGCCAAGTAATAAATTAATAATACGCGTGGGTAGCGTTTATGAGGCTGCACAAGAATTTTGGCAAAATGTTAATAATCGTTTCGATCAATATAGCCATGATATAACGCGACCATTATTAGATGTTAATGAAATATTTATTACGCCGGACGAAATATTTAGCTTAACTAAGCAGGCGCCACAAATTAAGTGTGAATTACAGCAGGTTACTCTAGGCGCCGGGCAATATAATTTAGCTACACAGTTATTGCCTGAGGTTAGCGCGCAGGCTAAAATACAAGATCAATTTCTTAATCTAAAAGAATTTATACGCACTACTAGCACGCGAATTTTGTTTTGCGCTGAATCAAGTGGTAGAAAACTAGTCTTAGAAGAATTATTAAATAAACAAGATATACATCCAGAGAATATTGCGTCATGGTCAGAGTTTTTAACTGCAGATTGCAAGTTAGGTCTAGCCATAGCACCATTAGAAACGGGCATAATATTAACTGCAGCCAACATTGCTATAGTTACTGAAAGCGAATTGTTGGGCCGGCGTGTAATGCAGCGTCGTCGGCGTAAAAGTAAAGCTATAGATCCGACTGCAGCGATTAGTAATCTCGCAGAATTAACTATTGGTGCGCCAGTAGTGCACATCGAACACGGCGTGGGTCGGTATTTGGGTTTGACGACGTTAAATATTGGCGAGCAAAATGGTGAATTTGTAACTTTAGAATATGCGAATAACGATAAGTTATATGTGCCAGTAGCTAATTTGCATTTGATCAGTCGCTATAGTGGCGCCGATTTAGAACATGCGCCGTTACATTATTTAGGCAGTGATAAATGGCAGCGCGAAAAACGTAAAGCAGCAGAACAAATTCGTGATGTTGCTGCAGAATTGTTGGCTATTTATGCACACCGCGAAGCTCAACAAGGTTATGCTTGTCCTAAACCTGATCAGTCATATGATGTTTTTGCCAATGCCTTTCAATTTGAAGAAACTATAGATCAGCAACAAGCAATTGAACAAGTGATTGCTGACTTGACTTCAACTAAACCTATGGATCGGGTAATTTGCGGCGATGTAGGTTTTGGTAAAACTGAAGTTGCGATGCGTGCGGCGTTTTTAACCGTGCAGGCCGGTAAACAGGTTGCAGTGCTAGTGCCGACTACGTTATTAGCCCAGCAGCATTACCAGACGTTTGTTGACAGATTTGCTGAATTTCCATTTGTGGTGGAGGTAACGTCGCGCTTTAGAACTAAAAAAGAACAAGCAGCAGTAGAAGAAAAACTAGAATCAGGCGCATGTGACATTGTTATTGGTACGCATAAATTACTACAAAAAGATGTAAAGTTTAAAAATTTAGGTTTGCTAATAATCGATGAAGAACATAGATTTGGTGTCAGACAGAAAGAGCGCTTTAAAGAACTACGTGCCCAAGTAGATATTTTAACCTTAACCGCTACGCCGATACCTAGAACTCTTAATATGTCTATGACTGGCATTAGAGATTTATCAATTATTAGTACTCCACCAGCTAAACGTTTAGCCGTAAAAACTTTTGTGCGTGAACGTAGTAAGGCGCTAATTCAAGAAGCAGTAAATCGCGAATTAAGTCGTGGAGGCCAAGTTTATTTTTTGCATAACGATATCCAGACGATTGAAACTACCGCGGCTGAATTAGCTGAATGGATCCCAAGTGCTAGAATCGTAGCAGCACATGGGCAAATGGCCGAGCGTGAACTAGAACAAGTAATGGCAGATTTTTATCACCGGCGATTTAATGTTCTAGTTTGTACGACTATTATTGAAACAGGGATTGATATTCCTACGGCCAATACCATTATCATGGACCGTGCAGACAAACTAGGGCTAGCACAATTACACCAGTTGCGTGGCAGAGTAGGGCGCTCGCATCATCAAGCGTATGCGTTTTGTTTAACTCCAGCTGAAGCTGTTATTACTAAAGACGCGTTGAAGCGCTTAGAAGCTATAGAGTCGTTGGATACTTTGGGCGCGGGTTTTATGCTCGCCACACATGATTTAGAAATTCGTGGTGCCGGTGAGTTATTAGGCGAGGACCAAAGCGGTAACCTGCAAACTATCGGTTTTAGTTTGTTTATGGAATTATTAGATCATACAGTTAAAATGCTACAAGCTGGTAAAAAGCCAAGCCTAGAGTTACCAATTATTAATAATACTGAGATAGATTTGCAGATCCCGGCGTTTATACCGGATAAGTATTTAGGCGATGTGCATAGTAGGTTAATATTATACAAACGGATCTCGAGCGCCAAAAATCTTGAAGAGCTAGATGATTTGCGGGCCGAAATGGTCGATCGCTTTGGCGACATGCCATTGCAAGTGAAAAATTTGTTCGCTATAACTGAGCTAAAATTGCAAGGCGATCAGTTAGGGGTTAAATCGATTAAAGCTGGGCCTAAGGGTGGCAAGCTAGAGTTTTTGGCTCAACCAAATATTGATCCAGAAAAGATTATTAGTTTAATTAAAGCTAACCCGCGTTGCTACAGTTTTGCTGGTTCAAATAGTATTACGTTTAGAACCGACTTAGCCGAAAGCGAGCTACGGGTTAAGTTTGTTAGTGATTTGTTGCGCGGGTTGGGCTGATAAATATTCAGCCTTTTGTTTTTTATGCGCAGCACGCAAATCTGTAAATCCAGCTGGCAATAAACTAGAATACTTTTCCTGAATCTCACCTTCGGTGGCAACAGAATTAAGCGCTAATCTAGTCTTGTCTAGCTCGGCGCTTGATGCGATTAATTTTTTTTGTAACTCCGTGAGGTTATGCAAAATATCGAGTTCACATGTTAATGCATTAACATAGTCGGTAATCTTATTTTGTACCTGTTTAAGATTTTGTGCACGCAGTGCTTGTTTTTCCGCTAATAGCTGTTTTTGTTGTTGCAGCACTTGTTCAAGTGCCGCGATTTCATCATCAATATCGATAACAGTTGTTTTCGGTTTTTCAACATGTTCAATAGCTTCTAATAGCCCATTAAACGCATGTGTAATAACTTTAGGACTATCTTCTATAGAAGTTTTAAGTTTTTTGGTGCTTGCAGGCTCTTCTGCCATGGGTATTTTTTTACTATCAATACGCTTGACAAGGGCGCTGGTAGTTGTGGATGCAGCGCCGTATGCTGGTGCTCCATTCATCGTCGGCACCAAACGCACTGTTGGCATTGAAACTCTACCGGAACTAGTTAGCAATAGCTCCCCATTTGCATTGTCATGTTCTTGTATTTGTGGGCCAATGTTCTTTTTATGCATGTTAGGATCCGCTATGTTTAATTGCTTTTAGGCCGCATTGTGCTGCTGTTACTACTGCTGCTTGTTTCAGTTTCATGTAATTTGTTAAATTCTTTCTTAGTATTAACATATAACACTAAAAGTTGCTTACGATCTTGAGGATGCATGTCTGGATGTTTTTCCCTGTGTTCTTCAAATCGCAGACCTGTAATGTTTTTTAATTCATTTGCTTGAGATATGCCTTTTGTATTAAAGGTTTTTAACCATTTACTTTGTTTAATTATATCTTGCATTATTTCAATTTCTTTGTTAATGCAAGAATAAGTGCTGGTTATTATAGCTTGAATTTTTTGCAAACTTTCTGCACGAAGAGCTTTTTTAGCTGCAAGTTCCGCTTGTTGTCGTTGCAGGTTTTGTTCGATCTCAGCAATTTCAGCATCAAGATCTATCACTTCAACTTGTTTGGTTATCGTTGGTTTGCTGGAGCTGCTAGAAGAGCTAGGTGCTGGTTGTGAAAATATTAATGGTTTAGTTGCTTTGGTTATGACTTTATATTTATGTTTTGGAATCGTATATGTAGTATTGTTTTCATCACATACAAATACTAAATCATCTTGTGGTGCTTGTTTGGAATAATGCCCATACTCTATGTCGGCAATATTTAGCTTACCAAAAGCATAATGTTCTAGCTCGTTAGCTACATCGTACACTACAAAAATGGCTTTGCCGTTATCTAGCAATTGTAAAACTGTGGCCCCGCGCCAGGCATTATCTACTCGTATGGCAATATAGTCGCATTCTTCGATTGCTAAGCCTTTTTCTGGTTCCGGAATTATGGTATTACTGCTAGAGGACGTCGTAGCTTTTAGTTTTTTCTTTTTGCGGTATTTGCCATTTTCCTGATCTACGGTTGGTTCTTCTCGGTGGCGTTTTTTACCATTCAGCTCTTCGTCTAATTTTTGAGCCAAGGCCGCATCACTTTCTAAACTTGGTGTGGTTCCAGAGCTAGCTGCGGTTGTTAATTTGTGTGTATGCACCGTTTCAACATCCAGGATAACATCATTATCTGATTCTATGACTTCTGTTGAGTTTTTCATTTTATCGCTCGCTGTTGGTTATATTTTTTTCGACATAATACCTTAATTAATTAAAAAGTCAACAAATCAACTTAATCTTGTCGGCATTAGTTACGACATTCTGGTTGACTTAGCTGACGAATTGCATAAATATAGAACCAATCAGTTTACCAATGGATGGTTGTGGTGCTTAGATTCATAAGCATGTTAGTTGTATTGCTTGTTTTGTGTGGCTGCGACAACCACGCCAGCAACGACCCATACCCCAATCAGCCAGCTAGCGGCAATATACTATATTCTGCATTCTCTGAACAACCAAAAAACTTAGATCCGGTGGTATCGTATAGTGCTAACGAATGGGCGTTGATTAGCCAAATATATGAACCGCTACTTGAATATCACTATTTGAAACGACCGTATCAATTGCAGGCATTAATTGCAACTCAACTACCACAGGTAACGTATAACGCTAAAACCGATATCAGTACTTATTTAATTAATATCAAACCTGGGATTTTCTATCAGCCTCACCCAGCGTTAGCGGTAGATACTGCAACTGGTAAATATTTATTTCACGAATTAACTTTACAACAAGCATTAGCAATCAGGACCTTAAAAGATTTTAAGCATGCAGGTACGCGTGAGGTAACTGCAGCTGATTTTGTCTATCAAATAAAACGTATCGCTGATCCAAGATTAAATTCGCCGATCTTTGGCTTTATGGCCAATTATATAGTTGGATTAGCAGATTTAAATAAGCAATTAGCAACAAGCTTAGAACTACGTAATATAGAATTTGCTGGTGCACGCGTAATTGATAATTATACTTTCGAGATAAATATAATAGGTAAGTATCCGCAGTTTATATATTGGTTGGCGATGCCTTTTTTTTCGCCAATACCTTGGGAGGCTACTAAGTTTTATAATCAAGCAGGATTAGAAGAACATAATATAACTTTAGATTGGTATCCAATAGGCACTGGGCCATATTATCTGACAGAAAATAATCCTGATCGGCGCATGGTTATGCTACGCAATCCAAATTATCACCCGGACTACTATCCTAGCGAAGGTGAGCCAGATGATTTAGCCAATGGCTTGTTAGACTTGGCGGGAAAAAAATTACCGTTTATTGACAAAATAATTTTTAGCTTAGAAAAAGAAAATATTTCGTATTGGGATAAATTTTTACAAGGATATTATGATACCTCAGGTATAAGTTCTGATAATTTTAATAGCGCTATCAATTCAGGTAATCAAGGGGGGCTTGAGTTAACCAAACCATTGCTCGATAAAAAAATTCGCCTAGAAGTTTCAAATATGCCAAGTATCTTTTATTGGGCATTTAACATGTTAGATGAAACCGTCGGTGGGTATAGTGAACAGAAACAAAAATTACGCAAAGCAATTAGTTTAGCTTTTGATGTAACAGAATATATTGCTATTTTTACTAATGGACGTGGCACTATCGCCAATAGCCCAATTCCGCCAGAAATATTTGGTTATCAGGCACCTGATAACCATGAAACTAGCGAACAATTACAACTTGCAAAAACAATATTAGCTGAAGCTGGCTATCCAGAAGGGAAAGATCCAACTACAGGCCAGGCTTTGCAAATCAATTTTGATGCTATTACTTCTGGTGATCCAGATGAAAAATCTCGCTTAGCTTGGACTAGGAAACAATTAGCTAAATTAGGCATTGAGTTGGTAATTCGTGCTACAGACTACAATCGTTTTATGGAAAAAACTAGCGCTGGTAATGCGCAGATGTTCGCCTGGGGCTGGAATGCAGATTATCCTGATCCAGAAAATTTTTTGTTTATGTTTTATGGGCCGAATGGTAAAGCGAAATTTGGCGGTGAGAATGCAGCTAATTATGCCAATAGTAAATTTGATGAATTGTTTGTCAAAATCAAAACTATGCAAAATAGCCCACAACGCTTGGCCTTAATACAACAGATGTTGGCCATTCTTAATAAAGACACACCCTGGATTTGGGGTTATCATCCACAATCTTTTGTTCTATATAATACTTGGCATAGTAAAACCAAACCTAGTGGTGTAGCCAATAATACCCTCAAGTATGCTAAGTTAGATCCAGATTTGCGTGCCAAATTAAGAATTTTATGGAATAAGCCATTGTTGTGGCCATTGGTTATATTGGCCGGCTTGTTAATACTAATAATTGCTCCAGCAATCATCGGCTACAAACGCAGTGAAAATACTATAGGCAAGAGAACAAAATAATGTGGTACTACATAGCAAGAAGAATTTTATATGCAATTCCTATTTTGTTAGGCGTGAATATATTAACGTTTGTATTATTTTTTGTGGTTAATACGCCAGATGAAATAGCCAGTATTCATTTAGGTAGCAAGCATGTAACTAAACAACAAATTGCTGATTGGAAACAAGCGCATGGTTATGCTTTGCCATTGTTTTACAATGCAGAAAAATCTAGCATAACGCAAACTATTTTCTGGCAAAAATCTATAAAATTATTTTTGTTTGATTTTGGAGTGGCAGATAATGGGCGTGATATCAGTCAGGCTATAACAGAGCGTTATGCTCCTAGTCTAGCTATAGCCATACCTGCTTTAGTATTTGGCTTATTAATAAATATAATAGTTGCGATGGGCATGGCATTTTTCCGAGGCACTTATTTAGATGCTTGGGGTGTGGTGCTTTGCGTAATTCTAATGTCAATTTCTATGCTATTTTATATCGTCGGTGGACAGTTTTTAGTCGCACGTATCTTAAAATGGGTCCCAGTTTCTGGCTATGCAGATGGAATGATAGGCATTAAATTTATAATTTTGCCAGTAATGGTTAGTGTTATAGGTGGCATAGGTTCTGGCGCGCGTTGGTATCGCAGTTTTTTTCTTGAAGAGATTAATAAAGATTATGTCCGTACTGCGCGAGCGAAAGGCTTGAGTGAAGCTAGCATATTATTTAAACATGTGTTGCGCAATGCGTTGATACCTATTTTAACCGGTGTAGTAGTTTTATTGCCGTTGTTATTTATGGGCAGCTTATTAACCGAGTCATTTTTTGCTATTCCTGGTTTAGGTAGTTATACCATAGATGCAATTCGTAGCCAAGATTTTGCCATAGTACGCGCCATGGTGTTTCTTGGTTCTATCTTGTACATTTTAGGTCTGTTGTTAACTGATATAACATACATTATGGCTGACCCAAGGATTGAGTTAAATTGACAATGATTATCTTATGGACTGATGCGTTAATTTTATTATTATTATTTATTTTAATATGGATGTTAGTGCAAGCCGCGCGCCGACCTTATTTACGGCAACAATGGCAAAAAACCTACGCGCATCCAACACGTAAACTAGCTTTAATAATATTGCTCTGTTACGCCAGTATAGGGTTATTAGATTCAATCCATTATAAACAGCATAATAGCAATAATGTGGTAAGTGTTTTGGATTACTTATTAACGCCCATAGCAAATTCAGTAGAGACGTCATATTCTGCGCAGTTTGCGCAACATTTGTTTACTAAGCAATTGCGTAAAGATCAGGATGGCAATATTAGTTGGTTTGCACCAAAATTAAAATCACCCGATCATGTGTTTGGTACCGATAAAGTTGGCATTGATGTCTTATACGCTTCGATCAAAAGTATTCGTACTGGATTAATTATTGGTTTATTAACAACTTTTATATCGCTGCCGTTTGCTATATTTTTTGGAGCGATAGCTGGATATTATCGTGGCTGGGTTGACGATTTGATTCAATATCTGTACACAACTTTAAGTTCGGTGCCAGGGGTGTTATTAATTGCTGCCGCTATATTAACAGTGGATGCAGTAGTACAAAGACATCAAGCTATATTTGAACTAATGGCACAGCGAACCGATATGCGATTGTTAATTTTATGTTCAGTATTAGGCTTAACTAGCTGGACTAGTTTATGTCGAATTTTGCGCGGTGAAACCTTAAAGTTACGCGAACAAGAATTTGTTTTAGCTAGTAAAGTATTAGGTACAAATAATTTACAAATTATTTACAAACATATAGTGCCAAATTTATTTAATATTATTTTAATCTCCATAGTGCTAGATTTTAGTGGTTTAGTTTTAGCCGAGGCAGTACTATCTTATGTAGGGGTAGGCGTAGATCCAGCTATGTTTAGTTGGGGCAATATGATAAATAGTGCACGCTTGGAGATGGGGCGTGAACCTGTAATATGGTGGTCATTAACCGGCGCTTTTGTGTTAATGTTTACGCTAGTATTGGCGGCTAATATTTTTGCAGATGGGGTGCGCGACGCATTTGACCCCAAGGTAGTATAATATGTTACAAATCTCTAATCTTTCAGTAAATCTTGAATTAGCCGGTAAAAAAATTACCGCGGTCGACGATATTAGTTTTGTAATTGAACCGGGTGAAGTTGTGGCTTTAATTGGTGAGTCAGGCAGCGGTAAATCTATGACGGCATTAGCTATTATGCGTTTATTGCCGCAGATTGCCAGCTATGGTGTGAATAGCCAAATATGTTTATATGGCTCTAATATTATTGATTTAACTGAACAGCAAATGCGTACGGTGCGCGGCGGTGATATAGGCATGATCTTTCAAGATCCTATGACTAGCCTTAATCCAGTGTTAACAGTCGGCACACAAATAACCGAAGTCTTGAATCTGCATCAAAGATTATATGGCCGTGAATGTTATATTGCAGTGTTACGTTTACTAGAAGCAGTGCGTATTCCATCTGCGGTACAAAGGTTTAATTCTTATCCACATGAACTTTCTGGCGGCATGAAGCAGCGTGTAATGATAGCTATCGCATTAGCTAGCAAACCCAGCTTGTTAATCGCTGATGAACCGACTACAGCATTAGATGTTACAACTCAAGCACAAATTTTAACTTTACTGCGCGAGTTACAGCGCGAATTTAACATGGCGTTATTATTAATAACGCACGATTTAGCTGTGGCAGCGCAAATGGCAGATCGAATAGCTGTCATGCAAGCTGGCAAGATTGTCGAGCAAAATTCAGCAGCTAAGATCTTTACTGAGTCGCAGCATGCATATACTAAAAAATTATTAAACAGCTTGCCGCAATTACATGCTGGTCTATCAGGGAAACAAAATTTACCGCAACATAACGCGCTAGAAGTAAAAAATCTACAAGTAAATTATCCTATAAAATCTGGAATTTTTAGACGTACAGTTGGCTTTATTTCGGCAGTTAAGAATGTTGATTTTAGTCTGTCTGCAGGCGAGACTTTAGCAATAGTCGGAGAATCTGGTTGCGGCAAGACCTCGATAGCTAAGGCTATACTTGGTTTGTTGCCGGGAGTTGCTTGCGGTACAGTTATGTTTAAAAATAATAATTTATTGCAACTGCGAGAGTCTAAGTTGCGCCAACTTCGCGCTGGCATTCAAATTGTATTTCAAGATCCATATGCAGCGTTAAATCCAAAACTAAGAATTTTTGATAGCCTTACGGAAGGTCTGACAGAACCAAGCATAAATTATATAGACCAGCTATTAATGCAGGTTGGATTATTGCCAGAACACAAGTGGCGTTTTCCACACGAATTTTCCGGTGGAGAGCGGCAGCGTTTATGTATTGCCCGTGCCCTAAGTGTCAAACCACAAGTTATAATTTGTGATGAACCAACTAGCTCGTTAGATGTCTCTGTGCAAGCGCAAGTGTTAGATTTACTAAAAAAATTGCAGTTGGAAAACAACTTAAGTTACATATTTATTACGCATGACTTAGCGTTGGTAAATTACCTGGCGCGCAAAGTAGCAGTTATGTATCAGGGGCAGATTGTAGAATATGGTCTGGTAACAGAGGTGCTGATTAACCCGAAGCACCAGTATACTCGAGAACTATTATCTGCAGCGCCTAAAATTACCAATTATAAAAAAGTACTAACTGACTAGCGTATTAAAATCTTCACCGCGATTTTCGATTATTTCTTTAAGTGATTTTAAGGCTTCTGACTGTAATTGTCTAACGCGTTCACGGGTTAAACCGATGTCAATCCCCGTTTGCTCTAGAGTAGTTGCCTCATGGTTATTTAACCCAAAGCGTCGTTCGATTACGGTGCGTTGCATGCTGGTCAATTTTGTTAACCACTTTGCAATATGATTTTTTAAGTTGTTAGATAAAGCAACTTGTGCTGGATCAGAACAATCGCTACCGATAGTGTCTAATAATGGCTTGCTTATTTCATCTGAAATTGGCATATCGAGGGATATCACGCGCTCATTCAAAGCTAATAATTTTTCTACTTCAGCTAATGGTTTATTAAGTTTATTCGCAACTTCTTCTGCGGTGGGTTCGTGTTCAAAACCCTTGGCTAGCTCTCGCGAGGCACGTAAACAAGCGTTTAATCTTTTTACCATATGCACTGGTAAGCGAATTGTACGATTTTGACTCATAATTCCACGTTCAATGGTTTGTTGAATCCACCAAGCACCATAAGTAGAAAATCTAAAACCCAATTCAGGATCAAATTTTTCTACTGCCCGAATTAAGCCAATGTTGCCTTCTTCAATTAGATCTAAAATTGGCATGCCACTACGTAAATAGCGACGAGCAATCTTAACCACCAAGCGTAAGTTACTTTCGATCATGCGGTTTTTAGCTGCGACATCGCCTTTTTGCACTAAACGAGAATAATATATTTCTTCTTCTTTAGTTAATAATGGTGCTGCGCCTATTTGTTTTAGATAGATATCCGTTGGATCGGGAGATTTCTCTTCATATATAGGATCTAGGTTAGATATGGTTTCTGTATCTTCCGGCTCAGTAACAACAATAACAGGCTTTTTCTTGCTGGCTGCAAGCTGTTTAATATCAGCAATTATAGCTTCGTTGCTAATTGTATCTAGCTCTAGTGCAGCTTCGCATGGCTCAGCGTTCTGTGTATTAGATATGTACATTACACGCACCTTGTTAATCTATTACTAATAAATTCGGCGCGTGACGCTACAACTTTAATTTTACTTCTGAACTAGAATGATCAAGGTGTTACTAGCTAGCTTTTTTGCCCTTATGCTTATCGTCATTGTAATCGAAGGCTTGCTGGCTGTTGGGGGCTGTGCGGTCATTATTTAGCATAGACTCTTCTCCCGGCATAGGGGTGAAAAAATTAAGAATCGCGCTAAAAAACCAACTGAAGAATATCCTGTAAAGTAACATTTGATAGTTGTACCTGCAACTGTTAAAAGTGTTATTATACTAACATATTAACGATTGTAGGTCAAGGCGCCTGTAGGGGCTATTTAGAAACTTCCGCTTTTTGCTTATCTTCTATGATTTAAGTGTGTAATTCCACTGAGGAATCCTCACAAAATCATCCGATCATCTCCCGGTGGCATGGTCTTAAGAGGCAAGAGCAGGGCAAGTTTTGACGGAACCGAACCTAAAAATTTGCTGTGTATCCGCGTCATTACAAATTTGTGTATATTTGACCGATTTTTTTGTTAAAGGCCTTGAAAATAATATTGGTTGAAATGGATCTGTTTTTTCGATGGCCTGATTAAGAAGGCACATTTTATGTTTATGTGGTATTTGACCAAGTTGGTGCAAGAAAGCAGCAATCTGACCAGCAGCCACGGGCGCAGCGAATGAAGTTCCACTTAAGGGCCCATCTCCAGCGCGAATCGCAACGCTTTCTATTTTGTTTCCGGCTCTATATGTGTTGACGCACTTGCCATAGTTGGAAAAAGCTAGAATATTTTTGGAGTCTACGTCATATCCTCCAACCACTAAAATTGGCCCATCACCTTTATTTGTTTTAATACCTTGCATGATTCTGGCTGGCATGTGTTTACATGCATCTGTACCCTGGTTACCAGCAGATATAGTTATAGCTATATTTGCCTCAGAGGCCTGGTACATAGCTTGTATAAGATTAGAGACAGCGGCATCAAAACCATCTTGTTTTAGTGTTTTGATTTCATCTTCGTTATCCGCAATCATGCTCATGTTAATTACACAATTTAGATTTGGATTTTGGATTCGCAGACCAGTACAGTTTCGTGTAGCATGAGTAAATGCTCTAGTCATTTCAGATAAGATAGATCCATTGTAAGGCCTGATTGGCGCTGAAACTATGCGTAGGCTAGGTGGCGTCAATTCACTATGATATATCATGTTTTTTCTGTGGTTTTCGCAGCCTTTTGTAGACGTACAATCAAGATAATTATTTAGAAGCGTATCGGCCACAATTGTTCCATGATTAAGGGGAATATAATTATTAGTATTTGTTGTCCATAAGGGGTCTTGAATTATGCTGATTTTGTTAGGATATGGGCCAAAGACAAATGCCGATTCTTTGCTGTCTATACCATTATCAATGATATATGCTACTACGTCGTAGCTTGCGTCGCTGGTTTTTTGTGTTGCCTCAGTTGTTTTAGCTGCTATTACACTAAAAAAAGTCAGAAACAATAGTTTAAACCGCATTATGTCACCTATATACATTGTTGCATGAGCTGTAAAATTCAAACCTGATCTGACAATCGTGATTAAATCAGACTGCTTTAGTCAGGCGGGTTACATTGTCTGATGTTTGCGACATATTGTCAATATTTTTTATTGCTTGACAGTGCCTTGGGTTCTAAGTGGAGCGAATCATAAGCGGTGCACTACACTTATTTTACTGAACTCTAAAATATGTAATCAACATTTTTAAGATACATGGAGGTAACTTATGGGAAAGAAGAGAAAGAGAGATACTGCAACTAAAGCAGCTAATGAACTGGTTAAAATAAATACACTTAATGAAGCAAAAGATTTAATAAATTCTGCCATAGATCTAATTAAAACAGCATTTTTTATTAACCAGGGCTTAAATGCAAGCTCTAGCTCTGCATCAAGCGCTACAACAAGCGCAGATCCAGAGCAAGACGATGTGGATGTAATCTTAGCTAGCTTAGCTGGAGTTTCAGATCAACTCAGCTCAGAGCCAGAGGAAATTACGATACCTAATAGATTACAGGTGCTTAGAGAAATACGAGATAACTTAGAGTCTGCAAAAAATTTAGTTAAATCTGTGTATCATGATGCAGATGATCTACCCCCACTAAACTGTACCACCTGAAATTAGAAAATTCTGGCAAAATGACTTAACTGAAAGAGGGGTTTTGCCGTGAAGAAACGATATACAGAACAACAGATAGCTTATGCACTGAAGCA
>Ga0209174_10001567_pt1 | contig 16033 bp, 13 predicted proteins | sample JI91814BDNA_FD_187505 | JGI IMG/M metagenome (GOLD analysis project Ga0209174, IMG submission 187505) | Wastewater effluent complex algal communities from Wisconsin, to seasonally profile nutrient transformation and Carbon sequestration -... | ecosystem: Engineered > WWTP > Effluent > Algae...
GGCCTCCTCGATGCCGGTCAGGGCCTCCTTCCTCGTGAAAAAATAGAGAGCGCGGTGTCCCACCGCCTCGCAGATGCGGATGCGAAAGCGAGTTCCCCCGCGCTCGGAGCAAGGGCCCTTGACCGGAGGAGGAGCTTTAGAGCGCGGCATGGCGGCCTCCGGTGTCAAGGGCGCAGGCCGGGCCAAACTCAATAAACGGCTCACAGAGGGACAGGTAGAATACGAGCGGGGCATGGGGCCTCCAGTGAAGACGCTCTACCGACGGCCCACAGAGCATCCTAGTGGGTCTGAGCTCCTCAGACCAGGCTTGCCGTCGAGAGTTACCGCGCCCCGCAAACCTGTCCGCAAGCATCTCCGGCGACGTGCGGACGGTTTCCCCAGACAACACCCTCAGAGGCAAAACTCCTGGCGGGGCTGTCGCCTGGAGACTGGCTCGTCGGTGAAGCAGGCATGCGGATGGGCTGCGGACATGATGCGGACAGACTTGCGAGAGAGTTTTCTGCGTAGGCGATCTGGTTCCACGTTGGGTCGACCTCGCAGATGGCTACATAGACCTGCAGCGGGACAGAGATGCTCTCACCTTGCGCGTCCACGGGCTGAAGACGCGGCTTGAGCGCGCGAGCCAGACCGTGACGACCTGGGAGCAGGCGGGCTCCGAGTCGATGAAGGTGGCGGCGCGCAGAGACGCGCTCCAGCAAGAAAACGCCGCGCTGCGCGCCAAGGTGCGGCGCCTCCGTCCGCCGTCGACCGAAGCCGACCCGCTGGTCCTTCTCATGCTCGACCGGGTCAAAGCGCTGCGCTGGCTGGCGGTGTACGAAATGCGCCAGCGTGTGAAGGTGACAGGTCAGCTTCTACCGACAAGCCGCCGCTGAGCGCGACAAGCCGAGGACTGCCTGACAGCGCTTGCAACTGGGAGCCGTGCCGCCACCTTGCCGTTGGATGAAAGCCCTAAACACCGCCAGGGGAGCCCATGCCGACGGTGTCTTCGTTGCGTAACGGAAGGCCCTCCGGAACAGCGCTGCCTTCCGCTGCTCGGGCCGCGGGCCCTGCATCCTCACGAAATCTGTGGGAATATGAATTTCCGCCGTCATTCTCGGAGGAGAGGGGCGCTGAAGCGTCTCGGCGGTTGCCAAGGCCAGGAGGCGATTGTAAAAGGTCTGTTCGAGCGACAAGAACACTTGCAAGCTGAAATTTGCAAGCGACCAGAAGTGTGCCTCTTCACCAGTAAATAAGCAGAACTGCGTTCTGGCCTAGTCCTTGCATTTCTGGCCGCCAGGATGTCTTTTCACCACAACCAGCGCATCGGATCATACCGGATCCTGCGCCAGCTGGGCGAAGGCGGCATGGGCTCTGTCTTCGAAGCCGAGCATATCTCGCTCGCGCGGCGCGTTGCGATCAAGATCCTGCACCCAAGCTACGCCAGCGACCCAGAGGCACTCGCACGCTTCTTTAATGAAGCCAAAGCGGTCAATCTGATCGATCACCCGGGTCTTGTGCAAGTCCTCGACTACGGCAATCAAGAAGACTGTTGTGCCTATCTGGTGATGGAACTGCTCAGGGGGATGACTTTGCGCAGCCGGCTACAGCCGAAAAGCGGCGGCATGCGGGTTCCAGAAGTCCTACACATCGGTCGCCAACTCGCCGCCGCGCTTTCTGCAGCGCACAGTCGCGGGATTGTTCACCGAGATCTCAAGCCAGAAAACGTAATGATCGTTCCCGACCCCGAAGCAGCTGACGGCGAGCGGGTCAAACTCCTCGACTTTGGAATCGCTAAGCTGGCTCACGGAACAGATGCTGCGGGCGTCCGGACCCAGACAATTGCAGTCATAGGCACCCCTGCGTATATGTCTCCAGAGCAATGTCGCGGCGCCAGCCTGGTCGATGATCGAGCAGACGTATACTCGCTCGGGGTGGTCCTATATGAGCTCCTTGTGGGGCACCGACCCTTTCTTGGGACGAGCCCAGGCGAGCTTATGGGAAAGCACCTCTTTCTCGACCCGCCTTGCGTAGGCGAATCGGTTCACGGCGTGCCCGCAGCGCTAGTTTCATTGGTCGCAACGATGCTCCGCAAGGATCGGGAACAGCGGCCCCGCATGACCCAAGTGTTATCGCAAATCGAAAAAATAGGAGATCATTATGGTCTGTCTGGACGGCGTAGCGGCCTGCTCAAGCCAGTCTCTGCCCAGGTCGGCGTGACAGGTGAGTCGAAAGCGGATCAAGAAGTGCTGTCGCTGAGTAGTAGCGATCTATCATGTTCACTGGACTCTTCAAAAGCTCTATCCGGGCGCCTTGAGCGCACAAAGAGTGACTCCATCGCAATGCGACCCAGAGTGCGTGTCGCATTTGCGGCTATAGGTACCTTCGGTTTATTGGCGATCTCGCTGTATTCCTACGGGCGGCAGCGCGGTCGCTTAGAAGCGCCTCCCCACACCATGAAACGTCCGATACCGCCAACCGGGTCAATGCCAAATGTCGAGTCAGCTACCTGGATGGTTCCGCCCACACCTGCGCCGCCAATCGTGGTGGTGGATGGCGGCCCGTCTACTATCAGTCAACAAACGGTGAGTATGTCATCAAAGGCTCATCCGTCGGCTCAGCAGGAAGCATCTGTGCGTTTGCATCGAGCCATACGCACACAACAGTACAAGGTCCAATCCAAAGTAAAGGTACCCATCCATGAAGTATTGGAAGACTAAGTCATTCTTTATTGGTCTGATTTGTCTTAGTATACCGACGATTTCAGAAGGTGAAGCCAGCAGGCCGAAGCGCAAAGCTCCGCCGCCGTCATCAATAGCCCCCCCAGAAGGAGATGGAAAGACCGAACTTAGTCCGACCGCTTCATCCGACTGCGCAGCCAACCCAGTGTGCATGCAGTTGACAGTCCGCGCGAAGGAGCTTTCGCAAGCCGGACAACATACCCAGGCACTCGATGCCTATCAAGGAGCCTTCGCACTGTATCCTTCCCCCTGGCTTCTTCTTAACATCGGCCGCCTCCAGTACAAACTCGGGCGCCCGCAGGAGGCTGTCATCACCCTGCGCCGCGCCCTGGCGCAGACACCGGTGGACCAGATCGAAAAGCGCCAGCGGCTGCAGATCTTCTTGGCGGCAGCGGAGCAAGCCGCAGTCAGCACGCTGCCTCCCGGCTCACCACAAGGTCCGCAGGTTATCCAACTACCACCCCCACCGCCCCCCATTCCGAGCACCCCGCTGTACAAGCGCTGGCAGTTATGGACTGTGCTTGGTAGCGGGCTAGCAGTAGGAGCATCGGCACTAGCGGCGGGGCTGTTGCTGCGGCCCTTTGATCCGGGTGACCGCCAAGTATTTCACCTAAGCCCCGCCCTCGTCATTCGGATTCCCTGACCCTTCCGTATCCTAGCCATTTCTAACACAACAACACATAAGGAGGAGAATTGTGAACATTGCAACAGTTGGATTTCTCGGTCGCCTGGTTTTGACTGTGTGTCTGTTTCTGGCTCTCACTACCTACTTACCTAGTTGTAGTCAAGAGATCCCAATCCTCGTATCCATCCATGGGGTTGGCATCGAGTCATCCAAGTTGACTCTTACTCCGATGCTTGCTGAGGTTCCACAAAGCGCGATCAAGCTTGCCAATCCCAATGCCCAGATAGTGCTTTACCTGCCTGCCAGTGCTAGTGGCCGACTGCGGCTCGCTGTGCATGGCGAAGATCCTGAAGGATGCACACTTGACGGCTCCACAGAGGTAGATGTGGTTCCGGTCCGCAATAGCGCGCTCGAAGCTGTAATTGAGATCGACCCCAAGTTGTATCCAACGTGCAAGCTCACCGTGGCGGTGTCAGGCCGCGGCAGCGTCAGTTCGTTGAACAGCGGCTTTTATTGTCCTGGACAAGACAGCAGCAACCCATGTGTCGAGCAAGTCCACAAGGGGACCAATTTGACGCTCATGGGAAATGAGGACAGCGTGGACATCGGCCAAGACGGCTGGCAGGGGAATTGCTCTGTTGCCACTGAGCGATGTGACTTGGTCGTGGATCGCGAGATGAAAGTTCAGACCTCTTTTTCAAAGCGAGTGTGCAGTTCCAATGGCTCATGCACGGCTGACGGAACGAATAGCGATGACTCCGGCCGGCGAGTTAGCTCAAACGGACTGTGGGCAGTGGGAAGTAGAAATACGCTGTTCGCATGGGATGGCCTCAACTCAAAATGGAATTTCGTATATCAGCTAAAAGCCCAAGCGCAGGTGCTGTGGGCAAGTGCAAAATTTTCTTGGATGGTCAGCGATAATACCATATGGAAGTGCACATTATCGGGATGCGTACGACAACAGGGGATTGATACCCCGCGGACCATCTATGCATTCGGTGGTGACGACACTGCCACCCCGAGCTTCTGGGTCGCGAATAAGAGCACGATCTACCGATGCTCCGCTGCCGATTCAAGCTGCAAACAAACGGCGGTCAAGGACCTGATGCTTGGCGTCGACCACATTTCTCCGAGAATCCTAAATATCACCGCTGACACAGGCAACGAGGCAATCTTGTCAGGTTATTATCCTGACCCCAAAGTGTCCTGTATCGCGTTTGTCCGACACTGCACCGGACAGATGTGCGACGAGTCCATCACCAAGCCGCTGCTATCATGCTCGGACGCTAGCGCATTCCGATTTCGGGAACAAATTGGTAGTCCTTTGACGCTGTGGGTTTATTTGAAAGATCTGCCAGAATTAATCAGGTTTCCAATACGTAGCAATCTTCATCCCTCGTCCGGCCGGCGAATTCCGATCAGAGCTAGCATAGGAATATCGGGTACAACCACTTCCTGGGCCGTCGGCGATGGTGGAAAAATCATCATCTGTAATTCGATTAGTTGTCAAGACAGTTCACCCATTACAGATAATCTGAACGCAGTATGGGTAGATCAGGCTGGCGTTTCTTGGATCGCAGGAGATCATGGCAGCGTGGTCAGTTGTTCATCAATAGGTCCAACCTGTAGTCCTCATGTGACCCCCTCTAAAACCCCCAATTTCGATGTAATTCATGGAGACGCGCTAGGGAATGTTTGGGCTCTTTCGCAGAATGGTGATCATATAAGCTGCGATAAGAATCCAAATTTGCCCTGCATGAAAGTAGCTTCCGTTCCGTAAGCGACCGCGCTGTCCTGAGCCTCAACAAGACTACTGCTCATGCCCCATTGTATCAATAGGAGCTGATTAAATCGTTTTTCGGCGGTCCCTTGGGTGCAAAGCAAGATCCACCTCGGTCTCGGGCGCGCGCGCCTATCTGAACGCCAAGCGCGAGTATCTGAAAACACGCGCCGGTCTGCGTAGTCCGTCCGCAGAAGATCGCTCCCCCATGTAAGGACGACGCCGGTCGGTGAGTTCGTGTTTCGATCCGCCGCGAAGCGGCGGCAGCGGCTTGTTCTAAGCGGCCTCGCTGAGCCGTCCTCGTGCTTGCCGAGATCGCGGTTGTTAATGGACAGCCCGATCCGCAAGAAAATGACCGTCGAGCAATTGGCCACGACGGTCGCCGTACGAGCGAGTAGCGAAGGTTAGGCGGCGGTCAATTTGCCGGACTTGGACACCGGCCGCGAGGCCGAGGTCTGGGCGGGGAAATCCTGCGCGAGCTTTTGGCGGTAAGAATCGGCGTCGATGTCCATGACGTAGCAGTGCTGGACGAAGCGATCGATCAGGGCACCGACGCAAGCGGCCCCGGGAAACAGGGTGCCCCACTGCTTGAAGGCCAGGTTGGTGGTGATGAGGGTGGAGCGCGCAAGGTGCCGACGGGTGATGATATTGTACAGGATGTCGGCGGCGCGGTTGTCGCAGGGCAAGTAGCCGATCTCGTCGCACACCAGCAGCTGGGGTTTGGTGTAATGGGCCAGCCTGTGCTCAAAGCGGGGCAGCGAGTCGTACTTGAGCAGGTCGGCCAGCGCTGTCGCCAGGGTGCAGAAGCGGACTGTGTAGCCCTGCTGCAGCGCGCACAGGGCCAGGTTCTGGGCCAGGGTGGTCTTGCCGACGCCGGCGGGGCCGCGAAACAGGACGTTGTGGCCCTGCTGCAAAAAGCCCAGAGTCAGCAGCTGGTCATACAGCGGATGGTCGATGGAGCGTGGATGGGACCAGTCGAAGCGGTCAAGCGGCGGCACGGTCCCCAGGGTGGCCTCTTTGGTGCGTCGAGCGAGGTTATTGACCTCGCGCTCCCGACGGACCAGGGCGCACAGCTGCTCCAGAGTCTGCACGGGGGACAGGCGGCTCTTGGTGGCGTGCGTGAGCAGGGCGTCCACCGCGGCAGCCGGAGCGCGCAAGCCCAGAGCCTGGAGCTGGGTGAGCAGGGGTTCATTTGACATCGTAGCTCTCCAGGGGATGTGGGATGACGTCGTGCTCGGGGACGTGAGCGCCCAGCGGAAGGTCCAGCGGGACGGGGCGGGACAGAGCGCGCCGCTGGGTTTCACAAAGCAGGGACAGAGCCCCCAGCTCGCAGGTATCGCGGGCCAGCGCCTGGGCGACCGCGGTCTGCAGAATCGTGTCGCCATACAGGTCCAGGAGCTTGAGGGTGCGCAGAGTCAGGGAGCCGACGTTCTTGCCTTGCAGCAGCCACTGGATAAACAGCGGCTCGATGCCGGGGACGGCCTGCTTTAGCCGGTCGCGGCCCTTGGGAGCGCGCGCGGTTTGCTTGAGGCGGAGAAGCTCCTCCCGGTGGTCCGGGTTTTCCAGAATCTGATTGATTCCATCGTGGCGACTGAAGGAAGCGACCTGGGTGTCGGCATCGAGGAAACGGACGTCGGTATCCGAGGCGCACAGGGTCAGCGACTTGTGGGCGTAGGCAGGCGGGACGGAGTACAGGTTCCGGTCGAAGCGGACAAAGGCGGTCTTGTCCACCGAGACTGACTGGACCTGGTCGGTACAAGGCAGCGGGTCGGTCAGCGGCAGCAAAAGGGGCTGCTCCTCCGCAAGCATCTGAGCGACGCTGCGGTCGGCAAAGACAGGATGGGGCCGCTGGGGTGGAATCTGAGCCAGGAAGTCCCGCAGCTGCTGATTCCCAGTGTCGATGCAGTGAATCGTCCGTCCGGCGAAGAAACGGTCTCGTAGGTAGCGGATGGCGCGCTCCACGCGGCCTTTTTGCCAGGGGGAGCGCACGGTACACAGCTTGGGTTGCACGCGCAGGGCGCCGCACAGCTCCAAAAGCTGCGGGTGAAACTGAGCCTCCGCCCCGTGGCGTTGCAGGACCACGGTCTTGGGATTGTCAAAGAGCCACTGCCGGGTGCAGCCCCCAAAGTGCAGGGCGGCGCGGACCAAAGAGCGACGGAGGCAGTGGATGGACAGGTCCAGGACCAGCTCGGCCCACAGGGCGCGAGAATAGGCCAGCACCATCACAAAGACCCACAGCGCGCGGGTGCCGCCCAGCACCGGGAGCTTGCCGACATAGCCCCAGTCCACCTGCGCCTGCTCGGCCGGCAGGACCTGGGTGCGCAAGAAGACCTCCGCGGCGGGCTTGGGACGTACAGTCTGGACGTAGCGCCGGACCGTGCGCGGGGAGCCTTGGTACTTGCGTTCGCACAGCATGTCATACAGCCGCGTGGAGCACAGGCGCGGATACTGTTTCAGGGTCTCGGCAATGAAACCGGTATAGGGAGCCAGCGTCGGGAAGCGGGCCTTCCGCTCCTCGTGCGGCTCGGGCAGAAGACCCAGGACGCGCTTGACCACGTCGCAATGCACGCCCAGCTGGGACGCGATGGTGCCCACTGGGAAGTGCTCGCGATAATGCAGCCGAGCGATGTCTGCTTCGACTAGAGCGGAGACGGTCATAGCTGACCTCCCGGGCACAGGCGCCGCAGCGCGCGGAAGTCACCGGGGCCACCCAGGCGCCGGCCGGGGCGGCGGACGGGCCCGAATACGTCCACTGCGTAGCACAGGGTGCTGTCGCCGAAACGGAAGCCGTCCGACAGGCTCAAGGTCAATGGAGACTCGGCGCCCGACTCGGGCACAGACAATACAACGGACAGCGGGCGCTGGTGCCACAGAGACAGCCCCTCCAACAGCAGGGGAGCCGCCAGGCGGTGGACCAGAGAGGGGGCTCCCAGCCGAGCCCGCAGCACCTCGTGCGGTCCCGACATCGCCAGGACCTCTGTGCAGTCCGGTTTGGGGGCGATCACTACGTGAAGTCGATCCATGGGCTTGCTCGCTTTCTGCGCTCGCTCGCGTGCCGTCCGTCGGTACCGGAGGAGCGTTGTGCGAGTCCACCCTGGAACGAGCCAGACCCTGTTGGGAAGTGTGATCCATCACGCGGCGCCTCTGCTTCCGTTCAGCTCGGTAGTCGCGTTGCCGATCGCGATGGTCCAGGCGGCCCTCGGGACTGCGCTGGTAGACGCGGCGCGCCTTGCGTTGCGATTGGGTCCGCTGTTCCCACCGGCACCAGTCGGAGCAGTACCGGTGTCCGCGATCACAGCTTGGGCACAGGTAGAACAGCCCCTGGCATGCACCACACCGTCGCTGGCGCATACACACCGGGTCTTCTGGGTCCGGCTCGGCCGCCGCGCGGCATCCTGGGCACGTGCGCGGGGTGGCACACTGCTGTCTTGACGGCGGCTCCCAGTTGTTGCAGCCTGGTTCTGCGTCGGGACCTACTGACGTGTTGGGGCTTCGGGTGTCCAGACCCGAGGCCCCTTTTGTTTTTCCATGGGACGGGACCTGGGCCCGAGCCTACCTCAACACGGGGCGCTTCAAGCGGCCCCTCCGCGCGGCGGGGCAGCTTGAGCGAACTCAGCTTTTTAGTCCTCTTTGAGGGCTGCTTCCAGCCCCGGTCTTCCCTTGGCCACGCTTCGTGGGTCCCGCAGCGGATCTATGTGGCCATCGACATCTGGTGCTGGACGAGAGTTGGCGAGGCCTGGGACTTCTGGTCGACCTGGGCTACGCCAGTCTGAAGTTTATCGCGGACTGTGCAACCTATGGAATCGTCTTCGTGATGAGACTGAAGGAGAGCTGGAAGCCCAAAGTCCAGCACGTGGCCCGCGGAGAGCTGACCCAGACGTTTTTCCCTGGGACGGACTTGGATGTGATGCTCAGCAAGCGCATCCTGGTGCTGGATGGACAAGTGGTCGACGCCGATGTCACCATCGGAAGTGGCCCTAAGCAGGTCCACTGCCGGCTGTGCGGAGTACCGGCTCCCGACGGCACTTATCGCTTCTACTTAACCAATCTGCCGCCCCGAGTGGGGCCACATCAAGTATCGGATTTCTATCGCGTCCGTTGGGAAATCGAGTCCGACAACAAGCTGGACAAGTCTTGCAATCATCTGGAGGAGATCTCTGCTCAGACCGGGCCTGCGGTTCGGGCGCTGATCCACGCATCGCTGATTAGCTCGATGATGGCCTGTCTGCTGGTACACAGGCATCGACTGAAACAGGTCCCGCCGCCGCACCAAAATGCGGAGCGCACCACTGCGCCGCTGCACCCGCAGTCGCTGGCGCGAGCGATGGGGTCGGCAGCCAGTAGCATCGCCGGTGCCTTCGAGCTCAGCGGCGAGCAGGCGGACAAGAAGTGGCAGCAGCTAGCCGAATATCTGGAGCACATGGCCAAAGACCCCAACTGGCGGCGCAGCCCCTCGATTCTGGATCAGCTCCGCGGCTGGCGGATCAACCCAGGCCGACCCAAGTCCGTACGCCTTAGCTCAGCCTCGAAGGTAGTCGTTAATTGATCAGAAATGGCGGCTTTCCAATAAGCTCAGTAGCGGGCCGCCTGGGTTTTTCCGAAACAATTGATGAATACCTTGCGTCTAGTCTGGCGCGGCTCGTTCAGGCGGCAGCTCATCGACATGGTCAATGCCGGGACTCATCAGGGTCGCTGGGGCGCAGGCGGCTGCGAGTTCCTCGTCCTCATTATCATCTTCCACATAGTAGAACGAGCGGAGCCCGTCCTCGTCACAGTTGTATGCCGCGTCGTCGACAAGAGGTTCATCGTCCATGATGTACCCGATCGCCCGGTAGCTCAACAGCCGCTTGTCAAACATACGGGAAAGGACGGGCACGTTGCGGTCGACGTAGTCGAAGATGCGGACCTCTGTCTTGTCTGGATGTTTCCTGTGCAGCCGCCCTGAGTACTGCACCAGTGTGCCTTTCCAGGAAACTGGCATGGCCAGCAGCAGCGTATCAAGCCGGGCGTCGTCGAAGCCTTCGCCAATGTATCGGCCAGTCGCCAGAATCAGCCTCTCGGCGCGATCTGGGACGGCGGTCAATCGGGCGAGCGCCTCACGGCGCTCCTTGCTGGACATGCCGCCGTGCAGAATAATCAGGTGTCGCACGCAAGAGCGGAGCTGGGAGGCAAAATAGTCAAGATGATCACGCCGTTCCGTCAGTAAGATAGGTGAGCGTCCGGACTCGACGCTCCTGATTACATCCTGCAAGATCAGCCGGTTGCGCTCCTCGTCCGCCACAAGAGCTGCATATAAGTCGCTGATGCTTTTACCTCGGTCAAACCCTGAAGCCCCAAATTGGGTGTCACGGCAGATGAGCCGATGTCGAAATGAATGATGTACGGCTTGGCCCTTGGCTTTGACTGCGTAGCGTACCGGGCCGCATTGCATATGGATAATGGGCTGGTGTCCGTCCCGCCGGTAGGGAGTCGCCGTCAGCGCGGTGACATAGCGAGCTTTGACTGCAGCAAGAACGCGTTCAAAGGAGACGGCCGGGATGTGGTGACACTCATCGATGATGACGTGGCCATACTTATCGACGATGTCGCTTACCGAATCTTTGCGGACTAAGCTTTGAATCATGGCGACATCGATCCGCCCGTTCGGCTTCTGTTTCCCCCCGCCAATCTGGCCGATTTTTTTCCGCTCAGTACCGAGGAACAACGACAGCTGAGCCACCCACTGTTCAAGCAGCGGTTTTCGATGAACAAGCACGAGGGTGTTCCGAGCCCGTCGAGCCAGCAGAAACGTCCCAACTACCGTCTTTCCTATACCAGGCGGAGCAACGAATAGGGCCAAGTCATGAGCCAGCATTTCTTCGGCTGCTTGGCTTTGTATAGCAGAGAGCTGCCCGTGAAAGGAAACCTCGATCGAGTCTCCAGGATTGCGCTGGTCGTCGAGTGCCAGGCCGACCTTGTGCTCGGCAAGCAGTTCGGTGAGTTCTTCTAGACATCCCCGTGGGAGAGCTATGTACAGAGGTAGCTCCTCGGCGCAGGCGATGACGCGCGGGGTTCCTGTCGTCGAGAGGCGCATGCTCTGTTTCTTGTAAAATTCTGGGTTCTGGAATGCGGCTAAGCGCTTGATCTGATTGAGTAGCGCCGGCGGCAGACCTGCTTTTTCGACAAAGACTCGCTGTGCCACGACCGCTCGTACCACGGGAGGCAGGGGGCCGGGGATTTCCGTCTTGCGTGGACGGCCAGAGGGTGACTTCGTCCACGGCGCTGCGTCGTCTTCCTCCTGAAGAATCATCCGAACGCCGATCACGCGGTCCTTCTGGGTCGCCTCAGCGGCAATCGCTTCTACCAGAGAAGGGGACAGGCGCTGGACCTTGGAAAGGTAGTCCCATTGGTCTTCAATAGGACTCATCTTACGGTCTAGGAATACCGTGTTCTTGTGCTGGCGAGGCCCGTGCTGGAGCGGCAGGGCAATGAGATTCCCGAACCCCCCCCGGGGCATGTTGTCCTGATTTGGAAAGAGTCGATCATAGGATTCCATACTCAGCTGGTGGTGGCGTGTCATCGCCTGGGTAATGAAATAACAGCCCATCTTGCGCGCCGTAGCCGCCAGGATCGGCTCCGAGAAGAAGAACCATACGTGTGCGCCATTTCCAGAGCGCGAACGTTCAACCGCTGGGGAGATACCCCATAGCTGGCATGTCTCCACGAATGCGGTCACGTCTTCCATCCATGATTTCTTGTCAAAGTCCGCTGCCAGAAACCAACATGTCTCGTCTAGGAGAAGCGGATATATTCCGATTACATGGTGTCCCTGCAAATGGTGCTGCACGACCTGATCAGTCACGCAGAAGAATGCTTGGTTGGGGCATTCTCCGCACTTTACACGAGGTTTTTCGCAGATTCCCCGAATCCATTCATTCTTGCATGCAGGGGCATACCCTTTCTTTTCTATGGGTCCCCGCCGATTGATCCATAGTTTGGGGAAAACATCTTCCCGTCCGCGAAACAGACTGCGGAAGATTGCCACCTTTTGCGGAATAGTCCAGGATTGGGACGTCTTAAGGGGGGATAAAACAGAATTGTTGGCTTGCGCTTCTCGCATCGCTGGAGTTGATGATCCAGCTCGTAACGCTAGTAGCTGACTGCGCACCTCAGCAGCTTCGCGCTCCAAGCTGGCAAGGCGCGCCTCCTCGCGCGCAATTCTTTCCCGAGAGGAGTTATCAGACATCCCTAATGATGAGTTCGCGTCGCTTTGCGACATGCGCTCAACCTAGCACACCGCTGCAGCCGGCATAGACAGGATGATGATGTCACACATACCGAAATCGCTATTTGTCCAGTCCGCTGTTTGGATTCGAGCAAAGTAGCGCCGGCTACTGGCTGCGCGCGGTAATTTCGGTTGCCCGTCCAAGTGGACTGCGGCAGCATGACGGGATGGATGAGCATCACCCTAATGAGATCCTCGTCAGCCTCGGCCCCGCCGAGCGATACTTCCGGAAGAGCTTCCACGACGAGGCCCTTGCCGAGCGCTCAGCAGCCTCTACCGGGACGGAATGATCGTCTGCGGTAGCGATGGCAGACTTCACCACCGCCTTCACTCGGGATCGCAGTGAGCCCGGGATCCCCGAACAGCTGGCGCTCTGGGAGTTGAGGCCCGGCTGAATCAGGATGGCAGATTCCGTACGGCTTATGGTACCAACTTCTGGCGAGGAGCGCATTGGCCAAGCTACCCAAACCGATCAAGCCCACCAGCCAAACACCAATTAAGCAGGTTGTCGCTCTCACCGATGCCGAGGCGGGAGCGACTCATGCGGCCCAAGAGCAGCTCTACGTGCGCATCGTCGCGATCCTGGAAGACGCTCGTGCCCACGTTGCGCGGTCGGTCAACGCCGCGATGGTGCATGCCTACTGGCACATCGGGCGCGAGATCGTCGAAGTTGAACAGGGTGGCACCCAGCGCGCAGCGTATGGCGAGCAGATCATTGATCTCCTCAGCACTCGTTTGCGCGCGCGGTTTGGCCAAGGCTTCGGCGTCCGGTCTCTTCGCCGGATGCGCCAGTTCTATCTAACCTACCCAGGTGGCTCGCTCCTCCCCGGAGAAGCACCACTGACAGCGGGATTGCAGAAACGGTCAGCAGTGCTGACCAAATCTAAAGGCGCCCTATTTCCCCCGTCGCTGTCCTGGGCTCACTACTTAGTGCTGATTCGCGTCCAAAACGATCAGGCCCGAGCATTTTACGAGATAGAGGCCACACGCGAAAATTGGGCCACGCGTGAGCTGGAACGGCAAGTTGCCTCATTGCTATTTGAGCGCTTGGCCAAAAGCCGAGACAAAGAGCAAGTGCGTGCTCTGGCGCGTGAGGGGCAAAAGGTTGCAGTTCCATCTGACGTCCTCAAAGACCCGCTGGTGCTGGAGTTTCTCGATATGCCGGAGCGCACAGCCTGGTACGAGCGCGACTTGGAGCAAGCTATCATCGACCGCCTGGAAGGATTCCTCTTGGAGCTAGGCCGCGGGTTCTGCTTTGTTGCCCGCCAAAAACGGATCAGCGTTGAGGGAGATCACTTTTACATCGATCTCGTCTTTTACAACCGGCTGCTCCGTTGTTTCGTGCTGTGCGACCTTAAGCTAGGCAAACTCATGCACCAGGATCTGGGTCAGATGCAAATGTACGTGAATTACTTCGATCGCTACCAGCGCGAATCCTACGAAGCATCCACCATCGGCATTATCCTATGCTCAGATAAAAATGATGCGATGGTGAAAATCACGCTGCCGCGGGACAGTGAGCAGGTATTAGCGGCCCGCTATCAACTCTACCTCCCGACTGAGGAAGAGTTGAGGGTTGAGCTTGCAAAGGAGCGGGAAGAGGCAGAGCGTCGTCTCGAAGCAGATGATTGATAGTGTGAGAACCTCGGGTTTGGTTCATCCCTTCGGTTAAATTGGCGAGGCCAGGGGCGCCTCGCCGTGGAGTCGGAGCTCGGAGTGTTGGGTCACAACCTCGCCCTGCGGTTCTACTTCACCGAGGCAAATGCATCCCAGGTAAACTATGGCCCGGTGGATTCGCGGCTGGGCTGATACAGCTGCTCTATAAAGAAGCAAGGCTCACCAATCGTTCCGCACCGAAGCCCTTGCTACTCAGGCACTTACAGCCGATGCGAAACGATTGAAACCTATTCTCCGACGGTAGATCCATTTCCTCCGACGAGGACCGTGGAACATTCGACCCAAGCGATTCTCGGAGGATGCGTAGGTAGGTGCCCAAGTCGGCTGCGGGATGGAACACTGTTCCGGGTCTCTCGACGCGCCGCCCAACTCGATCTGCTCCTTTCCGAACGTGGTGAGGCCTCGCGGGCTGCTCCATCCCAGGCGACGTGTTCAACATGCTGCGCGCCTGGCAGGTGGACCCCTTCCTAGATTCCTTGCGCCTGATCATCGAGACGAGTCTCCCGCCAGGGCACTTTCCGCTCAGCGGCCCCTCGTCGCTGTAGACAAGGCGAACCGCCTCGATGTCGTTCGCATCAACCTGGAGCGGCTGACCCGCCTGGCGGAGTTGCCCGCGGTCTATTCCTCCGCGGGCCAGCGCGAAGCCCTGGGCGAGCTTGTGGGCTCGAACATCTATCTCTGCCGCTTGGCCCTCTTTCGCACCGCCGTGCCCGAGACCTCGCTCGCGGCAGTGCTGACCGCCGGCGCTTGACGCTCTGTTGAGCGGCGGGCCGACCAAGGTTCCGGCAAGCAGGAGCTGGTCGCCCGAGCTGGAAAAGTCGCTAAACGCCGTACTGCAGACGAAGCTCGACGAGCTCCGGCGCGCGGAGCAAGCCAATGCCCGCATGCTCCTGGCCAGCCAAGTCGTGCACGACATCCGCTCCCCGCTGGCTGCGTTGAACGTCGCCATTGCGACGAGCGATCAGCTCCCCGAGGACTCGCGAGTCATCGTCCGCGGTGCGGTCAGCCGCATCCGAGATATCGCCAACAACCTCCTGCTGGCTGAGCGCGGCGCCGGAGCCCCCGCCCCCAGCTCGGCTGCCACTGCGGAGCCGCCTGCCGTCCTGCTGCTCTCCGGCTTGGTGCAGTCGCTGGTCTCCGAGAAGCGCTTTCAATATCGCACGCTCATCGGCATCGAGATTGAGGCTGCGCTCAGCCCCGATACCTATGGGCTCTTCGCCGAGCTGCAGAGCGTTGAGTTCAAGCGCCTCCTGTCCAACCTCGTCGACAACGCGGTGCAGGCGCTGGGCGCCACCGGCAAGGTCGCCATCCATGTTGCTGGCGATGGCGACAATGTGCTGGTCTCGGTCGCCGACAATGGCCCTGGTATCCCGGCCCACCTGCTGCCACGACTGGGGCAGCGCGGCGTCACCCACGGAAAGCCTGGAGGCTCTGGGCTGGGCCTGTATCACGCCCGCACCACCGTCGAAAGCTGGGGCGGTCAGTTTCGCGTTCGCTCTTCGTCGGCGAGCGGGACCACCATCGAGCTGTCCCTGCGCCGCGCCCCTGCGCCCAGCTGGTTCGTCGAGCGCGTGCCACTCTCCGCTGGCTTGACGGTCCTGATTTTGGACGACGACAAGGCCATCCACGCAACCTGGGACCGGCTGCTGAGCGCTCATTCTTCCCTGGGCCTGTCGGTCCACCACTTCACCGAGGCGGCCCTATTGTCGGCCTGGCTCCGGGAGAACCGGCCGTCGTCGTTCCTGGGGCTGATCGACTACGAGCTGCTGCGGCAGAGCGTCTCGGGCCTGGACCTGATCGAGCAAGAGGGAATCGCGTCATCCTCGATCCTGGTCACCAGCCGCTTTGAGGAGCCAGCCGTCTTGGCGCGCTGCGCTCGGCTTGGGCTGCGAATGATTCCCAAGGAGCTGGTGGGTCTGGTGCCGCTGGTTGCTCCGACCCCGCTTCCGACACCCACTCCTGAGGCGCAG
>Ga0209174_10001569_pt1 | contig 16025 bp, 8 predicted proteins | sample JI91814BDNA_FD_187505 | JGI IMG/M metagenome (GOLD analysis project Ga0209174, IMG submission 187505) | Wastewater effluent complex algal communities from Wisconsin, to seasonally profile nutrient transformation and Carbon sequestration -... | ecosystem: Engineered > WWTP > Effluent > Algae...
TAAAATTTTATTCCCATTTACCGCAAGAAGAAGCATTTCTATCTCTAGAAAAAACTGGTATTGCTAGTTTACTCAAACCAGTTGTAAGTATTCTTTCTACGAATGGTTTGTTCTATCAGAAATTGGAAAACTATTCAGATTTAAAATTATACAACCGAGATGGAATCTTTATCGAGGGGATAATGACAAACCCGATGAATCCACAGAATGAGTGGATACTATTCTGTAACCGCAGTAAAGTAAATCGAGATATGGCGGACTATGAAATCGAAGACGAAGACTCACCCGATAGAATTGACTCTTATTTTAAAAGGAAGAAATTAAATCTACCATCGGGAGTAAGCGCTCCTGCATTTCTGGGAAATTCTACAAACCTATCGCCGGGACAATGTGGGTATCTAGTTGATCCCGAATCTTCTCTTTTAAATTTGAAACCAATGGGAATAGCGCCAACTCTTGTGTTTACCGTTCGTACTACATCAACTATCGGAAATGGAGTGTCTTCGGGAGAAGCGTTAGATCTTTTCAAATACATTGGCACGGAAAGAATTCATGTGCACTCGTTTGGGAATCGTTACTCGCACGCCCCCTTTACCATTCCTGTCTCGACGGATGAAATTATTCTATTGCAGCCAGGAAAGAGAGGAGAAGGAAAGTATGACTACGAGGTTCTCAAATGGTAAGATTCGTATTACTCCTATTAGCCGCTTTTTCTTTACATGCGGAATATAGAGTAAATATGATTTCTGCTTATAAAAAAACAACCCAGGACAAACTCGAAAACAACAAGACTGTAACAACGGAAGCAAAAACCTCTGACAACCTAGTTGCAGTCCACGGAAATTTCTCGGGAGCAAAAGCAGGCTTTGGATACAAGGTGCATTTTATTTTAAACAAGCGGTTCAATGACAAAGACTATAAAGACATCTTGTATTTAGGGGAAAATTGTTATTTGCTCCTTCCTGTAAAGAAACTTCAATTTGTTCTTGGCAGAAAACTTTTTTCAACAAGTCCCTATCTTACAGAGAATTGGAAAGATGGAATGGAAGGATTTGGAGTTGAAACACAGGTATCTGATCAGTTTCGATTCCATGTATACCTAGTTGATTTTTACCGCGGATATCCTCTCTTTGAAAAATACTTTCTTTATAAGAATATTGCCGATAACGCTCAAAATGGAGAGCGGTTTCGACACGGGCTATCGCTTGTTTACCACAAAGACAATCTCTATTCTAAATTTCAATTCACCTATCTAAATCTTGGCAATTGGGGGGACGCAACCAAAGACGATTTAAAATCCCAACCCAAAGGAGACTCTGATTTTATTTATCATGGAATGTTCCAAGTCTCTAAGAGAGGCAAATACTTTACTTCTGGATTTGAATTTCAGTTTGCGCGTGGACTCGACAAAGCACAGTCAAATTCTGTTCGTAAAGAAAAGTCGATTCCTATTTCAGGAGAATTGATTCGTCTTTACTTTGAGTCTTACTGGAAATTCTTTCATACAAGAGTAGAAGCATTTATTCCCGACTCGGACAAAAGAAATTGGCAGGGAGAAATCTTGGAATCCGGGTTTGTAGGATCGGGCTCTTATCCGAGCAATGCATTTTTATTAAACCAGGAATTAAACTTTTACCCTGCGGGCTGGCTTACCCCGAGTGGCTTACAAAAAGTAGACGCTTCCTACAACGGACGAAGGAATTCTTTTTGGGCTCATTTATTTCTTTCTGCTAGACTCGACGACCTATTTTTTATTTTAGAAGGAGACCATCTGACTCCGAGAAAGGCAACTGGTGCGTCTAATGGCAATATATCGCTTCGGAGAGAAGAATATGAAAAATCATTTCTATTTGAACTCACTGGCTCTATACGATACGATAGACGAAATACAGATGGATTTTTCATTCAGTTCAATGTCTCCAAACTCTATACATCCAAAGATATACTTATCGACGGCACATCTGCCTTCCTGCAAGGGGGGGTCATATTTTGAAAGCAAATGTATTCTTACTAATACTATTATTCTCCTGCACTACAAATAAACCAGTGAATAAAAATTTACTTCTCAGCTTACTTTCAGATTCGACAGGAAGTGTAACGGCTTATTTCTCTTATCCGGGACGATACATAGAAGAAGAAAAAAAGAGAAACGTATTACAAGCTATATTGACTCTGATTGAAAATGCAAAATTCTCTTTAAAAGTCTATGCGTATTCTCTAAATCACCCCAAAATCATTTCCGCATTAAAAGAAGCGAGTGGCCGAGGAGTAAAAGTAGAAATCGTCGGAGACAAAGACCAAAATTATGATCTCGTAAAGGCAAGCGGGTTTCCTATAAAGGTTTGGAAGCAATCCGGACTTCATCATATTAAAGTGATTTTTGCGGATAACAAGACATTATTCACAGGAACAGGAAATTTCTCGCGCTATGGTTTGACGAATGACTGGAACGGCTACATACAATTAGACGTAGAATCACTAAATCGATCTCGCACTCTGGAATTTTTAAATGAAAATTTGACTCTACCCATACTTGATACCAATGGAATTTCCTTTATAGGATCGCCCGATAATGGGTTTCTAAGTCAGGATTTACTACTCGAAAAAGTAGAAAACGCAAAAGTCTCCATTAACTATCTCATATTCGATCACTATGATGCAGTCTTAAGTCATGCTCTTAAAAAAGCTACCGAGCGCGGCGTGCAAGTGACCGGCGTATACGACTCTCCTGTAGATGACGAAGGAGTTTATTTAGCAGATAATTTTTACGGACTCAGTTCTGGAATTTACAAAGATGGAAATGAAGACATTGAAGAAACCCAATCTTTTCCGGAAGGAGGGCTTCTTCATCATAAGAGTATGATTGTTGACGGCAAAGTATTATTATCCGGCTCATTCAATTATTCGAGCAATGCAAGAGACTCCAATCGAGAGATTCTTTTTAAAACAGAAAATTTCTATTTAGTTTCCGAATTTCAAAAAGAATTCAATCGAGTAAGAGACAAGTCCTATCAAATCCCGAAGAATCGATTCCATAGCTTTGCCGATAAAAAGACGCTGGACTCCTCTGCACTCAGAGGGGATACTCTTTGTTTGCCGGATAATATAAATTCTCCGATTGTTGAACTAGGCTCTGGTGTTTGGAAGACTTATTTGTATTATCCCAAGGTTAAGAGCTCTAAGTGTTTTTTTATTTCTTCCTATGAAAGTATTTCATCCGGACTTACACATGGAACCAAATCTGATTTTCTTTCCCTCGATGGACTCTGGGATTCATTTCAAGTCTATGATAGAAATTCAAATATTTCCTATCACTTTAATTCTACAAGCCCACATCCCATTTTTCATTCTGGGAAAAAAATGATTTTGAAAAATCCAAGGTATCTAAGCTTTACTTCCTCGCGTATTTATTTTGAAATGAAAGAAAATCTACCAATAGCCACAAAAGACATTCATGTTTGGATACCAGGAAAGAATATTCGAAGTTCAAAAGTAGAACAGCCATTAGCCACTGACCTTGGATATACAGCTATTATCCCCACAGTATCGAGTGAGCGATTTTACGCCGGCGTATTCATTGATACTCCAGACGCCATTTACTTTTTCTGCTTACAAGAAAGAACCAAATCCAATCGTGATTCTTTTGACTTTCTAATTCGCCAAATCTACCTAGACAGCGACCGCACCACCCCACAAGAAACAAGCTGTGTGAGAAATGATTGAGATTTTCTGAAGTAGAAAACCGACCGATGAACCATAGCATTATCCACCTTACGCTAAAGAATTAGCAACGGAGTAGCACAGATTCCACGATAAAAAAAGATTTGGATACAAACAAAATTATAAATATTGAAGTATAGATGACCTATCGAATCTTTTATCGGTGCTCTCGGTGTTTATCGGTGGTAATCTTTGGAAAATCCTCAGATTGACCTACTAGAAAATACCAATTTCCCCTCTTAAGTTTATTTTTTTAGTTCCAAAAAACCAATAAAATAGAAGTCTTGTAGTTAGAGCCATGAACAAGAGCAGCACACGATTTTTTGCAAATTCTTTCGGTCTTCGAATCCTACCGAATATAATTCTATGCCTTTCCCTTGGGTTTTTAGGATCGCTTTTTTTTAAAAATGCCTACCAGGAAATTAAGCAAATAGAGAACGAAGACGTTTTCTTTCAAGCTGCCAAATTAGTATTAGGACTCGCCTTCCTTGCCGGACTTTTACTCAAGCGGCTAATGCATGGAATCCGCGCACTCTACTTAGAATACTCAGTTCTTGCTTTATTGGTTTCAGAGATGATTACTCTCAATGGATTTTCTTCTGGGCTTCTGCAAGTCGATTATATTTTTTATACGGATATCTTTTTATTCTACGCGAGTCTCAATTCTTTTGTAACGGGGATGCTTGCTGCGCGGTTAAAGAACTTTAGACTCTGGGGATTTTTGGCGGGCGGAACAAGTTATATCGTTTATGCTTTTTTTAATCCGACGATTGTTATCAAAGCGGAAAATTATCTTATGCCGCTTGTATTTGTAATGACGCTGGAGCTTTTGCTTTTTTCTATCATTCCTAAAGCGCATAACGCAAGTCAAAGACCGACTCCGAAGACATTTCCAATCAACGATATCTTTTTTTATTCTTCGCTTTCCTTATTCGTTTGCCATGCAATTCTTTACTATGTAAATATCAAAACACCGGATTCTTTCATCCTAGGAACAGGCTCGGGGCTATTGCTCTTCAATATCATTTTCCATTACGGATTTTTAAATTCCAAACTCAGATGGAAATATCTTGCCGGTAGGGGAATACTGATTGTTAGCCTGATTCTTACAATGCATTTGTCGCGCTATGAATTGGCGGCGGGGATTTTACTTTTTCTAGACACTGCCTGCATTGCAATCTATCGACCGAGCAAATACAAATTAAGTTTTATTCTTCCGTCAATTGCGGGTGGTTTAGCCTTGTATGCTATTACTCATTTTCTAAATATTTATTATTTGCGCTACGAGTTTAGATATTCATTTGTCTTCGGTTTTATTTTGCTTGTCTGGACTCCTTTTCTATTTTTGAATTCTGTTAAATTCTTAAATAAACTCATGACAGTTTCTTTGAGCTTTGCGCTAGCGGCTTATTTCTTTTCTCCGCTACCCTACGACTACAAAATGAACTTTGTTAAAACCGAGAACTTAAGACCAATTCCCTATCTTCTAAATTCGATTGGTCTAAATGAAGAGAACTTTGTTTTCTTCAATGTAAACCTTCCTTTTAAAAACCAGGAAACACTTCCTAAAAAGAATACATTTAGAAATAAAACAATTATTCTAGGACTTGGTGATAACTTAGAAATTACTTTGACTTATTTGTATCATCTGAATAAGAATGGTTATCCGTTCATTATTTTTCAAGATAAAAATTCGAGACACCTTACAAATCATCTAATTGAATTTGATTCGATTGAGTATCCACTTTTTAGAATTTATTTTCCGAAGAATTCAATTCCTCTACTCAAGACAGAGAAAGAAAGTCGGTCTGAGAGTTTGAGTTGGGAAATCCAACATGTGGAAACTAGACTGCGCGGACTTGAAGCTAACGATGATATTGCGGATACACTTGCCAATCTAATTAACTATTCGAGTGGAACTTTAAACGAAACAGCAATTTCTTATCGAAATAAATTCTACAACTCTTACAAGACTTATGCTGAATATTATTACAGGATAGGCGACTTCGATAGATCTGTTCAAATGGCAAACCTGGCATTTCGCTTTCATGTAGCTGATGATAGCCTACTAGATACAGCATACAATTCTCTATTGCGCATAACGACTGAGAAAGAGCAAATACCTGTTATGAAAATTTTACTCTCTAAGAATAAATACAAAGAGCAAACTATAAAACGACTTTATCCGATGTTACTAAGTCTAAACAAAAAAGAAGAAGCTCTTGATAAAATCAATGAGCTAATTGATTTTTACGCAAAGAACCCGGAAGCTCATTCAGAAGAATTGAAAAATCTAAAAATCGAAAAAGCAAAAATCTATCTACAATTTTCAAATATTAGAGAAGCAGAAGAAATCATTATGACCGAGTCAAGAAAAAACAACGGTTCTGTCATCTGGCAAAAACTTCTAGCAGACTTAGTCTCTTTAAAAGAAAGCACTTACAGGGTTCATGTTAATCCTGCCGTTAATCCAAATTTCATCCCTAGGAGCGTTGAATGATTCTTACTACTTACTTAGGAATATTTCTAGCATTTCTTTCTGTCATTATTGCAATTCTTTTAGAAGGAGCGCATATTGGCGCTTTCTTCAAATTATCCGCCATTATCTTAATACTAGGTGGTACACTGGGAGCAACGATTGCGAGTTTTTCTGTTACACAGATACAGGCAATGCTTGTTATCCTCAAATTGATTTTTAATCAAAGTAAAAGATTAGACTTCATGGAATTATTCGTCAAGCTATTAGAAAAAACGCGAAGAGATGGGCTTTTATCCTTAGAAGACGAAATCGAAGAAATCGACAATGAACTCGCGCAGAAAGGTCTTCGCTTGATTGTAGATGGAACAGATCCTTCTACCGTCGAAGATATTTTATTTGAATGGTCTGAGCAAAAACAAGAAGTCGAAATGAATTCTTCTAAAATACTCGAAACTGCCGGTGGGTTTTGTCCAACGATTGGAATTATAGGAACTGTAATGGGTCTTGTTCATGTATTAGAAAATCTAGGTGCAGGAACTGCTGCTCTCGGAGAAGGAATTGCAACTGCATTCATCGCTACCTTCTATGGAATTGGTTTTGCCAACTTAGTTTTTTTACCAATAGCAAACAAAGTGAAAGCTTATTCAAGAACCGAGCATGAGAGGAGACAGGCTGTTATCCGTGGTTTGCTTTCAATTCAAGCAGGGGATAATAAGCGTATTATGCTAGAGAGAATGTCCCCTTTTATGGATCAATAATTCCTTCTTATGCAACCAATGGATTTTACAATCCTTGAGACTATTTTCGAAGGTCCAAAACATACCATTTTCAGGGCAGAGGATCAAAATAAACAAAGAGTAATTCTCAAAGTATTGAACACAGAGCATCCAACCGAGGTGGAACTGAATCGACTTCAAAATGAATTTCGAATTTTAGAAAAGCTTAAATCTATAAAAGGAATAGCTGAAGTAATTGGATTAGGAAAGTTTAAAAGCAAATACACTCTCGTCTTCAAAAATTCAGAGGGAAACAATCTAGAAACAAGTATCAAAGGTAAAATTCCATTGTATACTTTTTATAAAATCGCAAAATCAGCCGTAACCGCATTAGAAAAGATTCATGAAAATAAAATCATTCATCGAGACATTAAACCTTCCAACATTTTATATGACCCACAGACGGGTGAAGTAGAAATTATAGATTTTGGCTCAAGCATAGAAGTTGATACTGCATTCCCAAGTTCAAAGACCAAGGAAATAATAGATGGTAGCCTCGCCTATGTTTCACCGGAACAAACTGGTCGCATAAACAGACAGACCGATACGCGATCTGACTATTATTCTCTAGGGGCAACCTTCTATCACTTACTAACCGGTAAACCACCTTTTTCTGCAAATGATCCAATGGATATGATTTACAGTCATATCGCAAAAGAACCATTAGCCCCTACTAACATTGAAAGTAGTATACCGGAAAATCTTTCAAAAATTATACTAAAATTACTTTCGAAGGATCCAGAGACAAGATATCAAAGCTCTTATGGAATCTTATATGATTTAGAATGGATTAGTTCTAACCAATACAATACGGATGAATTCATTGTGGGCAAAAAAGATTTTTCCTCAGAGTTCCACATTCCTCAAAAGTTGTATGGAAGACAAAATGAAATCAAATCCTTGGTTGATACGTTTTATCATATGTATCAGCACGGAAAACCACAATTATCCGTTATTACAGGTGTAGCCGGTATCGGAAAGTCCGCTTTAGTAAAAGAAATCTACAAACCAATTTCTGAAGCAAGAGGGTATTTTATTTCTGGAGAATATGAACAGTTTACTAAGAGTTTACCGTTCAGTGGATTGATCAAGGCATTTTCTAATTTGATTCAAATTTTACTTACCGAGACTTCAGAAGAAATTGAAAACTGGCGACGTAGAATTGTATCTCAACTCGGAAGCAATGCAAAAATTGTAGTCGATGTAATCCCACAATTAGAATTAATCATTGGCGAACAACAAAGCGTAGCCGCATTAGACTCACAGGAAAATGCCACTCGCTTTTATTCTGTGTTCCAGAGCTTCATTCGAGTATTTTGCACACTGAATCATCCGCTAATTTTATTTTTAGATGATTTGCAATGGATAGATACGGCTTCTCTTCAAATGATTAAGAACTTAATGTCTGATACTTCGCTTCGGTATATATTCATTATCCTGAGTTTTAGGACTAGCGAGGAATCACAAAACCACTCATTTCTAGATATGATTGATTCTTTGAAAAAAGAAAAAATTTACCCAATCACAATTCGACTAAAAGAACTAAAAGCAAACGATATAAATCAATTATTAATGGATTGCCTTTTCGCAAACGAGGAGGAAGTAAAAAATCTTTCTGAACTTATTTTAAATAAAACTGCTGGCAATCCATTTTTCGTCAACGAATTATTGAAGGAACTTTCCCGAGAAAAAATAATTTATCCCAATCATGAAAAAGGAAAATGGCTTTGGGACTTAGAAGAAATCAAACATACAAATATTTCTGAAAACATTATAGATCTTCTAATTAGCAAAATCAAGCGTCAATCAAGCAAATCGCAGGATATCTTAAAAATGGCAGCCTGTATTGGCTCTACGTTTGATTTGTGGATACTTAGTATTATCCGTAATCAGTCTTATCAAGAAACGATGGACTCTCTAAAGGAACTTATCCGCGAAGATTTCATCTATCTTCCTGAATCTTCGATTCAAAGACTAAATCAATTTTCACTTAATAGTTTAAAACCAGATCAAGCGAAGCTTATAGTATACCAATTTCAGCATGATAGGATTCAACAGGCAGCCTATGAATTATTGGAAGAAGAAGAAAATAAAAATTTACAGCTTACAATCGGACGAATTATGTGGGGAGAAAATTATTCAGATGATATTTTATTTGATTTAACAAATCACTTAAATATTGGATCAGAAAAAATAATAGACCCAATAGAACGAGAGCGGTTAATAGCATTAAACCTAAATGCATCGAAGAAAGCAAAATTATCAACAGCATATGAATTATCCCTTCACTATTTAAACCATGCCCTAAGCCAAGTTGATAAATTTACTGATCCATGGAATGAAATTTTCTCATTAACCAAACAAGTCTATAGAGAATTGACTGAACTATACTATCTAAATGTTCAATTTGAAAAAATGGAAGAAAGTATTTCCATCTTCTTAAAGCATACTCATGATTTGTCTGAAGTTATGCACTCCTATCGCCTTCTTATTAATTATTATACTACCGTTTCAAATTTCGAAAAGGCCATTCATGCAGGAATGGAAGCGATGAAGTATTTCAATATTATCCTCCCAACAAAGGATATTTCTTCCTTTACCGAAAAGGAATTTAAGAAAATAGAGCATTATCGGAGAGGGCATTCCGTGGAATCATTATTATCCGCTCCGGAAATGAAAGATGAAAGTAAGAAGCTAGCTTTAGAAATTATGTCCAATTTAATGCCAGCGGCTTATCTATATAATTCAGAACTCTGGACATATATTGTCGTAAAATCAGTGAATTCAATTTTGGAAAATGGAATATCAGATCAAGCTTACAGCCTCTCCGGTTATGGTATCATTTTAGGATCTATATTCAACGATTATAAGACGGGTCATGCTTTCGCTATTCTAGCATTAAAAATTGCTGAAAAGCATCAGAACAAATCAGAAATTACTAAGACGGCAAGCGTGGTAGCTAATTTTACTTTGCCCTTTAGGGAACATTTAAAAAACGCAGCCGAGTTAAATCGCAAATGTTTAGAGGTGGGTAAAGAATCTGGAGAATTACAACATCTAAGTTATAGTTTGGTTTTTAATATAATTAATTTATTCTTTACTAGCAAAAATCTTTTGAGCATTTTAAATGATACGATTCCAAAGCATATGATTTTGTGCAAGCAAGCAAAGAGTAGCATTGGTAAAGATACAATCAATGCAGTAAGAATTGTACTGATGGAAATGACAACTAGCTCTGAAGACAAGATGGAGCTAGAGGTTATCAATGAATATGCGCAAAAATTTCTATTGGAATGGAAGGAAAATCGTAACTATATTACGGTCTTTATATTCAAGACGCTTCGAATTTTAATTTTTTTCCTTCAAGAGAATTATGAAGATGCTTACAATCAAGTCATGCGAGCAGAAAAATACCTAGAGTACGCAACTGGCACTTACACTGTCTGCGAATACAATTTGTATGCCTCCCTCACATTATGCGCGTTATCCACAAATGCTGATCCTATAGAAAAAGAGCAATACATTACCAAAGTCAAAGCATACCAAAAGCAAATGAAAGCTTGGAGTAAGTTTTGCTCTGAAAATTTTCTTCACAAATATCTTTTAGTAGAAGCGGAGCTAGCGAGACTAAGCGGACATTTCTGGCGAGCTAGTAAGTTATACGATGAAGCAATCGCAGAAGCACATAAGAATGAGTTTCTGCATATGGAAGCTGTCGCAAATGAACTCTGTGCGAATCTTTATATGCATTTGGGGAAAACTAAAATTATGCGAAGCTATATGATGGAAGCCCACTATCTATACAGTCGCTGGGGTTCTATTGAAAAAGTGAATCAAATCGAAAAAAAATTCCCAGATATATTTCCAAAAACGAATCGTAGAAAGGCTAATAGTGATTTGTCGGATAATACCATGGACGCTAGAGCAAAGTTTACCCATCCAGTAAGTTTGCTTGATCTAAATGCTGTCATCAAGGCATCCCAAGCACTCGCGGAAGAAATTGTTCTTGAAAAACTTTTAAAAAAAATTATGCGAATTCTATTTGAAAATGCGGGGGCAGAGAAAGGTCTTTTTATAAAAATTCACAATGATGATTTCTTCATTCTTGCAAATGGGAATTCAGCCGAAGAGGAAATTGAAGTTTCAAACACCAACTCAGCTTTAGAAAAAGCCTTTGTAAATCAAGATATAGTTCCCTACTCATTGATTAACTATGTAAAGAGAATAAAAAAACACATCGTTCTTCGCGATGCAAGTAAGGAAGATTTATTTATCAATGATCCGTATCTCAGAAAGTGGAATCCAAAGTCTATTCTGTGTTATCCGGTATTGAGACATGACAGTTTAATTGGAATAATCTATCTTGAAAACAATTATACGGTAGACGCATTCACAAGAGAAAGATTGGAAGTTTTGAGCATTCTTTCAACGCAAATTGCCATTTCCATAGAGAATTCCGAATTATATGCAAACCTAGAAGCTAAGGTAGAAGAACGAACGGCTAATCTAAATCATGCGCTAAAGGAAGTGCAAGTTCTAAAAGAAAAGCAGGATGCAGATTATTTTTTAACATCCCTTCTCATTGAACCGCTTGGCAAGAATAATATTCAAACTGATGCAGTTCAAATTGAATTCTTGATCGAACAAAAAAAGAAATTTATTTTTAAAAACAAAGAATTAGAAATTGGCGGGGATCTTTGCACTACAGATCGAATTTTTTTAAATAACCGTTCTTATATTGTAGTTCTAAATGCAGACGCTATGGGGAAATCGATTCAGGGAGCCGGCGGCATATTAGTATTAGGTTCTGTTTTCAAATCAATATTGCAAAGAACACATTCCATCTCTTTAGGCGAACATCTCTACCCGGAAAAATGGATAAAGAATAGCTTCCTTGAAATGCAAAGAATATTTGAAAGCTTCGATGGCTATATGCTTATTTCGCTCGTACTAGGTCTACTAGACGAAGAAAATGGAGTTCTATATTTTATAAACGTGGAACATCCGAAGATTACTCTTTATAGAAATAGGAAAGCCAAGTTTATTGAAAAGGTTGGACGCAAATATAGAAAGATGGGGATACAGGGAATTAACTCCCCTATTCAAATTTCCTTATTTCAAATGTTAGCGGGTGACGTATTAATCATTGGATCAGATGGGAGAGACGATATCATTATTGATCGAGATGAGAATGGATTAGAAGTGCTAAATTTTGATGAAGATTTATTCTTAGAATCTGTAGAAGCCGGCAACGGAAATCTAAAAGAAATTTCTCTATCTATTAAAGCTAAAGGTGAGTTAAATGATGATTTATCCCTGTTACGTGTAAGCTTTAAGGAATTAGAAGTTATAAAAGAAGAAGACAGGCAAAAAGAAGAAAAAGAATTTCTCATATTGTTAAATCAATTAGAAGAAAAGTTAGAATTTCAAAAGACAAACAAAGATTATCCAGCATTGATTAAAACCTATGAGGAATTAATAGAGCTGCAACCGCTCGATAAGAAAAGTATTTTGCAGCTATCTTTACTTCTATTTAAATTGAAAAATTATGATAGATTCATTCATTATGCTGAACTAATAAAGCTTCGCTCTCCGGCAGGTAGACGAAACTTATTCAGACTCATCGTTGCCCTTATGAGAGTAAAGAATTTCCCAAGAGCCAATAGTCTTATCCTTGAAGTTCTAGCGATCAACCCATTGAATAGAAAAGCAAAAATATTGGAGCAGATAATGGCTGATATCCTGATTAAATCGGTATAACAATATTTTTATTGCAAAATAGTTTGTTATTAAAATATTGAATAGAAGTTATTATTTTTTATATAGGGGTATTTATGAAAATACAAGCATTAGCCGCATTGAATAAGCAAGAAGAGCTAAAAGATTTTAGTTACGAAAGTGCTTCCCTTTCCGAGAATGACTGTATAGTCAAAGTTCATACCTGCGGAATTTGCCATAGCGATATTCACATGATTGACAATGATTGGGCAATAGCAAAGTATCCGCTCGTTCCAGGACATGAAGTAGTGGGAATAGTTTCAGAAGTGGGTTCTCTTGTTAGCCACTTAAAAGTTGGCGATCGAGTTGGAATTGGTTGGCAATCCGGAGCCTGTATGGAATGTAAGGATTGCCTGCGCGGAAATGAAAACCTTTGCAGTAAAAACAAGGGCACGATTGTAGGACGTCACGGTGGGTTTGGAAGTCATGTGCAAATAGATAGTCGCTTTTGTTTTAAAATTCCAGAAGAACTAGAATCAGCAGTAGCTTCACCACTTCTCTGCGCCGGCATAACTGTATATTCCGCACTCCGCTATGCAGGAATGACTTCCGGTCAAAACATTGGAATCATAGGTATTGGAGGGCTCGGTCATCTGGCAGTTCAGTTTGCAGCAAAACTCGGTAACCGCGTAACGGTTTTCACAACCAGTCCGGATAAGGAAAAGTTTGCGCTAGAAAATGGTGCAAGCGAAGTAGTTGTAGGTACTCCTAAAGGCACAAAGAATAAACTAAACATTATATTAAACACAACCCACAACGATCTAGACTGGCCTCGTTTTCTAAGCCTTTTAGATTCTGATGGAACATTAACTTTTGTAGGCGTGCCACCAAGCACTCTTTCAAACGTTCACGTAGGAATGCTTTTAAATAAACGCCTTCGCATTATGGGAAGTCCGATAGGCGGAAGAGCAATGATTAACGAAATGTTAGAAATTGCCGCCAAACACAAAATAGCCCCAGTCATCGAAAAATTTCCATCTGCTCGCGCAAACGAAGCCATCTCCAAAGTGCGCGCCAACAAGGTGCGCTATAGAGCGGTTCTGGAGTTTTAGATTGCTGTCACCCCCTAAATTTTCTGTAGGGGGTCTCAAGATGTTGAGATTCCCGATATCGCTTGGCGGTAGTGTGAGCGAAGCGAAAGGGTGGAATGTCGGGAATGACACCTACTGTAATTCATCCGCCATAATCTTTTCAAATTCTTCTGATGCTATTGCATTATCTTTTAAATTTACACCGGAGATTTTTTTTCGCAGAGACTCTTCTATGAGGTAGAGAATTTTTGTTGTGGCTAATGGATAATTCATACCACCTTCTCGGATGTTCGAAATACAATTGCGTCTCTCGTCCGTTGTTTTAGGTTTTGTTTTATAAGTCATATATACACCAAGACTATCAGGAGAACTTAAACCAGGGCGCTCTCCAATTAAAACGAGGCAAATGTCTGTTTTCTGCACAAAAGAAATTTCATCCCCAATGGCAACTCTGCCGTTTTTGACAAGAGCGATAGGCGCAATATTAAACTTGCGTTTGCGAAGCTCCGGTATTAGAATTTTAAATAAGGGAATGATATTTTTTTCAATGGCAGCACTCGACAATCCATCCACTACAATAAGAGAAATTGAAGGAGAGACTTTTGATTTACTATTTATCTTTGCATTCGTTTTTATTTTAGTTTTGGAATTTTCAGAAAGAATCCGACCGAGGTCAGGTCGAGTGAGATAATTTTCACGATGAGAACAGGCGCTATCTAATTCTATCGTGGAGATTTTTTCTTTTTTTAAAAAACTTATAATTTTTTTAAAATCAATCTTCGTCAACACTGCGTCCCTCGCCTGAGCATGTGCCATTTGAAACGCAAGTAATTCAGCAGTGGGAACAGCAACTCCACTTCGTCCAATCCCAATCCGAGCCGAGGTGAATTGTTTCAGCTTTACCCATGGATCTAAATTCTTCGACAGAGCAGTTTCTTTCTTCATAAATTAAACTTCCGAGAGGATAATCTAGTTGGCAAGATTTAAAAAGAGAATGACAGATTCCTTATCCTATTTTTTTGTAAAAATAAAGAATTAAAAACCCACCTAAGACAAGGATTCCTTTCTATCTTTTGTGGAGAAAGGATATTTTATGGTTATTTCTAAAAACAAAGTCGTTGCAATCGACTATACATTAAAAAATACAGATGGCGAAATCATCGACTCTTCTGTTGGGCAAGAGCCTCTCGTTTATATTCAGGGAATCGGAAATCTAATTCCAGGACTAGAAGAAATCCTAGAAGGAAAATCTGTGGGCGATACGTTTAACGCCGTTATTCCCCCAGAAAAAGCCTATGGCAATTTCGATGAGAACCTTGTGCAGCTAATTCCAAGTAAACACTTTGAGCAAATTCCAAACCTAGAAGTAGGAATGCAGTTACAGGCAAATATGGGTGGAGAAGTGCGCATAGTCACCATTACCTCCATTGAAGAAAACGAAGTGCAAATCGACGCAAACCATCCGTTAAGCGGCGAAACTCTTGATTTTGATGTAACAATCAAAAGCATTCGTGACGCTAGCCAAGAAGAACTTGACCACGGTCATGTGCACGGAGAAGGTGGACACCATCATTAAAATTCTGCTAATAGCTTAGCAGTAGTCTTAGAGCGAGGAATCATTTTCTCATCTAAGATTTGCATTTTTAAAAGCCAGTCTTCAAATTCAGGAGCTGGCTTTAATCCTAATACCTGCCTTGCGTATAACGCATCATGAAACGAAGTGCTCTGGTAATTTAGCATAATATCATCCGCTCCCGGAATTCCCATTATAAAAGTGCAACCCGCTACACCGAGTAGAGTTAGTAGTGTATCCATATCATCCTGGTCTGCTTCTGCGTGATTTGTATAACAAATATCACATCCCATAGGAAGCCCAAGTAACTTTCCACAAAAATGATCTTCTAATCCAGCGCGTATTATCTGTTTGCCGTTGTATAAGTATTCTGGTCCAATAAATCCAACAACAGTGTTTACAAGAAGCGGATTAAATTGTTTTGCCACTGCATAGGCTCGCACCTCACAGGTTTGTTGGTCTAGAGAAAAATTGGCATTAGCCGAAAGAGAACTCCCCTGCCCTGTTTCAAAATACATCAAATTGTTTCCGACTGTCCCTCGTTTAAGAGAGAGTCCAGCTTCATAGGCTTCCTTAAGCAAATTTAGATTTACCCCAAAACTGGAATTTGTTTTTTCTGTTCCACCGATTGATTGAAAGACTAAATCAACGGGTGCTTTTTTTTGAAT